>Ga0310121_10004389_pt1 | contig 12458 bp, 10 predicted proteins | sample CB27_Tmax_986_MG_FD_203504 | JGI IMG/M metagenome (GOLD analysis project Ga0310121, IMG submission 203504) | Marine microbial communities from Western Arctic Ocean, Canada - CB27_Tmax_986 | ecosystem: Environmental > Aquatic > Marine > Oceanic | place: Canada: Western Arctic Ocean | collected...
ACAAATTGCGTCCCGATTTTGTTGTAGTCTGTGGTGACTTGATTCATGATGCAGACAATGAGCTCCAAGTCAGAGAAATAAAAAGTATCACCGCTAAATTGCATCCGGAAATACAGATTCGTTGGGTCTCTGGAAATCATGATGTAGGAAGTACGCCGACTAAAGACTCTCTCGAACGTTACAGGAACAGATTTGGTGAAGACAACTACTCTTTCATACATAAAGGGTGTAGTTTTATTGTCATCAATAGTTCTGTTTGCTTTGATCCATCAAATGTACAAGACGAATGGGATAGCCTCATAGCCTTTTTAAAGAGAGCATTGCAAAATGCGTTTGACAATAACAGCAGACATATTCTGCTATTTATGCATCATCCGTTGTTCCTTACGGATCCCGAAGAAGTGGAGGACATTCCCTTTGTAATGATACCTAAGGACAGACGGCGTATCATAATGGACCTACTTTTATCATACGACGTCTCGGCTGTCTTTGCGGGTCACTGGCACAGAAATGTGTACGGATCGTTCGGTAAAAACATAGAGATGGTAACATCAGGCCCCGTTGGATACCCTCTGGGTGATGATCCCTCTGGTTTTAGAGTTGTCCACGTTGGAGAAGACCGAATCGATCATAGATACTATGGTTTTGAAGACATGCCTGAAAATATACAAGTGTAAATTAAACCTAGGGATTCGAATGTGCTAATAACCTATCTGTTTAAAACATTCTTGGTTTGATTTAAGTAATGCTGGCCTCCGTATATAAGTAATTCTCGTGAGGATACCGTAATCATCCGTACCCCCTTTTTATTATATTCCATTAATTGAGATGTTAGTTCAGAATTCAACCAAGACACCATACTCCCATATAATCCAGCCTTTGAGACCTCAGCAAGCGATTTATATATCACTTCCCAGACGAGAGACCTATCTGGCATTCCCATTGACTGCCACAGGTCTTTAGGACCAAATTGTATGCTGTCGATATGTGGCACAGATATAATGTCGTGGAGATTGCTGATGCCTTCCTCTTCTTCTATCTGAAGTATAATTAGAGTTTCACGATTAGAGTCTTGAGCATATTCCTCCTCGGAGAGTCCTATCCCATAGTTTCCAGAGCGTCCCAGTGCATAGAAGGTTCGTTTCCCTTGTGGATGAAACCTACAGGCTTCAACCACGGATCGAGCCTCGCATTTAGTGTTAATTCTAGGTACATGAATCCCTTGAGCACCTGCGTCTAACAGTCGTAGAATGAGGTCTGGGTCGTTAGGTAATCTAACCACTGGGGTCATATCGAAAGCCTCGGCGGCTCTGATACTTTCCACGAGAGCGAGTTCATCGTATGCTTCGTGCTCTAAATCAAATGTTACGAAATCGAAACCAAGAGCCGCCAAAACCTCAACCGATTCCGGAGAATTGTAGGTATGCATTACACCAATTGCGATTTGTCCTGATTGTATTTTCAGCTTAGTTTTGTTGGGCCGTACCCCGTTAGTCATATTATTCCTCTACTTTCCTACTACTCAGGTTAAAATCTGTGTTATAGTCGTCCTTGAAACGAGCTGGCAGAAAGACGCTGGTGTCTAAGGGAATATTTGATCTTCCGTCAAGGATGTATTCTGCTATGATACGTCCTGTAATAGGGCCTAAGTGTATTCCTTTCGTGGTGTGGCCTGTGGCTAACATGATACCGTCCCATCCAGGGACTGGTCCAATAATGGGCATGCGATCAATACTAAGAGGTCTAGATCCCGCCAATTGTTGAACCAAATGAGCATTTTCCAGATCAGGAAACACATCTATAGCCCTTTGTAGTAGTTCAATCTTAGCGGCTTCCGTAGGAGCATATTCAGATTCATTTATTAGAAATCGTTCGGTACTGTCGTAATCACGCCCGCCAGTGCTGCCTACGCTGAGGAATCCATCCTTCCTACTAATCATGTGACCACGTTTAGGCGAACTTATTAATACTGGAAGGGGCATCCCATTGTATTTAAGAATCAGACGTTCTCCCTTTAACGGTTTTACTGGGATAGGAAAGTTTAATGTTTTTGCAAACTGAGCACTTTGGGAGCCTGCTGCCACTATAATGTTGGGACTATATATTTCGTCTTTCGTAGTACGGACTCCCTTTATAATATTTCTTTCAGTAATCAATTCTGTTACATTTCTATTTAATACTTGGCCTCCAAGCTTTACTGCTGCTCTTTCCAAAGCTAAATTTAGTCTATAACTGTCAATTTGAGCGGACTCTGGTTCCAGTGCCGCTCCTCGTATCTCAGAAGTAAGACGAGGTTCCAGCTTGCTTACCTCGTCACTGTTAATCCAATTAACATCCACATGGTCACGTTGCCATTTCATGAAATTTTTAATTAGTCGTTCTTCATCTTCATCGAGAGCTATTCTGAGAGAAGGAAGTCGTTGATATAGAAGGTCCATTTCTGTCATCTGTTCAAGTTCTGGTACCAGATTTATAAATTCCTTATAACCTATGGTAGCCAATTGAAATGAGGGGCCGGAAGTGAATTCTGCACCCAACACACCAAGAGATCCTGTAGCGTGTCCAGATGCACCACTGCCAGTGGAATTTCGCTCCAGTATGATAACCTTGACGCCTCTTTTTGCTAGATGAAAGGCGACGGAACATCCTATTACACCTGCTCCAATTATTATGGCGTCGGGACTCTTTTCCATTTGGACAATCCTTTCTAGTAAATTTAGAGAAAATTCTTATTTGCTACCATCGTCTAATTAAATCTTCAGATTGTGACTAGATAGGTGATTGCATTTAGAATGGCACTGCACCTAAAACCCACTATTTCCTTTGTGTATAAGCATCAATATAAGGGCAACTGTAAAACTATTTCTAGTAACTAATCAGTGATTTCTATTCATAATACGAGAAGTCGTCTCGCCATTTTAAGTATTCACGAAGGCCAGAAAGTAGGTCGTATTTTGCCGTGTAACCTATGTCATCCCGTAATCTGCTCACATCTAACGGGCCTCTCATAGCTGAGACAGTTGTTTCTTTTGATGGTACGGTTATCACTTCAATGTTGGGAATTAAGTCTTCTAACCTGTCTATTATGTCTCCAAGTGTTATCCAGACGCCAGCCGAGTTGTTATAGACATCAAAGCTGATTGACGGTGCTTCGAGGATTGCTAGGATTCCTAGAGCTATGTCAGTAATGTATGTGTAGTCCCTGGCATAACTTCGATCTCTGACTTCCAATGGTTCGCCTCTTACGACTTTCCCAGTTAGTTCCTTTAGAATGGACTGGTTAGCACGATGACCTGTAACTCGCTCCATGGGTCCGTATGGAGAACCTAGACGCACGCTTACAGTTTCGAATCCATGTAATTCCCCGTAACGCCGTGTTACAAGTTCACTAGCGTACTTGGTTGATTCATACAAACTTCTCGGCAGTAAGACGGAAGATTCTTTCAGCGCTTCTTTAGAATTATCTCCTTCACCATAAACGGCTCCGGAGCTAACATACACGAATCTTTCTGGAACGATTAACTTTGCCAACTCCAATAAATTTCTAGTGCCAATGACGTTGGTCTCCACAATTGAATCGCTTCGCATTTGTTCAACTTCTGGCAAAATACCGGTGAAGACGGCAGCGTGAATTATTTTCGTGAATTTATATCTAACCAATAGTTCAATTGATTCGCGGTTAAGGATGTCCCCTTGTACGAACGTAATTTGCTGTTCCCAGGGTTTTAGAAATTCTTTGACCAGATTATCGGGAGAGACGTAATCGAAGCAGATAATCTCATGTCCTTTTTCAGCTAGAGCCTTGACCAAGTTGCTGCCAACAAAACCTGTACCTCCGGTTACTAGAGTAGTCACTTTATATTCCTCTCTTTATTTAATTGTTCTATACGCATGATACTCAACACAAGGCCCAGAATATTATTTTAGAGAAAATATGTTCCGTCTTCCACCCCTTTGTAGAATGTCTAATTTGTAAATCAAGTCTGTGACTTTGCTTAAATCTCCTCCGATTTGGATAGCTAAGATACATTATTCGATTCTATGAGTAGTACTTTACCAATCAAAATTTCTATCAACGGCTCATCAAGAAAATTGATAGTCGATTCAATATCAATCAAACGAACGGAAATTCAGATTCTTGTTGTTTGGGCGATATGAGGCCTATGCTATTAGCATTGATCCCATTTACCGAATTAGAGTGGTGCAAACTTCGATCCTTTCACATAGATTAATTTCAATGATTTGTAACTATTGACAACGCCTAAATTAAACTATAATCTCGCTCCACGGTGTATATACTAATCAGCTGAGAATTAGGTAGGAATGTAAGGTGATAGATAAAGAGGAACTGAATGGGAAAGTAGCTATAATAACAGGTGCTGGACAAGGTATGGGGAGAGCTGTTGCTACGAGATTGGCTGCGGCTGGGGCAATACTGGTTGTTAATGATCTTAATATAGAGACTTCCTACAGAACGGCGGAAGATCTCAAGACTGAAGGATGCTCCGTAATCTCGATCCCTGGAGACGTAACGTCAAGCGACGACGTGTCTGGTTTGATAAATGGTGCTGTGAACCAATATGGAACCATAGATATTCTAGTGAATAATGCTGGAGTGTTACGGCCTACGCCTGTTATAGACATAGAAGAAGATGAATGGGACTCGGTTATTAAAGGCAATTTGAAGTCAACATATCTTTGTTCAAGAGCAGTTCTCCCTACCATGCGGAAAGGCGGTTGGGGTCGGATTGTAAATTTTTCATCGACAGCTGGAAAGAATATTAGTACGGTAGGTGGAGCACATTACACTGCTGCCAAGGCAGGCATACTGGGATTTACTCGTCATTTAGCGAAAGAAGAAGCGAGATATGGAATAACTGTGAATTCAGTATGCCCCGGACTTATTGATACAGAAATGGTGCGTTCTACGATAGATGAAGACAGGACAAAGGCATATGCAGATAGTTTCCCAATTTCTCGATTAGGTGAACCATACGAGGTTGCGGAATTGGTTGCCTTTTTGGTATCAGACCGAGCATCGTATATTACCGGTGCGTCTCTAGATATCAACGGAGGCGATTTGATGATCTGATACCAATAATACATATGAATTTCATAAGACCCTTTTCTGACAGTTCCAATGGTTAATTGAAAATTAGATAACATAAATGTTAGGAGAATCTTCGCATGAATTATTCTGGAGTTTCACATGGACCTTGTAAATAAACGGGATGAGATTGAATATAGGTTAATAAAGACTATCGAAGGTCTACCAGTTATAGGGGACGTTTGGATGAAGGTATTGATGGTAGGTGACGAGATGTTGATGTTACAAATTAATTATCCCACAGGATCAGCATCACCACTTCATAAACATCAACATGAGTCGGAGTGCTATGTTATCAGTGGGAAGCTACGAGCCATAGTGGCAAATGATGAGTTCGTTTTAGAGACCGGAGACTCCTGCAGGCATCCGACTGATGTCATGCATAGTTTAGAAGCCATAGAAGATGCGACAATAATAGAAATAAAATCCCCTGTCCAATCTCCCGAAAAATTCCTTGGAACCGAATAGAATCATTTCAGCTTATTTACCTATAAGATCGATCCATCATACTCATGCGCAGCATGTAATCAAGTGAACGATCTGGATCTAACGCAATTGCACTCATTTCAGCTTGTTGAAGCCTCCTCTTAGATTCATTGGATTCAGACATGATTATTGCATTCTGGTGGGTCTGTTTCTGTACATATTGAATTGCAACGTGTCTCCTTTTAGAGGAATATTCCTTCAGGATATGCCCATCTTTTTTATTAAACCAGATATCCTTTAAATAGCAAGAAAGTTCGTTTGCATCATGAATGCCTCCGTTTAAACCCATTCCTCCCATTGGATTGTTAACATGAGCAGAATCTCCCGCCAAGACAATTCGACCTTTGCTATAAGTGGATGCCACACGCTGGTGGATTTTGTATACGCGTTTATGGACAATTGGATAGGGTTCTTCCGAACTCAGGAGGTTCTGAAGCCGCGTTTGAATTGTTTCTTCTGATAGTACTTCTTCATCTGTTTCCTTGGGCTTTGTTGGGAATAAGACTCTCCATAGGTCAGGGGAACGAAGCATAATACACCATTCCTTGGGGTCTGATATGTAATTGACTGAGGCGAACCCAGGGAGATGGCTTTGGAAGTCAAAGGGTGTGAACAGTGTTATGTAACGCTCAGGGTATGTAATACCTTCAAATGTGATACCTATTGATCTCCGTACTATACTGTTACCGCCGTCGGCGCCTATAACATACGGTGCCCTAAATACTCTGGTGCGACCGTCAGGAGAATTAGTAGAGACCTCCACATAAGTCCCCATGTCAGTTATGTTTGAAACTTTAGCATTGAAAACTACATCAACGTTGGATAATCCCTTTAACTTTTCTATTAGCAGAAGAGCAAGAGCATATTGGTCTATCTGAAGGCGGAAAGGGAAACGGGTATATTGCTTAATTCTGCGTAGATCGAATTCAGCGATTAGGCCTTCTTTACGATCACGATATTGAACAGTATAAGCCTTAATACCTTTTTCAATGAGATAACCGCCAATTCCAAGATCATCAAGTATCTCCAGGGTGGGTGGGTGGAAAGTAGACCCTCGGAATTCCTTAACAACTTCTTCTTCGGCTTCTAAGATGGTTACAGGTATATCTTTTAACGCCAACGAGAGAGCTGTTGTTAACCCAACTGCTCCGCCACCAACGATAAGAAATCCTTCTGTATATCTTTCAGTAGGGAAAGATATTACGACACGGCTCCATTGGAACTGGTGTCATTTACACAAGGCTTGCCTGTTGCTGGGTCGACCTCAAATGAGCTAGGGAGCCCTAATTCATTTCCGATATCCCTAACGGCTGGTATCACATATTCACCCATCAATCTGAGACTTCTCATTTGATCCTCGTGAGTCATCGCTCCATCTCCATCCCAGAAGAATATACTACCAGGCCTAAGCGTTTCCATTACATGACGAATCTTAGGTATTACCGTGTCGGGAGTCCCTGATATGATCGTGTAGTCAGCTACTTGCTCTTCGTAAGGTAGAGTTGATTGCCCTCCCCGTGCTACTGTAGCTGCATCTCTGGTTGGAAGTACGCGCTTGCTAGAACTGAGTCCTGGCAGCATCATCACTCCAGGATTGGAGGTTCCTTCATTGCCAGCTAGAAAGGGATTACTAGGTCCCTGCACGTATTTTCTTGCGACATGGTCAGCCAGTTCTTCCGTTTCATCTACATGTACTTTCCACAGGTATGCCTTATTCTGAGGACCTGCTTCATAGCCTTCAGCCGTTGCAATTTCATCGTAGAGATCAAATGCTTGGCGTGTAGGTTCTAATTTTGTAGCTAACATTACGTAAGGGATACGTTGCTTCGCTGCCCATGTTAACGAGTCACGACTTACGACACCGGGAAGCCATATTTGAGGGTGGGGAGTTTGATAGGGTTTCATCCAGGGATTTACATAGCGGTATTGATAGTGTTTCCCCTCCCACCTAAACGGGCCAGAAGTTGTCCAAGCTTTAATAACAAATTCGTGTGCTTCTTGAAATCTTTCCCAGTTGTAGGGCGGAGGAGTGTTATGAGACACACTTTCTCTCCCTGTGCCTCTGACCCAGCCTGAAACGAGCCGACCACGAGATATCAGGTCGATAGTAGCCAATTGTTCGACCAGTAATAGTGGATCATCCCACAAAGGTAAAATGTTACCCAGAAGTACTATTTTGGCCTTCTTAGTGATTCGTGCGAGTATAGACGCCTCCACATTCATGGCACCGCCCATACAAAACGGAGTGCTGTGGTGTTCGTTGAGCATCAGACCATCAAACCCCATTTCCTCTGCATAAATCCGTTCATCCAGATACCGGTTATAGAGATCGGATCCCACCTGAGGATCGTATATCTCATTACTAAGGGTAAGATCCTTTATAGGAAGACCCGTAGCACCAAAGTACCCAGATTTCGGGTCTTGATATGGTCGTTCAGTAAAGTGCCCTATAAACATTTTATACTCCTGGTTATAATCTTCCTTTTCGTTATTGATATCCGAGTCGAAAGACAGAGTTGGATGGAATGCTGTGAACGCAACTGCAATTACGCTTTTGAAGCAGTTCTGAATCCTATGCGAAGAATTCCCTTACAGCGTTTACAAAATCGTGGGGTCTCTCTAATTCGGGATGGTGACCGCAGTCGTCGAATGTAATTAATTTGGATTCTTTAATCGATGTTTGATAGACTTCACCTGCACTGACAGGTACTATTTTATCTTCCTTTCCCCATAATAATAGTGTAGGAAGTTCTTTGATTCTTTTTAATAAATTTGGTAGGGCTGGGTAGTACATGTAAGGTTTCCAACCTAATCGACAGGCTTCCTCTCTATTGGTTTCCCAAAAGTCGACCTGCTCAGGAGAAGGTTCGTCAGGGCATATAATACCGTATTCGGCTGTATTATCTTTATCATAAAAACTTTCGCCGAGATATTCTTTTGGTAAAACGATGAAAATATCGTAAATGTCTCCTACGGGCGGTTTAATTCCCATAGCGCCTACCAATACCATCTTCTTAAATCGTTTTGGATCCATAGTGGCCATCTCCGCTGCGAGCCAACCCCCTATTGAAAATCCCATTATGTTGACCTGGTCAACGTTCATTTCATCTAAGGCTTGAAGGCACCACCCTGCCATGTCACGCATATTCATAATCCAATCTAAACGATTAGTTTGTCCAAAGCCGGGAGTAGAGGGGATCATGAGACTGTAATCTTGGGCTAACATTTGATGATAACGCATCCAACCTGGGTGGCCAAGTTCGTCGTGCAATATTAAAAGTGGTTCACCTGAACCGCCTCTAATCAACTGAACAGTTGCTCCGGCTGCTTCAACTCTTTCGTCGGTCCAAAGATTTGGATTCGTCGCCATTCATTTGCCTCCGAATAAAAGGGATCGCGGGACTCATAAATTACCCTAGTGTTATTACTCTGGCATTGTCTGATTCCATTGGTGGGTTGTCAAGTTTAATGCCGTGAATCACAGTTATTGAAGGAAGGCACAACGCTAACGGCGATAAGAAAATCAGTTAAAAAGGGAACAAATATTAACTCGAAATTTGTTAATAATTAGTATATTTGTTTCGTGTTGAGTTATTAGTTACGATCCTGCGTTCGCGCTCCAGTAATGACTGTTTCCGAGATATACCTAATCCATAACCCCCTATATCTCCATTTTTTCTTATCACTCTGTGGCAAGGTATAATTATAGGAGTCGGGTTTCTTCCACATGCGTTAGCTACGGCCCGTACAGCCCGTGCATTGCCTATTTCTTTGGCGATTTCACTGTATGAAAGAGTGTCGCCGTAAGGGATCTTTGTCAGTTGAGACCAGACTATCTGTTGGAATACGGTTCCCAGTGTATGAGTGGGGATCTGCAGATCCCGTATCTCACCAGATAAATGTTTTAGGATCATGTGGGCCCACTTGTTTAAGTTATGGTTCCCACATTTTGAATTACAGAAACTATTTGGCAATGAATTTTCCAAGCACTGTCTGTTATTTGCTAGCCTTATCTCGCATACACCGGTAGGAGTCGCAGCTATCATTAGATAACCTAAGTCGCATTTATCAATTAAGTAGTCTACAGATATTAGAGACAATAAGTTGTGTGACTTTATCATGCTGTAATAGACCTCTTTGTAAATAAAATCTAATTTGCGTGAGTGCTCTTTCGAACAATATTATTGACCGTTCTCTTCGACACACCGTAAGATTTGTTCATGTTAACTGACACTATCGGAGACTATCTGTCGACATTATACAGGTGTGAATATTATAATACCCTCTGCATGGGGCCAATATTATTAGAGATAAACTGATTCGTGACTGAGGGAAAATTTCCAGGTTCAACTTGAATTACGGGGAAGTGTCGGAATTGGCAGACGAGCATGATTTAGGATCATGTGCCGCGAGGCGTGGGGGTTCGAGTCCCCCCTTCCCCATACAACTCTGTAAAGCAATACAAATATCTCGTGGTGGAGATGTACAACGGTAGAGAACTTGTCATCAATACTTTAAGTTGTCTCGAAAGTCCTTCCCCGTGTTTTCACCCTGTGCTACCATTCTAATATGGATCCGCAGTTAATCAGAAATTTTTGTATTATTGCTCATGTTGATCATGGTAAGTCCACTCTCGCTGATAGACTTCTACAATTAACGGGAACGGTAGAGTCAAGACAGATGGTTGATCAGGTCTTAGATACAATGGACCTGGAAAGAGAGAGAGGAATAACCATAAAGGCTCAGGCTGTCCGAATTAATTACTTTGACAATTTTGGAATAGAGTATCAATTAAATCTTATCGATACACCTGGCCACGTTGACTTTAGTTATGAAGTATCTCGTAGTCTAACAGCTTGTGAAGGTGCTCTACTGATTATTGACGCCACACAAGGTATACAGGCACAAACGCTTGCTAACATTTATTTAGCCCTGGAAAACGATCTTGAAATAATACCCGTGATAAACAAAATAGATTTAGATGTGGCTGAACCCGAGCGTGTGGCATTAGAAGTTCAACAGACCTTCGGTTTTAGAGAAGATGAAATCATATTTGCGTCCGCAAAAGACGGTTCGGGAGTACAAGAAATTCTATCTAGCTTAATAGATCGTGTACCGTGTCCGTCAGGAAATCAGGACAAACCCTTGAGGGCGCTTATTTTCGACTCTAAGTACGATCAATACAAAGGAGTTATTGCTTACGTACGTATTTTTGACGGCGTTGTGCGACAGGACACTCGTATTAAAATAATGTCTAATTCCATCGAAAGTGATGTTTTGGAAATTGGAGTCTTTAAGCCTGAACCCGTTCCGGTTGAAAAATTAGAAGCAGGAGAGGTAGGGTATATTGCTACCGGATTGAAGAGTGTTGGAGATGCTGCTGTAGGAGATACGATTACACTGTCTAATCAAGGAGCTGAACAGCCTTTAAAGGGGTACCAACCACTAAAACCAATGGTGTTTGCAGGCCTGTATCCAGCGGATGGGGAAGAATATCTTCATTTAAGAGAGTCATTAGAAAAGTTAAAATTAAATGACGCTGCCCTCTCTTTTCAACCTGAGAATTCAGTGGCACTTGGATCGGGATTCCGTTGTGGTTTCCTGGGCTTACTTCATATGGATATTGTCCAAGAAAGGCTTGAGAGAGAGTATGATTTGACTCTACTGGCAACCTCGCCGAGTGTGTCATATCGTGTTAAAAAACTGGACTCATCGACAGAATATATTGAAAGTCCCTCTAAGTTACCGAACCAACAACATATCGACGAAATACATGAACCATGGCTAGATTTAAGAATTATAACGCCAGCGAATTACATTGGAACAGTTATGGAATTGGTTAGGGATCGTCGAGGAGAATATAGTCGTATGGAATACTTACAGACGGAGGGTTTATCTGGCAACAATGATGTATCGTTGGGCCCAAGAGTGTTACTGGAATATAAAGTGCCTCTTGCAGAGATTTTAGTCGAATTCTACGATCAACTGAAAGCTCGAACTCAAGGATATGCTTCTATGGATTATACTTTTTCAGATTATTTGCCTGGTGATCTGGTTCTGGTAACAATATTAGTGAATGGAGAACCTGTCGATGCTCTATCTGTTATATCGCATAAAAAACAAGCATATAATCAGGGACGGGAACTCGTTAAAAAATTAAAGGATCTTATACCACGCCAACTTTTTGAAGTACCCATTCAGGCTTCTATTGGAAGTCGTGTTGTGGCACGTGAAACGATAAAAGCACTGAGGAAAAACGTTTTGGCAAAGTGCTATGGAGGAGATGTAACAAGGAAACGCAAGTTACTTGAAAAGCAAGCAGAAGGCAAGAAGCGTATGAAACGGGTAGGCAGGGTAGAAATCCCTCAGGAAGCTTTCTTAAGCATCTTAAAAGTAAATCGATAATGTTCCGTATGTTTGTGTATCTCGTTCTAGTTTGAGTAGTACCAAGATTAAATCCGGATTCCTAATAAGCTGTAAATGTTATACTGAGAAAAGATCGATAGCATTTCTAACGAGGCTATATTATCCGGTCAGAGTTTTTGAATGCATAACTTAAAGAATACGATTAAGACTGTAATAGATGAAGGACGTCTTGGCGATCCAAAGTTTTTGCGTTGTGTTTTACAAGTGTCGGATGATATTAAAAGTTTGAGATCCAGTCTTGAAATACTGGAGGAGTTGGCGGAATATTGGTTTGATGAGGCGTTTGTCAAACGTCACAGAATTGGAAACGAAAATTCTTCATACATAGGCGAAATATTGCGATGGGATGGTGGACAAGGAGCATTGATTGTTGTGAATCTGGCTCAATCTGTCAGTAAGAGATACATTGATCTTATGCTTGTTGGCAGTAAAGGCACGC
>Ga0310121_10004390_pt1 | contig 12457 bp, 5 predicted proteins | sample CB27_Tmax_986_MG_FD_203504 | JGI IMG/M metagenome (GOLD analysis project Ga0310121, IMG submission 203504) | Marine microbial communities from Western Arctic Ocean, Canada - CB27_Tmax_986 | ecosystem: Environmental > Aquatic > Marine > Oceanic | place: Canada: Western Arctic Ocean | collected...
TAAAAAAAAGCACTCAAAAAATTGAGTGCTTTTTTCATAGTTAGTTGAATAAAATAAGATTATCTAACAACTAGTTTAGAAATCTTGCTCTGTCCATTAATTGTTACTTTAATCATATAGAATCCACTATTGATTGAACTAACATCTAACGTGTTATTATTGATAGTTGTATCTATCACCCTTCTACCATTGATATCAAATACTTGAATATATTTAGTACCATTAACCGGAGAAAGTATCGTAACAAAATTACCATCTACTGGGTTTGGATAAATTCTCATATCTAGAGTATCCGCATCATCAATTGACAATGTCGACCAAATAGATACATCATCAATAAACCAATTAGTAGCATCATATCCTGTATATCTAAAGGCTATATTTACTGTTGTTCCAGTAGTTGGAAGTGCATAAGGTCCATTAGCTACCCAAGTATCCCCAGCAGGAATAACATCATTCAATACAACCCATGTAGCAGTACTTACATCGCCACTATAATCTTCTGAATATAGTAAAGAGTGAGTATCTACATAACTAACCCACTCAACATACTCTGAATAGCTCACAACAACATCAGAAGATCCAGATAGGTCAAAAGTAGGACTTATTAGATATGATTCAAAAGTTGAGTATTCCCAGGGATGACTAGCAGAATATGATCCTCCTGAAGTATTATTTAGGTATTGAGTTGTTTCCCATAATGAAGAAGGTCCGCTAGATGGTTCGGTACTAGTCCAACCTGCAGAGAAATCTCCTGTTTCAAAATCATCAGACCATGGAATTGTAGCTGTGCCATCAGAAGTAGCGAAAGTAATAGTCTCCTCTACTGCAGGATCTAAGGCTTGATGATTATCATCTGTAAGCCATGCAACTATCGTATGAACACCATTTGCTAAGCCTGTAAGTGAAACATCATTAGTGTCATAAACCATAACAGCACTACCTCCATCTAGAGTATAATGCCAATGACCATCATAACCATCACCTGCAGCACCTACAGTAAAGTTGGTTGTAGTAATAGATAATGTTGCATCAACACCATTAGGTGTTACTGTCCAATCTGCAGCTGCAGCTGCTGTATCTATAACTGATATATCATCAAGAAGCCAATCTGAAGCATTATCTCCTGTGTATTTAAATGCAACTGTAACTGCGTAGCCAGATGGAAGAGCAAATGTTGATTCATCCCATACATTAGTAGGATCACATCCACATCCTGTATAATATTGATCATAGTTTACATTGTCGGAAATTTGATCAGTTAATAAAATCCATGTAGCAGCAGTAACATCACTTGTGTCTGCAGTAGAACCATTATCAACATAGTCTGTTGAGTAAAAAACTTCATGACCTTCAGCCCATGATTGCCAATGTACATGGTCCCAATAATTCAATTCAGGTGAAGTAGCTGCTGAAAGATCAAACGTTGGTGTTATTACCCAATTCTCAAAATTACCACTATCGCCTACAATATCATCGTGCTGAAGATAATTATTTCCACCATCACCTTGAAGCCCATCATCACCTATATTATGAGTGAAATGTCCAGTTGCTACAACCCAATTATAATTAGTACTAGCTCCAGTTTGAGCTGTACCAAGATCACCTTGAGGATCAGCACTATCTTCTAAGCTGTTTGACCAAGGAATTGTTGCAACCACGCTTTTGCTCATGCTTGTTGCCTGAATCATGATATTTTCACCAAGCTGATCGCCTACTACTGGATCCTGGTCAAGTTTATCAGTAGGGCAAGTTTGAGAAAAAGTTGTTAGACTAAATAAAAATATGAAAGCAACCATTATGCTTTGCCATACTTTTACATTAGTAAAATTTTGAGTAATTTTTTTCATGTTTAATTTGTTTATTTAGTTAGTATTATTTTCTTTTTTTTGAAATAAAAAGAAAACAATTTAAGATAAATCTTTGAATTTATCAAAATTTAATTTGTACTATATTCTATTCTTATCTTACGATAGTAGCGAATCTATATGCCCAAGATGTTACTGATAATGTTTCTGACACTGAATCAGGCCTTTCCTTGGTAGGTGGTGTAAACAGTTAAAAGTTTGAATAAAAAAAAGGGAGGGGGGGGTTGTAACAGACTTTGATTAACTATACACTTTATTTTATTAACTATACACTTTAATAGTACTATTTTACAAAATTTATACTTAATTTGATGATTTTTAGCATGTAAAAAATACATAACTATCTAATTATCAGTCATTTTGAAAATATATATTTTTCTTTTTTTTATTACGCTTAGTATACAGGCACAACTATTACCACCTATACAATCATATTCTCCAGACGAATATAATGCTGCTAATCAAAATTGGGACATTACGCAATCAGAAGAAAAGGATATTTTTTTTGCAAATAATGATGGCCTTTTAAAATTTAATGGCTCAGGGTGGACCATTTATAATTCCCCTAATGGCTCTATTGTTCGTTCAGTCAAGGCTGTTAAAAACAGGGTGTATGCCGGTTTATATGAAGATTTTGGTTATTGGGAAAAAAGATTAAATGGGGAATATTATTTTACTTCTTTAGTTAATTCTTTAGAGTTAATTGTTCATAATGATGAAGAATTTTGGAATATTTTACATTACGATGATTGGTTGATTTTTCAATCTTTATCTCGTCTTGTAATGTATAATGAATTATCTAAAGAGATTAAGTTTTTTTCTCCATCTCAAGATATTTTTAGTTCATTTATTGTAGATAAAAGAATATATTTTACTCTCAATTCAGGCCTTTATACACTGGAAAACGGTAAAGAGTTGTTAGTTTCAAATGATTCAAGGCTTAGAAATAAAAACCAATATCCTCATATACTTAATATTTTTAAAAATGAGAGAAACTTATTGATTATAACTGATGAAATGGATTTTTTTGAATTGTTTCCAAATGGAAACTTAACTTCATTATCCTTGTCAATTTCAAAACCCCAAGTCAATGAGACTACAGTTTTTAAGGCTATTAGATTGAAAGATGGAGGGTTTGCTATTGGTACAGTTGGAAAGGGATTGATGTTGTTTGATGACAAGGGGAAATTATTAAGAAGTTTAAATAAATCTCAAGGTATTCTTAACAATACTATCCTATCCCTTTATGAGGATTTAGATAATAATATTTGGCTAGGTCTTGATAATGGAATTTCATTAATTAACAGCAAGTCTCCTTTTAAAATTTATAATGATAAGGATGGTGTTTTAGGAACAGTATATTCTTCAAAACTTCATGATGATTTTTTATATGTTGGCACTAATCAGGGGCTCTTTTTTAAAAAATACAAATCAACTGATTCATTTAAATTAATTCAAAATACTAATGGGCAGGTTTGGAGCTTAACTGAAATTGATGGAGAATTATTTTGTGGACATAATAATGGGTCTTTTATTATTAAAAATGGAATTGCAACTAAAATTCCTGAAACATCTGGTACTTGGACTTTTAGAAAAATTACAAAATCTTCTAATTTAATTTTGGAAGGAGGATATCTTGGCTTTAATATTCTTTATAAGAAAAACAATCAATGGGTAATTAGAAATAAAATAAAAGGTTTTGACATTTCTTCAAGATTATTTGAAATTTCTAAAAATGGAAAAATTTTGGTTAGTCATGGATATAGAGGTGTTTATAAACTTTTATTAAGTCCTGATTTATTTGATTTAAAAGAATTCAAAATTGATACATCTGTTACAATTGGGGGGAATGCAAGTTTGGCAAAATTTGATAATGAAATATATTATAATTACGGTGCAGGCTTTTATAAATACAATACTGAGAAAGATACTTTTGAAAAAGACAGTCTTCTTTCCAATTTGTCTAATAAAGAATTAATTAATGGAATTATTATAAATGACAATAATAAAAAACTCTGGATGTTTTCCAAAAACTATTTGCACTATTTGTCAAAAGATTTAATGTCAAATGAAAAAACAATATCTACAGTTCTATTTCCTGAAAAATTAAGAAAAACAGTATTTGAAAATATTTCTAAAATTCAAAATGATGAGTATATAATAGGAACTAATAATGGATATATCTTATTTGATTTAGAAAAATATTTTGTATATCCACCCGTAATTCAGTATGAGAAAATAGACATCAATAAAATAAATGAATCTCCTATTTCGATTGATTTTAATAAAGATTTTGAGTTTGATCACAAAACAAATAATATTAGTTTTTATTATAACTCTCAAAATTTTCAAAAATTTCAAAAGGTTGAATATCAGTTTCTTCTGGATGGATATACAAGTGATTGGAGTAGTTTTAATGAGAAGTCAAATATTACTTTTAGTAATCTTAGATATGGAGATTATGAATTTAAGGTAAGATCTAAAATTGGAAATGTATTTTCAAAGAATGATCTAAAGTCAATCAAATTTTCAATTGAAAGGCCTTGGTATATATCTAACTTTATGATTATTAATTATGTTTTAATAGTTGTGATTTTCATTTTTTTAATAAATAGATATTATATTAATTTCTATAGAAAAAAAGAGGAGAAAATAATTAGAATGAATCAAAACAAACTTGAATTAAAAGAAATAGAAAAGAAACAGGCTTTAATATCAATTAAAAATGAAAAACTTCAACAAGACATTGAAGGAAAGAATAGGGAGTTAGCTATTTCTACAATGAGTATGATTAAAAAGAACCAGTTTTTGAGTAGACTTAAAAAAGATCTTAAAAATAGTGATTCAATGCAAAACATTTCATCTGTGATAAGAGTTATAGATAGGAATTTAAATAATACAGATGATTGGAAATTTTTTGAAGAAGCCTTTAACAATGCTGATAAGGATTTTTTAAAAAAAGTAAAACAATCACACCAAAGTTTAACTAATAATGATTTAAGATTATGTGCATATCTTAGACTTAACCTTTCATCAAAGAAAATAGCACCTTTACTTAATATTTCATTAAGTAGTGTTGAAATTAAACGATATAGACTCAGAAAAAAGATGAATTTATCACGTAATCAGGGACTTACAGATTACTTGCTTACTCTATAAATTATAAAATAATCATAATTATCACTATACATTAACTATACATTATAAATATTCATAGTAATATATATCTGCTATTTAATCATCATTTTTTTTAAATTAAATAGTTTTTCCCCTATAATTTATTAATTTATTAAAAATTGATCATTAATTTTTTCAACTCCTTATTATTGTAAAGGTTTTTTATATTGTTCTAATGATTTATATATATTAACTTTCTCAGAATCTTTTAATTCAAAAAATATTATGAAAACAAAAATTTTAAGGCATCTTTCTTCTTTTTTATTGATGTTTGTACTTGCTTTCAATTTACAATCTCAATCAATTAGTGGAATAGTAACAGATGATAGCGGTGTGCCTCTTCCTGGCGCTACTGTTTTAATTGAAGGGACTAAAATTGGAGTTTCTACTGATTTTGATGGAAAGTTTAATATTTCAAATGTAGAACCTGGAAGCACTTTAATTTTTACACACATTGGATACAAGACACTGAATCAGACTATTGGTGAAGAAACTAATTTAATCATTCTGATGCAGAGTGATTTAAGTGCATTAGATGAAGTAGTTGTAATAGGTTATGGCACACAGAAATTAAGTGATATTTCTGGAGCTGTATCCACAGTAAGCAGTGGTGCAATAGAAACATCTTCACCAGTTAGAATAGAGGATGCCTTACAGGGCCAGGCATCAGGAATTAATATTATTTCTAGTGGGTCACCTGGATCAAAACCAACTGTACTGATTAGAGGTATTACTTCTTATGCAGGCAATGATCCATTGGTTATTATTGATGGGATTTCAGCAGTAATAGATGATTTAAACTCATTAAACCCAAATGATATTAAGTCTGTTAGTATATTAAAAGATGCTGCCCTTGCTTCAATTTATGGTGTTAAAGGAGGAAGTGGAGTAATTGTTATAACTACTAAATCTGGTAAAAGAAATACTAAAACATCTTTTTCATTTAATACTTCAGTAGGAAGTCAGGAAGTTGTTAAAACTATTGATGTTTTAAATGCTGCTGAATATGCAGCCATTTTAAATGAAGCAAGTGTTGCTGGTGGAGAAGGAATAATTTTTCCAGATATTTCTTCTTATGGAGCAGGAACCAATTGGCAGGAAGAAGTGATTGTTGATGCGCCAATTGTCAATCATTCTATTACAGCCTCTGGAGGTAGTGAAAATACATCTTACTACGTTTCCGCTGCTTATTTAGGCCAAGATGGTGTGGTAGGAGGAGGAGATAAATCTTTCTTTAAAAGAACTAATTTTACCACTAATATTGATACGGATTTAACTTCTAAAACAAAATTAATAGTTAACACTAACTATGCTAATATTAAGGGGAAAAGTCTTTCTGAAAATGGAATTACTAGTGTTTTATCAAATGCTTTAAATTTTGATCCTACTGTTAATCCATATGAAAATGATCAATTTGGAATTAGTGAAACTATTACACAGGAAATAATTAATCCTTTAGCTCAAATTGACAATACTCACAATGAAGGTAAAACAGATAAAATATCTGGTAAAATTGAGTTGCAACATAATTTTATGGATAATCTAAAGATCACATCAAGATTTGGTTATACATATGTTGATGTTTATAATAAGTACTTCATTCCATTTCAATATTACGGATCTGGACACAATCAGACTAATGCGAATTCTGATTTAACTCCTATAGTAACTATTGACGGAGAAGGCAATATATCCTCTACTCACAATAGAGTTGGCGAGAATTACACTAATTACTTCAATTATACATATGAATTATTTGGAAATTATGATTTTACTATCAATGAAAATCACAATTTTCAAACGGTATTAGGATTCTCGATAGGTGAAAATAAAGGAAGCAATATAAGTGCTGCAAATGAAGATGTCCCATTTAATTCATGGGATTATGCTGATGTAAGTGCAGCTACAGGAAATGCTACTCAACAAACATCTGGCTCATGGCAATATGTAAGTAGAAATCTTTCATATTTTGGTAGAGTATTATATAATTATAATGAAAAGTATTACGCATCATTTACTGGAAGAATGGACGGTTCAACTTCTTTTGGTAGAAACAATAAATTTGGATTTTTTCCTTCAGCTTCATTTGGCTGGGTAATCTCTAAAGAAGATTTCTTTGATTCTGTTCCGCTTGATTACTTAAAATTTAGAGCAAGTTATGGATCATTAGGTAATGACAATATAAGCCCCCAATTCTCACTAATTTCAACTTTTCCAAGCTATGTGTTTAATGGAAGTATTGTTAATGGTTCTTCACTAGGGTCTATCCCTAATGAAGATGTTTCTTGGGAAAATCAGGTTCAAGTAAACATTGGATTAGATACTAGAATTTTTAATAATAAGGTGTCTATTTCTATTGACTATTTTAAAAAGACAGTTGATGATTTGTTATTTAGTCCTAACTTATCATTGTATCTAGGAACTCCATCTTTCCCAACAACAAATATTGGAAAGACTGAGAGTAAGGGTATTGATGCTGCAATTTCATTAAATACATCTATTGGGGCTTTAGCTATAACATCAAATTTAAATTTCACAACTGCTGAGAATACGGTTGTGGCAATAAATAACGGAGATAAATATATATGGGGTGCTGGTTATGGTATTCCTTACACTCCAATTGTTAGATTTGAAGAAGGCTATTCTCCAGGATATTTTTACGGATATGCTACCGATGGTATTTTTCAATCTCAAGAAGAGATCAATAATCATGCTATTCAAAATGGTGCTGCACCAGGAGACATCAGATTTGTTGATGTAAATGATGATGGAGTTGTAAATGATGAGGATAGAACTGAAATTGGAGATCCATTTCCTGATTTTACAATAGGATGGAACTTAAATTTAGCGTATAATTCTTTTGACTTAAGCGTATTTACTTATGCTTCTGTTGGAAATGACATTTATCGTGCTTATGAAAGAAACTTAAACTATACAAATAGATTTGCTTCTACATTGAATAGATGGACAGGTCCAGGCACTAGTTTTGATGAGCCGAGAGTTACATTTGTAGATTCAAATAATAATAGAAGAGCTTCTGACAGATATGTTGAGGATGGAAGTTATTTGAGAATAAAGAATATTCAGTTAGGATATAATTTACCTGAAGATATTGTTGATGTATTAGGCTTTGATGATGTAAGAGCTTATTTCCAAGTTAAGAATGCTTTAACGCTAACTAATTATTCAGGATATGATCCTGAAATTTCTGCAGGAGGTGTTCTTAATACAGGTATTGATTATGGAACATATCCTCAGCCAAGAATATGGTCGCTAGGATTAAATATTAAATTTTAAATTAAAAGATTATGAAAAATTTAAATAGAGTTTTACTATTAATGTGTGTTACTTTTCTTTTAAGTAGATGTACTGATCACGTAGATTATGAAGCTATTGAAGGATATCAAATTACTGCTGAAGTTTACTTTCAGGCAGAGTCTGATTACGAAGCAGCACTAGTTGGCACATATGACCCATTACAGTGGTTATATCTAAATGTTCTAATTGGCGATATTGCTACAGATAATTCACTTTGTGGAGGTGAGAGTGCAACAGATGTAATTGGATTACAGCAAATAGATGATTACACTCACTATCCAAATAACGATAACTTAACAAGTATATGGAGATGGTTATATGAAGGTGTTAATAGAGCTAATTATATGGAAGAAAATAAATCTAACATAGATTTCGATAGTAAAGAAGCTTTATATGCAGAGGTTTATTTTTTAAGAGCATATTATTATTTTCAATTAGTTAAATTCTTTGGAGATGTTCCTTTATTTACGGAAGGAAGGTTAACTGCTGGAGATTCTGGAACTCTTGTTAGAGTTCCGAAAGAAGAGGTATATGCTCAAATAGAAATAGATTTACAAAATGCAGTTGATAACTTACCTACATCTCAATCACAAATTGGAAGAGTAAATAAATTTACTGCTTATTCTTTACTTGGTAAGGTATTATTATATCAAGATAAATTCAATGAGGCAGCTGCTACTTTTGATAATGTAATTGGCGTTTACTCTTTAGTAAGTGATTATGGTAGTCAATTTTTAAGACTAGGAGAAAATGGCCCTGAGTCTATTTTTGAAGTTCAATACACAAATACTTCCAATTGGTATGATTGGGGTTGCCCACAGTGTTCAGAGGGGAACTTTGGTATTATACATACTGGACCAAGAGGTTGGAGTGGCCCTGAATATGCTCAAGGATGGAGTTTTAATGTCCCAACTGAAGCTTTTTATAATTCTTTTGCTGTGGGAGATACCAGACAGGATGCAACAGTTTTAGATATTGAAGCTTTTGCTACTGCTACTGGAGCAACCTATACAGAAGGTTATGAGCATACAGGATATTATAACAATAAATATATTCCAAGAGCTGGAGAGTCTGGAGCACAAACAGAATTAAATTACCTAACAAACTATAGGGCAATTAGATATTCTGATGTGCTGTTAATGGCAGCTGAGGCGTATAATAGAGGAGGAATTGATGATGGAATTGCTCAAGAATATCTAAATCAAGTTAGAAGAAGAGCGTTTGGAGATCAGGATCATGACATTTCCCTTACTGGTACAGCTTTAACTGATGCAATATGGGAAGAAAGAAAATTTGAATTGTCCATGGAGGGACATAGATTTTTTGATTTGGTAAGAACAGAACAAGCGCCTTCAATAATTGATGGATTTCAGCAAGGGAAACATGAAGTCTTTCCAATACCTCAACAAGAAATTGACATTTCTGGATTAACACAAAACCCTGGATATTAAAATAATAACTATGAGAAAATTAAAATATATAATAAACACTTTATTTGCAATACTTTTACTTTTTACATGTGTTGAAGAACTTGAAAATAATTTAGATTTTGTAAATGATATTTCTTCTCCAACTAATGTTTCAGCACTAGTTAGTATCACTCAAGATAATACAGGAATGGTTACCATTACTCCAACTGGAGAAGGGGTTGTTTCGTTTACTATTGATTTTGGAGATGGAAATATTTCAGAAACTATAAATCCTGGAAATAGTGTAGACAATCAATATCCAGAAGGAACATATGAAGCTGTAGTTACTGCTACAGGAATAAATGGTGAAATAACTGAAACAATAATTACTGTTGTAGTTTCTTTTGCTGCACCTGAGAACTTATTAGTTAATATTGAACATGTACCTGGGAGTGCTTTTGAAATTACAGTATCCGCAACAGCAGATTTAGCAGCTTCATTTGAAGTTTATTTTGGTGATCAAGGGAGTGATGAAGTTCCTACTCTTATGCAAATTGGAGAAACATTAACATATGCTTATTCCTCAGTAGGAGAATATACTGTAACTGTTGTTGCCTTAAGTGGTGGTGCTGCTACCGTTAATTATACGGAACAAGTAGTCATAGTTAACCCACTATTTTTACCAATAGATTTTGAGGATCCTACCTTAAATTATGAGTTTGTAAATTTTGGAGGAAATGAATCTTCAGTGGTGTCTAATCCTATGGTAGGAGGAATTAATGAAAGTTCGACTGTTGGTCAGGCAATAAAAACTGCAGGAGCTGAAACATGGGCGGGGTCATTTTTACAATTAGATGATCCAGTTGATTTTTCTTCACTTAATAATATAGCTGTTGATGTTTGGTCATCTAACACGGGTGAAGTAGTTAAGCTTAAATTAGAAAATGCTGATGATCCTAATATATCTACAGAGGTTGATATGGTAACTAACATATCACAAGGATGGGAAACATTAACATATGATTTTAGCACTGCTGATTTATCACAAGAGTACCATAAAGTAGTTTTATTTTTTGATTTCGGAAATGTAGGAGATGGAGCAACTTATTATTTTGATAATATTATGTTATCCCTGCCTGCTGTATCTAACTTTAGTACGTTTGAAGATTTTGAAGGAGATGTTCCTGGCAATTTCTCTTTTGGAGGTGTAGGTAATATTCAAGTAGTTTCTAATCCAAATCCTTCTGGCAACACGACTTCAAATGTTATGCAATGTACAAAGGATGCTGGTGCTGAGACATGGGGAGGAATGGGATTTGCAGTTAATGGAGTAATTAATTTTAATGGTACAAATCAAATTAGATTACAATCATATGCTCCTGAAGCTGGGAAAGTGGTAAAAGTTAAACTTGAAACTTCAGCAGGAAATGTTGCTGGATTAACATATGAATATGATATGGTTACTACAGTAGCAAATCAATGGGAAACATTGACTTACGATTTTTCTGGTGCCCCAGATCTTGATTATATTACATGTATTGTTTTCTATGATTTTGGAAATCAAGATGCTGGAATTTATCATTTTGATGAATTACAAGTAGGAAATGGAGAATTTATACCAGCAGTAGCTCCATCTACTATGATTGAAGATTTTGAAGGAGATGTTCCTGCTAATTTTTCTTTCGGAGGTGTTGGTAGTGTTGCTGTAGTTGCTAATCCTGATAGTTCAGGTGAGAATACAACAGCTAATGTTATGGAATGTGTAAAAGATGCTGGTGCAGAAACTTGGGGTGGAATGGGCTTTGAGGTAGATGTTATAGATTTTACTGGAACCTCTAGTCAAATTAGACTAAAGTCTTATTCGCCTGAAACTGGAAAAGTGGTAAAAGTTAAACTTGAAACTTCTGCAGGAAATGTTGCTGGATTAACATATGAATATGATATGGTTACTACAGTGGCAAATCAATGGGAGATATTGACTTACGATTTTTCTGGTGCCCCAGATCTTGATTATATTACGTTTATTGTTTTCTATGATTTTGGAAATCAAGATGCTGGAACTTATAGATTTGATGAGATAGAATTAGTTAATTAAAATATTAAATTATGAGAATAACAAAAAAAGATATTAGGTTATCAATTTATGCTTTTTTATTAGCATTTACAGCTGCTTTTTTAACATCATGTGAAACTGAAAATTATGAATTTGGAGACGTAATAAATCCCTCTAATCTAGCAATTGCGGCAGATATAGTTGGGGCTGATACCGAAAATCCTTATGGTGATGGCAGTGGAACAGTTAATTTTACTGCTGTGGCAGATGACGCAATAACCTACAAATTCGTTTATAATGGCACTGAATATATGCGACCAAGCGGAGTCTTTACAATGGATTTCGCTACTACAGGTATACATATATATGAAGTAGCTGTAGTTGCTTCAGGAACAGCGGGAATAATGACTAATGGCTTTATTGAAGTAGAGGTGTTAGTTACATATGAACCCCCGCCAGAATTAGTAAATGCCTTAACTACTGGAAGTTGGAGAGTTAAAGCTGAAGCTCCAGGGCATATGGGTGTTGGACCGATTGATGATCAAGCTCCTGATGGTATGGCTTTGTGGTGGAATGCAAATCCTTTTGATAAAGCTGATACTGGCATGTATGATGATAGATTTATTTTTACT
>Ga0310121_10004391_pt1 | contig 12456 bp, 8 predicted proteins | sample CB27_Tmax_986_MG_FD_203504 | JGI IMG/M metagenome (GOLD analysis project Ga0310121, IMG submission 203504) | Marine microbial communities from Western Arctic Ocean, Canada - CB27_Tmax_986 | ecosystem: Environmental > Aquatic > Marine > Oceanic | place: Canada: Western Arctic Ocean | collected...
TGATGGCGGTGGACAGCTCGCTGATCAGCCGGGCATGGGTGGGCACCTCGTTGGCGTGGTAGTCGTAACCGCCGTGAGAGGTGTAAAAGATGCGCGTGCCCAGATCGGCCAGGTGCACCCGGGCTATATCCCTGAGGTTCCTCGCTATCGGATCGCCGGCGTACCTCACCTCGGACGAGTACCCGGCCGGCGCGGCCTTCAGCCGATCGGCGCCCTCCAGCACGTTCATTCCTGTCTGAGCGAGATAGTCCATCACCGCGCCGGTCCCGTTGGTGGGTGTGTAGGTCTTCTTGAAGAGATCTAGCGCCTGCTGTCGCTGCGCCTGCGCGGTCATGCCGGTCATGAGACCGTAGTTGTCCAGGTCGCCTACTGAGGTCACGGTAACTCCCGGAGCGGCCATCGCGCGAGGCAGGCCTCTGCCGATATTGACGCATGTCAACACGTTCTGGTTGTGCGGGTCCAGCTCCCGCACGGCTCTGGCCACCCAGCCCTCGGTGCCAACGCTTTCCGGCTCGCAGGTGTGGACGATGTCCATCCCCCGAAAGTGGGATCGATTCGAGTTCGGATATCCGACCCCCTGGACTATGGCCACCTTGCCCCGGTCGTAGAGTTCCTTCAGAGGAGCGGCCTTAGCGTAGAAACCAAGGGTGTCGTCGATCGGCAGAATGTCTTCCTCCTGAATGCCCACGGTCGGCCGGGCATCGTGGTAAACGCCGTTCGCATAGGGCACGAGCGTGTTCATGAAGTCGTTGCCGCCGGTCAGTTGAATGACGACCAGAACGGGCGATTTGTTACCTGCTGTCACTGCCATCTCGTCTCCTTTCTGGAAATTGTGATTGGTCGGTATCTACGCTAATTGATACTCACGGCAGGCCACGATCGCCTCAAGCATGCGCACGATCCGACCGGTGCTTTCGTCTTGCTGGGCGTCGTTCCCGAAGCGAAGTTCGCCGTCCGATTCAGCGTCGCGGACGAACACTTCGCGGGTCTCATCGCCGACCGTCAACGCCCCGGCTAATTCCAGGCACTCGTCGACGAACGCATCGGGTGAGAGGGCCGCCCCATTGCTTGCGAAGCGCTCGACGATCGCCCTGATCCCCGGCTTGCTCGCGTCACCGACTTCGCCCACGGCGAAGTTGACCCTCTCCGTGAGAGTGCCGCCATCGATCCACTCCTGGCCGGTGTGCCAACCCTCGACCGACGGCGGGTCGTAGAGGGTCTGAGCCATGAAGGTGGTGGCGTCGGCATACCGGGCGATGTCGGCCCCGGGGAGGTCGGAAATCCCGACCAGCTTGAGAATGCCGACCACAAGCTCGACCGGGCTCTTGACCCGCTTGAGACGCGCATCCTTGAAGGACTGTGAACTAAATAACGCCCTCAGGGTCGCGCGAATTTCACCGCCGGATTCGACGAATGCCTCGACCAGGATGTCGATCGCGGCGGGATCCCGCGGGGGTACCTGGTCCCAGGTGGGGACCTGCGGCTCGTCGGCGACGAAGAAGTTGTACAGGTGCCGGCAGATGAACCTGGCGGTGGCCGGCTGCTTGACGATGATGTCGACGATGTCCTCGCCGTTGAAGGGGCCCGTCTCGCCCAGGAAGGTCTTGACGCCGCCGTCGTGATCGTCTTCCAGAAAGACGAATTCAGCCGGGTGGCTCCCCTGGGTATATAGAGGAATAGGCTGCTTGAACGTCCAGCCGGTGAAGGCGCGGGCGGCCATCTTGATGTCCTGCTCGGTGTAGTTGCCGACGCCCATGGAAAAGAGCTCCAGCAGTTCGCGGCCGTAGTTCTCGTTGGGCTGGTCTTTGTGGTTCTCGTTGTTGTCGAGCCAGTAGAGCATCGCCGGGTCTCTGGACAACTCCATGAGGATGGTGCGCAGATCGGACAGTCCCACCCGCCGGAACATGTCGATCTGGCGGTTCATGGAGGGGCGGTGTTCGGATTTCGCGGCGCCGGTGGCGAAGACGTGGTGCCAGAAGAGCGCGATCTTCTCTTCCAGCGGGCGCCTGGTGTGGACCATCCGGTGTATCCAGACACCGGCGGGCAGTTCGTGCAGGTCGCCGCCGAGGTCCTCGTCCATGGTCCCGTGGTAGCGGGAGAGGATGTCTTGCTCGATCTCCGGGAACCGCTCCGGGTGCAGCAAATCCTCGAGCACAGCCTCGTAGCCCTGGGACGCGTAGGTCTCCAGCTCGGCGTGAGTCGCTCCGAACCCGGCCCGCCGGATGAGGTGGGCGATCAGCGGTAACTGTGGGCCCGGCATGAGCTTCCCTCCGATGAACTGGCTTAAAACCCGGCCTGCCCAATCGGTGGGATCGTACCCAGAATGCTCGCTGCGGGTCAATGTGGGCCACTTGATAGTGGGGAGCGGGAATTGCGGGACGGGGGGCGCGGCGCCGTTAGTTTGGAGAGCGGCGGGCCGGATATTATCGATAGTTGATTGGGTGTAGGGAGCGCGAGCGAAGGAGTTGGCGTGTGAGCCGGATGCCGGGATTCCTAGTGATGGAGGCGGTGCGTGATCCGGAGGTGGCCAGGGATTTGCTGGGTGGGGCGGAGTTGCGTTTCGCGATCTGGCTTGCTCCGATGGCGGTGGCGCTGGTGATCGCGGGTTTGGTCAATACATTGTTGGGGGCGGGTGACGGGGTGGAGGCCATCTTCCTCCTGACAGCCGTGGCGATTGGGTTCGTCTCTTTTCGATATCTGAATCGGAAGCTCGTAGAGCGATACGGGCCAATCAGAAATCGCAAGGACGAAAGTCGGGCGCCAAGTATGAGGAATTTGGCCGTAGTGGGAGCTGTCATTTTCCTGGCGCTGCAAGTAGATCTCCGCGCCGGTCTGCCTTTCAAACTCTGGGAGTTTGCGGGTGGGGCGTTATTCATATTGATATGGCTGCGCTTGGGACGGGCGGATCGCTATCACCTGTTCGTTGGGGTGGCGATGGTGGTGGTGATGGTTGTGGCGTCTTTGATTGGGAGCGAAGTTGAAGGGACCGAGTCGTCGGAGAGCTACGCACGTTTGTTGCCGCTCGTGTGGGCTGTCGGCGTTGCGACGGCCGGGATGCTGGACCATCTGATGCTGCTTGATGCGCGGGATGTGGTCCGAGCGGCGGAGGCGGAGGGGCCGGGGTAGAGAGTCAGGAATCGCCGGCTTTGCGACGGCGGTGGCGGTGGTGGCGGCGGACGGCCTCGCGGACGCGCTTGCGCTCGGCGTCGCGGAATTTGGGGTCGCCGCCAGGTCTCCGGCGGTAGGAGACAGCACGCTCAGCGCGGCGGGAATTATCGAAACCGACGCGGCACTTGCCGCGGGCGAAGTGCGGCCGTTTGCACTTACAGGTTGGCTTCCCTTTCGGGCGTACTCGGGCCGGCCGCTTTCGCATTTTCCGCCGGGCAGCGCGCGCGCCGGGGAGAGGGGGGCGGTTGGTGCTAGGCTCGGTCCGGCACAAGGGGTAAGCGAAAGTTCCGAATCAGGGGAATTTGATGGCGGCGACCGCGCCCGAGGAGACATCGGGGAACTACAAATGGAAGGTCGCCGCGGTGATCAGCGGCACGTTCCTGTTCTCGGCCATGGACATGAACAGCTCGCTGGTGGCGTTGCCCACGATCGCCGGCCATTACGACGTGGACATCATGGCGGTGAGCTGGGTGGTGCTGGTGCTGTTTCTGACCATGAACGCGCTGCTGCTGCCTTTCGGACGGCTGGCGGACATCGCCGGTCGGAAGAAGGTGATGATCGCCGGGATGCTGGTGGTGGGAATCGGTGGAATCCTGAGCACGTTCACGCCGAGTCTGCCCTGGTTGTACGTGACGCGAATATTTCAGGGCGCGGGGGCGGCGGCCATGCAGGCGGTGGGTCCGGCATTGCTGGTGGCGGCGTTTCCACGCGAGGAGCGGGGCAAGGCGATGGGCGTGAACGTGACAATGGTGTCGGTGGGTCTGATGCTGGGTCCGGCGCTGGGAGGACTGATAACCGGCACGGTCGGCTGGCGATATGTCTTTCTGTTGCCGGTGCCGATGATGTTTCTGGCTTCGATAGTCGGCAGCCGGATCTTGCGGGAATCGCCCCGGGCCCAGGGCGAGCGGTTCGATTACATCGGCACGTTGCTGCTGGCGTTGTGGGTGGTGCCGCTGTTCTTCGTCCTTAATCAGGGTTCAAAAGTGGGGTGGGGCTCGGATCAGACACTGGCGCTGGCGGCGGTGACGGTGGTGATGCTGGCGGCGTTTCTGGTGGTCCAGGTCAAGGTGGCGCATCCGGTGGTGGCGCTCAGCGTGTTCCGCAACCGGGGCTTCAGCCTGGCGGTATTTATCGCGTTGCTGAACTTCATCGCCTTCGGAGCGACCCTGTTGCTGCTTCCGTTCATGCTGCAAAACCAGATGGGCTTGGAGGTGACGAAGGTCGGATTGGTGATGGCGGTCATCTCGCTTTCGACGTTACTGTTCGCCCCGATGGGCGGGATTTTGTCGGACCGATTCGGGCCGCGACTGACGGTGACGTCGGGACTGCTACTGCGGGCGGCGGGGCTGATCGCCATTGGATTGCTGGCGTCCGGGGCGACGGTGTCGGTCCTGATGTTGCCGATGGTGGTGGTGGGGGTGGGGCAGGCGCTGTTTCAACCGCCAAACGCCAGCGCCATGTTGAGCGCCTTGCCTCCAAATCGGGCCGGACTGGCGGGAGGATTCCTGGCGCTGTCGCGGACGTTCGGGGTGGGGCTGGGCCAGGCGGTGGGTGGGGCGGTGTTCACGATGGTGGTGGTGGGAGTGGCGTCGTCGTCGTCGGCGCTGGACGCGCCACCTGACGTGATGGCAAGCGGGTTCCGGGTCGCACTCGTGGGCGCGGGAGTGATTCTGTTGCTGGCGGCGGCGCTGGCGCTGACGCGGAAACGCGTGACCGGTTGACCGCGCTGGGCGAAGGAGTGAGCGAATCGAAATACTGGTTGGTTAGCCTGGTGCGTGCCATGCCGCATGGACAGTGGAGATAGATCTCACGACCGCGTACCAGAAATGCGTCGGGCGTAGAGCGCGCGGAGTCGAGATCGGCTACTCCGTCGTCGGCAGGCAATTCCATGAGGAACATAACGTGGAGCGTCTTGGGGTCGACGCCGGATCGCAGGAATGGGTTGTCGCGGGCAACTTGGCGGAACTCATCGGCCGTGCGCGTCACCACCGGAACCCGTTAACCGAAGCCTTCCGAGATGGTCTTTGCGATGAGAGCGGGAATGCGCCGAGCAAGATCAGGCGTCGCCTGGAAAACCACGTTGCCGCTCTGTATGTAGGACTGTACGCGGTCGCAACCGGCGTCGCGAAGGAGCGCGGCGAGGTCCTTCATCGGCATCTTGTTCTTGCCGCCGACGTTGATCCCGCGTAGCAGTGCGATGTGGGTCTGACCGGGCACTCTAGGTTCTCAGTTAGGGGTGGTGTCGATGACGAGTCGTTTGAAGGCGGACACGTGCGGCGTTGGCATTCAGTCCGGATCCGGATCGAGTCCCACGCATGCGCGGCTGTCGCGGTGGCGGATTGCCCGATCTAGTGTTTCGGCATAGGCATAGCCGGTCATCCGTGCGAGCGTAGCAGGTGGTGACGGGCAGGGTGAGAGCGCAGGTCGGGGCGCCGGACGGGATGGTGGGATTGACGGGACAACGACCCTTTGTTTTCGATGTGCAAATGCGGTATTTTATATTTATGAAATCAAATATTCGTGTGGCAAATACAAAAGATGGGGCGGAGGCTGAAGCCGGGCCGGCCGGGAGCCTCTATCGACGCCTGCTGCGGCCGCTGGTGGCTAGGGTCGCCCGGCGGGTAAAGCGACCACGCAGAAACGTTGAAATAACGAGACGCGGCATGATGCGCGGCTCGCTGGGGGCGGCGGCGGGGCTGGCCGGCACGGCTGCGCTGGTTGGGGGTGAATCTCAGGATGGGTCCGGGCGACCGGCGCCGGCGGGTGAGGCGGACCGCGCCTACCGCGAACAGGGCGAATATGAACCCGGCGGCGGCCCGCACTCCCACGATTCCTCCGGGACGGTGGGAGACGTGGATACCAGCCAGTTTGACCCGATGAAGTTCCTGGAGGAGTTTGACTACGGACAGGTGAGCACGCTGCCGGACGGGCGGACGCTGCGGGAGTATGCGGTGGTGGCGCTGGATAAGGAAATAGAGATCGCGCCCGGCGTTTATTTCCCGGCCTGGACCTACAACGGCCAGGTACCGGGTCCGACGTTTCGGGCGACGGCCGGAGACCTGATGCGGGTCAACTTCAGCAACGCCGGCTCGCATCCGCACACAATTCACTTTCATGGGGTGCACCCGGCGGGGATGGACGGGGTGTTTGAGATCGTGGAGCCGGGGGAGTCGTTCGTCTACGAATTCGAGGCGGCGCCGTGGGGTTGCCATCTGTATCACTGTCACACGCTGCCGCTGAAGCGGCACGTCCACAAGGGGCTCTACGGCGCGTTTATCGTGGACCCGCCCGAGGGCAGGCCACCGGCCCGGGAGATGGTGATGGTGATGAACGGTTTCTCGACGGAGTTCAATGGTGAAAACACCTTTTACGCGGTGAATACGGTGGCGTTTCACCACGCCAAACCGGAGTATCACATCAAGGTGAAGGCCGGGGAATTACAGCGAATCTACCTGGTGAATCTGACGGAATTCGACCTGATCAACTCATTCCATCTGCACGCGGAGATGTTCCGGCTGTACCGCACCGGCACGTCGATGGAGACGTTCGAGCTGACGGACACGGTGATGCTGTGCCAGGGGGAGCGGGCGGTGCTGGAATTCCAGTACGACACGCCGGGGCTGTACATGTTCCACGCCCATCAGGCGGAGTTCGCGGAGCTGGGGTGGATGGGGTTCTTTGAAGTGATGGAGGAATAGGCATGGCGGGAGAGATCGAGGCCCTGGAACGGACGGCTGGAGGCCGGGGGCCGCTGTTCTGGATATTCGGTCTGTTGCCGCTGGTGTTGCTGGCTGGTCTGCTGGCGCTGTTCGCGAAGGTCGGGCCGGCGGGAATTTTCGAGGCGGCGTTCCCGCCGATTGAAGAGCTGACGATCGAGCGTATCTATTTCACCGAAGATGGGATCGGGGTTGAGGTCGTGAACGGCGGGCCGGAGGAGGTGACGATCGCGCAGGTCACAGTGGATGAGGCCCTGTGGCAGTTCACGGCCGAGCCGGACGCCGTGCTGGGTCGGCTGGATCGGGCGACGCTGTCGATTCCATACCCATGGAGCGAGGGCGAGCCGCACGCGGTGGCGCTGATAAGCGCGAACGGAGTCATTTTCGAGAAGGTGGCAGAGGTGGCGGCGCTGTCGCCGGTGCCGGACGGCCGTTACTTCGCCACGTTTACCCTGCTGGGAGTTTACGTGGGAGTGATCCCGGTGCTGATGGGCTTGCTCTGGTATCCGTTCCTGCGGCGGCTCACGGACCGCTGGCTGAACTTCTTCTTGAGCTTCACCGTGGGGCTGTTGCTGTTCCTGGGAGTCGACGCAGTGGACGAGTCGCTGGATTTCGCCGGCGAAGTGGCGCCGGCGCTTCAGGGAGTGGCCCTGGTGGCGGCCGGAATGGTGCTGGCGTTCCTGGCGGTGTCGGCGGTGGATCGATCGCGGAAGGTGGTCGCGGGCGCGGCGGGCGCCTCGACGCTGGTGCTGGTGTATTCCATAGCGGTGGGAATCGGGCTGCACAATCTGGGAGAAGGACTGGCGATCGGAGCGGCGTATACGAGCGGGTCGATCGCGCTGGGGACGATGCTGGTGGTGGGATTCGCGGCGCATAACACGACGGAAGGGTTGGCGATCGCGGCGCCGCTGGCGCGGATGGGAGGCCGCGTTTCCGGGCTGGTGAAACACCTGCTGGCGGCGGGGCTGATCGCGGGAGCGCCGGCGATCCTGGGTACGTGGCTGGGCGGATTCGCCTTCTCGCCGGTGTGGTCCACGCTCTTTCTCGCCATCGGCGCGGGAGCGATTTTCCAGGTCGTGTGGCAGATCACGCGGATGATGGGGCGCAAGCCCGAGGGCTCGGTCTTCGCGATGCTGAACGCGGTCGGGGTGGCTCTGGGAATCCTGGTGATGTACGGCACAGGGCTGTTGTTGGTCAGCTGAGAAACTGCCGCGGTGTATGAGGCGCGATACGCAACCGAACCAGACGCCAGTACAATCTCCGGTTGACTCCTCCTGACCTTGAAGCGAGAACGCCTGGCTGCGGGGCACCAGCCGGAGGAGAAATTCATTGAAGCTTTCGACTGAATCGCTGGCGGTGGCCAGTTCGCGGCATCCGTGGCGTACCTTGGCCTTCTGGGGTTTGGCGGTGGTCGTGTCGATGTGGGTGTCGGCGAATCTGTTCGCCAGCGCCGTCAGCACGGAGGACAGGTTCCTCAACGAGCCGGAGTCTCAGGTCGCCGCTGATCTGCTGGAAGAGCGGCTGCGCGGTCCCCTGCGGATTACGGAAATGTTGATCGTCCGCTCGGATGAGTTGACGGTGGACGATCCCGCGTTTCAGGAGCAGGTGTCCGGATTGACGTTGAGTGTGGTCGGACTGGGTAGCGAGATCGTTCAGATCGCGGTCAACTACTACATGCTGGGCGATGAGAGCATGGTCTCGGCGGACCGTCATACGACCATTGTCCCCATCGTGATGGCCGGCGACGTGAATCAGGTCGTTGAGAACATCGACACCGTGCGGGATGCGGTTCAGCCGACGGCGGCGGGATTTGAAACATTCGTCGTCGGACTTGGCAGCGTCAATCGGGACTTCGCCGTTCTGTCCGAAGAAGATCTCAAGACCGGCGAGACGATTGGCATAGGCGTGGCGCTGGTAATCCTGGTGCTGGTCTTCCGGGCGGTGGGGGCGGCGGGCATCCCGCTGTTGCTGGCCGTAGTGTCGATAGTGGTGGCGGTGGCACTGGCATCGCTGGTGGGACAGGTCTACCGGCTGTCATTTTTCATCGTCAACATGATTACGATGATCGGGCTCGCGGTCGGGATCGACTATTCGCTGTTCATCGTCGGACGCTATCGCGAGGAGAGGGCTGCGGGGCTGGAGAAGATGGAGGCGATCGCGAGGGCCGGGTCGACTTCGGGAAGGGCGGTATTTTTCTCGGGAATGGCGGTTGTGCTGGCGCTGTCTGGAATGCTGATGGTACCGTCTTCCGTGTTCTACAGCCTGGGCATGGGGGCGGTGCTGGTGGCGCTCGTGGCGGTGGTCGCGGCGTTGACCTTGCTCCCGGCGGTGTTGAGCCTGATGGGCGATCGGGTGGAAGCGTGGTCCTTGCCGTTTCTGGGCGGGCCGGGTGGTGGTGGCGGCAAGTTCTGGGCCCGCATCACCAGGCTTGTGATGGCCAGACCGGTTGCCAGCCTGGTAGTCGCCGGGGGGTTGCTGCTGCTGGCGGCGTCACCTGTTCTCAGCCTTAACCAGGGTTCGTCCGGGATCAGCTCTTTTCCCGACGAAGCGAAGACAAAACATGGCTTCGAGATATTGCAGGCGGAGTTTTCCGCCGGTCTTGCGGCCCCGGCGGAAATCGTTATCGACGGTCCGGCGGACAGCATAGCCGTGCAGGCCGGGATCGAGCGCCTGATAGACAGCCTGCGGGTTGATCCGATCTACGGCAACGCGAGCATCGAGACCAACGCGGCCGGGGACCTGACGCTGATTTCCGTGCCGATCAACACGGACCAGTTCAGCAATGACGGCATCGGGGCGGCGCGACGGATTCGGGAGGAAATGATCCCGGCCGCGGACATTCCGGCGGCGGTCTACCTGGGTGGCGGAACCGCGAAGCAAATCGACTTCACCGACATCGCCCAGACCTGGATGCCCCGGGTGTTCGCGTTCGTGCTGAGCCTCAGCTTCATTCTGCTGACGGTTGCGTTTCGCTCGCTGGTGGTCCCGTTGAAGGCGATATTGATGAATCTGCTGTCGGTGGCCGCGGCCTACGGCCTGCTGGTGCTGGTATTTCAGCTGGGGGTAGGCGCCGATCTGCTGGGATTCACCCAGACGGATACGATCGAGTCGTGGCTACCGCTGTTTCTTTTCAGCATTCTGTTTGGCCTGTCCATGGATTATCACGTCATCCTCCTGAGCCGGATCCGGGAACGCTACGACCAGTCCGGCGATAACGAGGAGTCGGTGGCGTATGGACTGCGCACGACCGCGGGCATGATCACCGGGGCGGCGTTGATAATGGTCGCCGTGTTCGGAGGGTTCGCCACGGGACGGCTGGTGATGTTGCAGCAGATGGGATTCGGCCTGGCGGTGGCCATATTCCTGGACGCGACCATCGTGCGATCGATTCTAATACCGGCCAGCATGAAACTGCTGGGCGGCAAGAATTGGTATTTCCCGAGCTTCCTGGAGTGGCTGCCCGACCTGCGAGTTGAGCCGGTGGAGACGAAATTGCCGGAGGAGCGCCCCGCCGCAACGATGGCGTAGGCCTCCAATCAGGCTGCGATACCTGGAGCAGGCCCCACGGGGATGGTACGGACCCGGCGGAACGAGTCCTGCCTCCCGGCCGGCCGTTTTGCCGCGGGTAGGTGCGTGCGAACTTAGGTGTAGGACGGGAGGAAGTCCTTCTCGGCGTCGAACAGCTCGAGGGTCATTTTGCGAATGTCCGCCGGCGGGCAGCAGGCGGCGGTGAGGGGGTCGAGCATGAGCGCGTGGATGGCCGGCTCTTTGCTCCGTTCCAACGCGGCGGTGACGCCGAGATCGAAGACCGACATATTTGAACGGCAGATCGCCGCCATCTGCGGAGGAAGTTTTCCGTAAGGCAGAGGAGTGACGCCGTCGCCGTTCACCAGGCACTCGACTTCGACGATTTCACCGGTCGGCAGATTGCTGATCCATAGTCCGCCGCCGGGCGTCTGGTTGGGCACGTTGCCGTGGATGAAGTACTCGGAATCCTTTGTCACGGCCTCGACGATCCAGGATGCGTACTCGAAGCTGCGGTCCCAATCCATGGGCTCTTCCCCTGCCAGCATGCGCCGGCGGGACTCGTCGGCCTCGGCGCGCCAGGCCGGCCAGCCGTCGGCGTAAAAGCTGGAACCGCCTTCATACCCTTCGCGGCAGTAGCGTGCGAGCGAATCGGGGTGCGAGCGGTAGTAGGGCAGGTACTCGCTCAGGTGGCCGGAACTCTCGGTGATGAACGCGCCGAAGTTGAGCATCATGTCCTTGCGCACCAGATCATCGGCGTCGTCGTGGTCCGGGGAATCGCCGGCCAGGTCGCGGCGGGCCTTTTCGAAGAGGAGCGGGTAGAGGTCCTCGCCGTCGTGCTCAAGGGTGGTGAACCAGGCCAGATGGTTGATGCCGGCGCACTGCCAGTCCAGCTCGGCGTAGGCCACCCCGGCGCGGCGGGCCAGCAGGCGGCCGGTGCCCTGCACGGAATGGCAGAGCCCGACGACGCGCATGCCACTGCGCCGGGCCGCCGCCAGGCAGAGCATGTTCATCGGGTTGGTGTAATTGAGCACCAGGGCGTCGGGACAGAGTTCCTCGCCGTCGGCCAGGATGTCCAGGAAGACCAGGATCGTGCGCAGGCCTTTGAAAAGTCCGCCCGGGCCGATGGTGTCGCCGATGCACTGATCGACGCCGTACTTCGCTGGGATGTCGTTGTCGAAGCGCACGCAGTCAAGTCCGCTGACCTCGATGGTCACGACGATGAAGTCGGAGCCGGCCAGCGCCTCGCGACGGTCGGTGGTGGCGTTGACGGTCCAGCCAGCGGTGCGATCGAGCTGATCCACCAGGCGCTGGATGAGTTCGCGCATAGTGCCCAGACGTTCCGGGTCGATGTCCACCAGGTTGATGCGGCCTTTTTCGGCTCCTGGGATGCGCAGGATGTCGTTCATGAGGCGCGGCGTGAACATGCTGCCGGCCCCGATGACAGTGACGTTGAGAGGGCGGTCGATTTCGCCGGGCAATCCCGACTGATTTTCCGCCGCCTTCGTATGCGCCGCGTGCCCGCGGTTGGCCTCGGCGGTGGTTGTTGCGGCTGTCATCAAGGAAAACGTCCTACCAGATCGTGAACCCGCCGTCGACGATGAGGTCGCAGCCGGTGACGAAGTTGGATGTGTCGGAGGCCAGGAAGATCAGCGCGCCCTGTAGGTCTTCGACTTCGCCGAGGCGGCCGACCGGCGTGTCGCGGAGCCAGGTGGGGTGCATCTTCGCGATTTCGGGCGTGTCGGCCATCTCGGTGCGGATGTAGCCGGGGCTGATCGAGTTGACATTAATACCGTCGGCGGCCCATTCGGCGGCCAGAGATTTGGTCAGGTGGATCAGGCCGGCCTTGGAGGTGTTGTAGTGGGTCTGGTCCTGCGGCCGGTTAACGATGCTGCCGGAAATGGAGGCGTTGTTGATGATCTTGCCGTACTTGTTGGGCCGCATCGCCCGGGCCTGAGCAAGCGAGCATAGAAACGGCCCCTTGAGGTTGGTGTCGATGACCCGGTTCCACTCCTCTTCGCCCATCTCATCGACCGCGACGTGCGTG
>Ga0310121_10004392_pt1 | contig 12455 bp, 7 predicted proteins | sample CB27_Tmax_986_MG_FD_203504 | JGI IMG/M metagenome (GOLD analysis project Ga0310121, IMG submission 203504) | Marine microbial communities from Western Arctic Ocean, Canada - CB27_Tmax_986 | ecosystem: Environmental > Aquatic > Marine > Oceanic | place: Canada: Western Arctic Ocean | collected...
AGGTCGACAACGCCAGCTTCGACGCCCCCTGGCTGAAGTACATCGAGTCGCTGTTCCAGCACGTCGACACGGATCATGACGGTCTCCTGACGTTGGAAGAAACACAAAACACGCGGGATAAACGCTCCACCGAGATCGCCTCCATGCTGCGCATGCGGGACTTGTGGACGGCCGACGAGAGTCCTTTCGATCGAGTCATCACACTACCGGAATTGACGCAATTCCTGATCAGTCGCGGGCGTGGACCATTTCAGCCGCCCACCAACCAACTGCCGCCGCCCGGCAGCAACAACGTCGGTGAGTCGCTATTCGATCGGCTTGATGCTGACGAGGACCGTCAGCTGTCAGCCAAAGAGGTCTCCAATGCTTTGCAGACTATGCATCGTCACGATCTCGATGACGATGGGACGTTTAGTGCCAGCGAGCTGATGCCCAGGGCTCGTACTTTTTTCGTGGCTCCGGCAAGCCAGCCCGGCGTAACGACTGCGGTCCAATTCGTCGCTCTTATTCCGGGTACTTCGCCCGTTGGCGTGCTGCAGGGAATTGTCAATCGTTACGGCAAGAGCAACGGAGTTGGCTCGCCCGATTCCGATCTGACTGCCAAAGATCTGGGCCTTGATGCAACTGTGTTTGCCAGGTTCGATGTCGATTCCAGCGGCGCACTCGACTATGACGAGCTGCGGCAATTCGTCAAAAACCCGCCGCCGACTTTGGAACTTATGATACGGCTCGGTGAGACCGACGGGGCGGCGCCAGTGGTTGCAATGATCCATTCGTCCGCGGAGTCCGCGTCGGTGCGGACGACGGATCAGCTGGTGAGTATCGTCCTGGACGATGTACAGATAGAGATTGCCCAAGAGACGTCGGGCGTCGACAGCGTCCGCAAATACCTTGCCCGGCAGTTCAAAAACGCGGATCAGGACAACAACAAGTATCTGGAGCAGAAAGAGATCCAAAACAATCGCGTTTTTGATGCTTCCTTCAACGAATTCGACAGGGATGGCGACGGCAAGATGTTCGCGGAAGAAATGAACGCGGCAATTGAGGCGAAGGCTGAAGTCGCCCGGACGCGCACGCGGTTGTCCGTCCGGAATCGAGGCCGTGACTTGTTCCAGATTTTCGACAGCGATCGCAACCGCCAATTGAGCCGCCGCGAATTCGCCGAAGCCGCGCTGCGGATAGAACTATGGGACAATGACACGGACGGAGCGATTGGCTCGAATGAAGTCCCGCAGCTGTTTCAGTTATTGCTCGGACCGGGCCAACCTGTCTTTCGTGGTTTGCAAATGCAAATTCAGGGAACGCAAGTCGCAGCCAATACCAACCTGACGGGGCCCCTTTGGTTTCAGAAAATGGACCGCAACAACGACGGCGAACTGAGTCGCAGGGAATTCCCCGGGACGCGCGATGAGTTGCGTAGGCTTGATTCCGATAGCAACGGAATCGTGGATGCAGCGGAGGCCGCACAAGTCGCAGGAAGCCGAGAGGAGTAACCACGCTCTGTTCTTCGTCTCTGCGGTCCTCTGCGTTTAAATGGTTGACGTCCTAAACGCTACTCTGCGCGCCTCTGCGAACTCTGCGTTTAATTTCGACGTCAACTATCTAAACGCAGAGAGCGCGGAGACGAAGAGGGCCGCAGAGAGAAAGAAAATGTGCGCAGTGTCGCACTGAGAAAACCGTCTCCGCCTGGCAAACTTCTGAGGCAACACCGTAAGTTAAAACAACTCACTCAGCGGCTAATGCGGCTCCATGGTTGGTTGCGGCTACGCCGCCTTAGGAGGTTAACATGATGTCACAGCTTCAAACGCGAATCTCATGGGGACTGTTACTGTTTTGCGTTAGTGCGGTCCTGGTGATGACAATTGCCAGTGGTCAGGCACCAAGACAGCGGCCGGTAGTAGAACTGTTGCCCGCAAACACCGTCGCGTTTTTGGCCCAGGACGGTTCGGCAAGGCACAAGGCAACTTGGGAAAACACCGCCGCCTATGAGGCTCTGTACGATTCCGGAATGATGGAAGTCGTCGAAAAGATCTTTGCCTTCATCGGCCAACAGGCAGGCCAGCAGGACAATGCCCAGCTTCAGGCAGCAGTGAAACACATCGAAGATCAGGGCCTATCGCTTGCCATCTCGTTGGCGGAACAAGGGCCGCCGCTGCCTCATTTGACTCTTGTGCTGCACAATGCCGCGGCGCTGCAGCCGAGTCTCGTCGAATTCGCGACGAGCCAGCTAAGAATGCTCGGGATGAAGCTCGCAGCGAGTGACTACAGAGGTCGCACGGTCCATTCTGCCATGATTCCACAATCCCGTGGGATCGAAGTCAGTTTCTGGGCGGAAGGCCAGCATCTCGTTGTGGTCGCCGGCATCAATGCCGTCGCTAATGCGGTTGCCGTAGCCGATGGCGAAATGCCTCATCTGGCAACCAGCCGGGTGTGGCAGAAGTACCGCTTCGAAACGGCAACGTCAGAAGCCACCAGCGTCGCTTGGATCGATTTCACATTGCTTAGAAACACCTTCGGGGACCTGCCAATTCCGCGGCCAGGCCACGGCACCGTCAACGACGGTCTCAGCGCACTCGGACTGCACAACCTGAGCACGCTCGCTTGGCAGTTTGGCTACAAGGGACGGGCGCTGTGGTCCGAAGGACACGTTGAAGTCGACGGTGAAAGAACCGGGCTGCTGAGCCTCACGAACCAGCGGCCGTTTACCTTGCAAGATCTACCGCCGCTGCCGCCGAACGTGGGCAGTTTCTCCGCAACACGCATCGATCAAGCGGAACTATGGACCACACTCACGACCGTCGCGCGCAACGTGGCTGCACTTGGTCCGTCCGACGCCTCCCAAGAGGTTGACCGAGTGCTGAACCAAGTTCAGCAAACGATCGGATTTGACATTACGGCGCAGCTGATGGATCCGTTGGGCGATATCCTGTGTGTATTTACAGATTCGAATCAGAGTTTCTTTGGAGCTGGCATCGGCGTTGCAATAAAAGTCGACGATGCGGACAAACTCCGCACAACGATCGACAATCTACTTACATTGGCAACCGACGGCTCGCGAGGTGACTTCACGGTTCGTCGCACTGAGAGATACGGATGCGAGATTGTTTTGTTCCAATTCGCTCAACAGGTGCAAGTCGGCGCGTTGGCTATCGATAAGGACTGGATGGTGCTTAGCCTGGTTCCGCAGACCATCGGCGCCTTCGCTCTGCGGGCAGACGGAAGGCTCCCAGCGTGGAAGCCAACCAGGCAGCAGGCCGAGGCGTTCGCCGAACTTCCCACCGAGTTCACCTCGATTTCTGTGGGCGACCCGCGCGTCGGCTGGCGGTCGCTCATGAAACTCGCGCCGCCGGCACTGGTGGCGGCGGAAATCGCGCTCAAGGAGAACGGGGTCATCCCGCGTGACCTGGTAATCCCAATCACCACCGCCGATATTCCACCGGCGGAACTGGTTGTTAACCCGTTATTTCCCAACGTGTCGGTAACGGTCGTGGACGAAATCGGCGTCCATACGACGACACGACGCTCCATGCCGGCAATTCCGCTTGTCGGCGGAATTGGCGCAGGCAGTTCGGCGGTGACGGTGTCCGTGGCGGTTGCTCTGCTGCTGCCGGCAGTGCAAGCTGCGCGGGAAGCGGCGAGGCGAGCGCAATCGTCGAACAACCTCAAGCAACTAGCGCTCAGCTTGCACAATTACCATAGCAGCTACCAGAGCTTTCCTGCGGGGAGCTACGCCAACGAGAAGCTGAAGCCAAATAAACGGTTCAGCTGGCTGGCACGGGTTCTGCCGTTCCTCGAACAATCGTTGCTATACGAGAAGCTCGACTTCGAAGAGGCCTGGGATGACGAGGCCAACGCGGACATGGTTGACACGCGCGTGCGGACGCTGCTGAATCCGGGCTACGGCGTGGATGACAACGGTCCCGGGAAAACGCACTACGTCGGCATGGCAGGAGTCGGCAAAGACGCGCCGAGCCTCGCGGTGAACCATCCGCGCGCCGGTATTTTCGGCGACAATCGCCAGACGCGAATCAGCGACATTATCGATGGCACGTCCAACACGATCATGGTCACGGAGGCAAGCGACAAGTTCGGCGCTTGGTCACAGGGCGGAAACGCCACCTACCGTCCGCTGACCAAGAAGCCGTACATCAACGGCCCCGATGGAATTGGCGGCCCCTTCCGGGGCGGCTGCAACATGGCATTCGGTGACGGATCGGTGCGATTCATCTCCGAGAACATCGATCCGTCCGTGCTTGAAGCTCTAAGCACCATGGCCGGCCGGGAGGTGACCCCGCGTTTTTAGCCGCACGGGATCGTAATCACCAAACGTTGGACCGCGATCGGCCCGAGAATCAGTCACAACCGGCCGAGCGCAAAGCCAGTGACTTGAGCAAGATCCCTCAAACGGGCTATGATTCGGAACGTATAGTGTGCCACTGGCTCTGCCAATGCAGTTATGCGTGGGCTGCGCGGGCTGCTATCTTGTCCTGAACGGAACTGCGAGGAATTTCGTTTAGCGCGAGCGTCGTTGCGCACAACGCGAGGCAGCTGATTCGAATCAAAGAAATGGGAGTGCAAAACATGTGTGCGTTGTCACGGGTGCGTGCAGTGGCAGTCTGGGCGGCGATGCTACTGGTCTGTGCCTACAACAGCCATGCGGCCAACCCAGGCCGCGACTTACAGCTTGAGTATCGTTCCAGCATCGACCAGACGGAACAACCATATCGGCTTTATGTTCCCAGCCAGTACGATGGTCAGTCAGCGCTACCGCTCGTTGTTGCGCTACACGGCACCGGCGGCAGCGAAGCCAGTCTCTTTGAGCAATATGGCGGCGGCCGAATCAAAGATGTTGCTGAAGAACACGGAGTACTGCTCTTGAGCCCCTATGGGCGGGGCGTGACCGAATACTATGGAATCGGTGAGAACGACATCTTTTGTGTGCTGGCCGACGTGCAGCAGCGATTTCAGGTCGATCCAGACCGCATTTATCTCACGGGCCATTCGATGGGTGGTACCGGGGCTGCTCGATTGGCGCTGCAGCATCCCGACCTCTTCGCCGCGGTTGCTCCGCTTTCTGCCGCTTACAGTCATCCTCATCTGGCGCACAACGCGCGACACGTTCCGTTTTGGTGGATCGGCGGCGGCGACGATCACGAGTTCTACCTAAAGGGCGTCCGTATCGGCGCTGAGAGGCAGATCCTGCTTGGATGCCCAACCAAGTTGGACATTCTACCCGGGCGGGGACACGGCGATTGGGTGCCGGAATACTTCGACCAGGTCTTCAGCTGGCTGCTCAAACACGAGCGAGTCGCACATCCAAGGGAATATGTTTTCGCGGCGCTGAGCCCCATGCACGGCCAGGCGTATTCGACCGCCATCGACAAAATCGCCAAGCCAGGAACCGTCGGCAAATTGACAGTTCGCATCGAACAAGAGGGCACAGTACATGTGTCGACCGATAACGTCGCGGCTTTCTCAGTGCTTCCCGATCTCCGTCTGCTAGACCTGAAGCGCCCCCTGCGCGTTTTGATCGATGGAACCGTCAAATTCGAGGGAATGGTCACGGACGTGCAGGAGCTCAAGTGTGTGTACAAGGAGGGAGCCGGCTGGACCAGTACGGTTGCTCCCCGGCGCCAAATTGATCCGACGGTCTGGCGGAAAAACCCGGTGGCTGAGTCTGCCCGTGAGCTGCGCATGGAGGGTGTCGAGGCGCCACTTGCCAACTGGATTACGGACGCCATGCGGGCAGCCGCGGGCGCCGACATCGCGTTGTACAACCGTCATGCCTACCGCGGATTGCCCATTCCCCAGGGGGCGGTGGACATGCTGGACCTGATCCAGGCCAGCCGTCCCTTCGAGCAACTGCTGGTTACCACCGAACTGACCGGCGCGGAGCTGTTAACCATCCTCGAAGCCAACCTACCGGACCCGGCTGCGGGGATCCGCGAAGACAAGCTGGTTCAAGTCTCCGGCATGCGGTATTCCTTTAACCGCGACCGGCCCCAGGGGAGTCGAATCAGCTCCAGCGATCTGGATCCTCGGCGGAACTACAAGATCGTTCTGGAAGGCCATGTTCCGGAACGCGAGACGCTCCGACTCGCCGGGCGTTTTGGCACGCTGGACTACCGCATCACCGAAGTTCCTTTTCTGGGCGCTCTGTACGCGCAGGCGCTGTCCACCGGTCGGATCAACGCCCAGACGGAAGGCCGCGTTCGCGAAGCAAACCAATTCCGCAAGCATCGGTTCATCACCTCGGACTCCACCGCCCAAGACATGTGGCCCTGCTTTTCCGCTGATGGCCAGACGGTGCTTTTCAGTCGCACCACGGATCGCAAAACCTGGCGCCTCCAGACGGTGGCGACCAGCGGCGGAAAGCCACGTCAATTCCCCGCGGATTCACCCGTATTGGGGACCCGCGCAAATTGGTCTTGGCACCGCCCTCTCATTGCCTTCAACGGCCATCCTCCCAAAGGCCAGTTCAATCTCTCGTTGATCGCCCCAGATGGTTCAGATCTGCGGCAACTTCAATTTGCCGGTATCAGCGACGTGATGTCGTATCCGTCTTGGTATCCCGACGGGAAGAGCATGGCAGTGGTGGATTTCAGCGGCGAGGGTAGCGTTATCAAAAGAATCGACATGGCGACGCAGACGATTGTCGCGCTGACAGACCCCAAGGCACTGTGGGCGGGAGTACCGCGCGTCTCGCCAGATGGAAGTACCATCGTCATGGGCGGCCAGGAGAATCACGGGCAATCCTATTCTCAGTACCGCAATAAGATTTGGCTGTTAAGTCGCGACGGCAAGCTGAGGCGACTTGACTCGAAAAGAGGCTGGGCACCTGTCTGGTCACCGGACGGCAAATGGATTGCCTTTGCATCCGACAGAGCAAGTGATCAGGGCCGCTGGGCAATCTTTGTCGCTTCCCTTGACGGTGTGACGATCAAGCAAATCACACCACTCGAACTGAATGCCGCTCACCCAACATGGTCGGCGGACGGAAAGCTCATCGCTTTTTCCGCCCAATTGTCCGCCGGCGGCAACGCGAAGGGCGTGGCGGTGATCGACGCTCCGAGGCCGTGACACTTCGTACCCTACGCGACCTCGATTACACACTGTACGGCCGGCGCGCCATACGTCGCTCCGCCAGTTAACACGCGCAGATTGGGCAGTAAGTTTGCTTCGCCCGCGCCATGAGTATGACCACAGAGAACCAGCAGGTCAGCATCCGGTCGCGATTTCATCGTCTTGAGCAGCGCGTCACCGACGGCTTTACATGAGAAATGGGGCAACCAGTTGTCGTCCGAGACGCGTCCTTCGTGCCAGGTAGCTTCACGGAACGGCGGGACATGTGTCGCCACGATGGCGTTTCCATGTTGCTCGGTAGCCTGGAGCAATTTTCCCTTGAGATTCTCGGCGGCCTCGTCGCCGAGCGCATGCAGCTTAGCGCCCAAGTTCCGCTTGTCCAGAAAGCCGCGCTGCCACCACTGTAACTCCTTGATCAGCGCGTAGTCGTTGAGAATCACATCCGAGTGCTCGAAGTCGCCGAGACGGCCGTCCGCCCAGCCGTCGTGACCCATCAATGCGGTCCGCGGCGTGAGTTTCACCACACCCGACGTCGTCAAGTAAACCAGGTATTGCGATTCAGCGGCCAAGCGTTTGACGGCCTGCTGGGTTTCGACAATCGAGCCTCGATAAAAGTCGTGATTGCCAAGCACGAAGTAGATGGGCCGCTGAAGCGCGGTTTCGATCTCGCGAAGATAGTCGCAGACATCGGCGCTCTCGCCGATGTCACCCGTGATCACGACCGCGTCCGCGTCCCGCGCCAGCGACGTCAGGAAACTCCGACGCTTTGTACCGTCAACGAAGTTCAAGTGAATATCGGTTGTCCACGCGAGTCGCATGTTGTCTACCGTAAACCGGCTGTCTTGATCGGCGCCCTTGGTATCTTGCCCTGTGGGCGGCGTGTGTCCCAGCTGGACAGTTCTCTCGGGGTTTTCGCGGCCAGGATCGGAATCCGCCCGTTCGATCGTCATCGCCCTGTGAACGGTGGCGCAAATTCACCGCGTACTTCGCCTAGGACGCGCCGTCGCCAGGTTAAGCGGGACATCCGCGGTCGGTGTCGATAGCACGCTCAGGACGAAGTGCTGGGGGTGGTCTTCCGGGTATGCCGTGGGCATTTTCCTGTGTCCGGGCGCCGGCATGAAATCATGCGGAAACACAGCGCTTGACCGGACATTTCAGCCAGGCCGCGGTATAGGCCGCACTCTCTTCAATCGATGGCACTTGAGAGACGACGAAAAAACTCGCTCCACACGATGTCTTCGACATTTCCATCCAACCCCCGGCGGACGACGACCATCTCCCATTCAGGGACCACAAAGCACTTGTTGTTGTTGAAGCCGGCCGCGGCGAAAGTGCCACGCGGCGCTCCCGACCATTTCCGTTGGCCGTCCGGCTTCGCTCCATTGACCCACCAGTTGAAACCGTACACTCGTCGGCCATCGATGTCGCTCGCCATGTGGCCGCAGGGTGTGGAAGCGGAAACCTGCACCGTTGTGGCAGCTGACACCCACTCTTCGCTGATCAATTGCTCGCCATTCCATTTTCCGCGGTTGAGAAACAGGTGACCGAAGCGCGCAAACTGTCGCGCCGAGATCTGGATGTGCTTTCCGTTGTTTCCTGAGCCCCCGTTGACCACGACACCGTCTACCTCGTCGAAGTCACCCCAGTCCCAACTTTCTGGATCCATCCCGATAGGATCGGCAATGCGACGTGCGAACGTCTGTTCGATCGGTTCGCCGGTAACTCTGGTGAGCACGTTGCCAAATTGGTTCATCGCCGAGTCCCAATAGGCGTAGTGCGAGCCAGGCGGAACAAACAACGGCTTGTCGCCCGGAGTGAACGGTGTTCTGCTCGGACCGTGCGTGTAGTCACCACGCGGTTCATCGCCGACCGCGTAATAACCCGACGTCATGGTCGCGAAGTGTCGCAGCGTCACGCCGGGATACGCATGTTGCATGGCAGGCAGGTAGTCCTGGGCTCGCGTGTTGAGCTTCACCTTGCCGTCGTCGATCAGCAAGCCTAACACCGTACTTGTAAATGACTTTGTGCACGACCAGATACCGTGACGCCGATCGATATCCGATCCCTGCCAGATCAGGCGACCACGCCGAACAATGGCCAGCCGTTTGACTCCATCACGCCCCACGTTGTTTTCCAAGTACTTGACCGCCAACGTCAGTTTCGCCGCGTTGACGGCTTGTGAGTCCGGCGTCGCTTCTTCCCAGTCACGCGCGGGATATGTCATGCCTGTTTCGTCGGCAAGTCCGGCGGCCGCGATCAACACAGCCACAATCCCAGCTGATGCGAGTTGTTTCGTGAATCGGAACATAACAAGATAACTCCCGGAACTAATTCAGCTTGGGCGGATCTTTGAACAGGTCCCAGGGTACTTTCGTGTACTTGATCGTGGTTGTCACGTCGCCGCGGGAGCCCATCACGCCGGGATACCCGCGTGCGGCGCTACCATTTCCGCCGCCGGCGTCCACCACGCTGCTGATCAGCCGCTGGCCTTTCCATTCGCCACCTGTCGCGACCAACAAGCCGAAGCGGGCCAAGTCCTTGGAACTCATCACGACACCCGTTCCACCGGTGCGGACGATGTGGCCGTTCACCCTATAGGGTGGATCGACGAACAAACCGTAGTCCGGCATTTTGGGATACAGATCCTTCGAGTCGTGCACCACCTGGCCTGGCAGCCAATCCCAGTCGTCGGCCGCGATGCCCATGTGCGTGAACAAGTTCTCGTCCATGACCTGTTTCAGATCCTGATCCCAAACGGCGGTCAGTGCCTGTGCCAGACGCCAATAACCGCCGCTGCTGTACTGTTGACCCACGGTGCCCGGCTTCATGTGCGCGTAGTTGTCGTGGTCCGGATCACGCGTGGACTTGGCCCAGAGCGGCGGATCCTGGCCATAGTTCTTACCATACAACTTCCAAGAATGCCCATTCGTTATCGGGAACGCTCCCGTGTGATTCTTGAGATGCTTAAAGGTGAGATGATTGTGGTGGCTCTCGTTCATGTACTTGTGCCGGGAGTTGAGCTGACCTTCACCGGTCCAGTGACTTTTGATCAGTTCATCACCGCTTTTGAGCAAGCCTTTGTCGATGGCCAGCTGCAGGCAGGCCTGGATGAACGCTTTCGCTCCCGAAGCCGTTTGGAACTTGTAGTCTGGATCGCCGAAGGTCTGAACCAGGAATCCGCCGCGCGTGATTGCGGCGCCCCACTTGTTGCCACGATGATCCTCGCCTTGGAAACTCGCTCCCTTGGCAATCTTCGTCGTGTCGTCGACCCATCGATTCCACGCCTGGACATCGCGGATACCGGCTTCTTCAGGAGTGATAACTTGCCACTCCTGATCTGGATAGACAACCCAATCAGGCACTTGGGCATACGCTTCAACAACACCAAGGCAGCAGAACAGATAGCACGATAACAGCAAACTCGACTTGGTCATGGTCTCCTCCGGTCAATACAAAAGTCGACTTTTTTGTAAGACTCTAGCCGATTACAGAAGTTCAAAAAACGGAAGCCCGAGATCGACGCCGATGACAACATCCAACATTCATCTGCATGTATCTGCGTGATCTGCGGGCAACTTGAAGGGTCATGACTCGACTTACCGAAAATGAATCAGTGTTTTTAAATTACCTCAGGTGGCGATCGCGACGAGCGAGGAGTCTCAAGAAAACGAAATACTCCGATCAGCGGATTCTGATATCATGGATCGAATCTTCAACTTGCACAACACGCCTGATTCGATCCCAACGAAACGATGTTGAAGCCGATTCGATTCATCGCAAGTTCCACCCTTTCCCTGTTCGTGATGGGCTCCCTGTTCATCATCGGCACGAGTCTTGTTCGCGCCGAGGACGCTCCGATCTACGAACGTGATGTGCGGCCGATCTTTGCCGCCCACTGCTTCCGCTGCCATGCCGAAGAGTCGCAGAAGGCTGAGTTGATTCTCAGTTCAGCGGTCGGTGTGCGCAAAGGAGGTGAATCGGGCCAAGTGGTCGTGCCGGGCGAGCTGGATGAAAGTTTGCTCTATCAATTGGTGCTCGCTGGAGATATGCCACCGGAGGAGGACCAGCAACTCGCACCGCATGAGATCGCAGCCATCGCGAAGTGGATTGTCGGCGGAGCCAGGTCTACGACCGACGCGCACCACGCGGCTGCGCCTGGGCTCACGCAACACGAGGTGCTGCCAATCTTGTATCGTCGTTGCGTCATGTGCCACGGGCCGGAGTATCAACAGGGCGAGCTGGATGTGCGCACCCAAACCGGGCTGCTCGCAGGAGGAGTCACTGGCCCAGCACTTGTTCCAGGAAAACCCAACCAGAGCCTGATGTTGGCGCGTGTGCGCGATCGGCTCTGCCCACCAAAAGCGTCGAGTGGCCCGGGGGAATCTCACCCCCAGGCTCTCACAGAATCGGACGTGAACCTCTCAGCTCATACGGCTCCTATTGCCCAGTCGCGGGTCGAATTCCAATCCGCCACATCTCGAACAGGTTGGGTTCTCGGCGGGCAACTTGGCCCAGCCAGTGAACCGCCCGTCGTTGATGACGGCGGAGTCGTTTGAACTTGCGGCGCGCCCAGTACACTAAAGAGCGTTCCAGGCAACGCAGCACCTGGGTGAGTGCCGATTTGTAGAACCGGCCGTAGTAGTTCACCCAACCGCGTACGTACGGATTGACGAACTTCGCGATCTCTTCCAGGCTCTGGTTGTTACGGGTCGCTCCCAGACGCCACGAACGGATCGTGGCCCGGATGGAGTTGGCCGCTTTGTTGCTCACCGCCGGCAGAAAGCTGACAAACGGCTTTCCCCAGCGGTTCTTCGCTCGACGAGGACGGAATGTGTAGCCCAGGAAGTCGAACTGGATGTGGTCATGACTGCCGCGACGGTCGGAATCCTGACAATAGACGATCTTCGTCTTCTCAGGATGGAGTTCCAGACCACACTCCAGCAATCGGGACCGCACGGCTTCCAGAACCTGCTCGGCCTCAGCGAGGCTGCGGGTGTGGATCACCGCGTCATCCGCATAGCGCGCAAACTGAATGTGCGGGAAGTTGCGCCGCAACCATTCATCAAACGCGTAATGCATGAACAGGTTCGACAATAAGGGGCTGATCACAGCCCCTTGTGGCGAGCCCTTCGTTCGTTCTTCCAGACTCCCGTCAGTTCGCTGAACCGGAGCTTTCAACCATCTCTCCAGATAAAGGAGAATCCACGGGATGTCCGTGTGATGCCGAACCGCACGCAGCACCAGGTCCCAACTCAGATTGTCAAAGAAACCCTTGAAAGGGGTATCCACTTCCCTCTCCTAGACATACGATGCTCGGATGGCTGCCAATCACCATCCGGTCGGCGGGAGGGACTACCCGCGGACATTGCAGG
>Ga0310121_10004393_pt1 | contig 12454 bp, 11 predicted proteins | sample CB27_Tmax_986_MG_FD_203504 | JGI IMG/M metagenome (GOLD analysis project Ga0310121, IMG submission 203504) | Marine microbial communities from Western Arctic Ocean, Canada - CB27_Tmax_986 | ecosystem: Environmental > Aquatic > Marine > Oceanic | place: Canada: Western Arctic Ocean | collected...
GCCCGATAAGGCGCATGGCCCAGGAGCGTCCACGGGTTCCCAGGATAACTGAGCCGGTAACGACCAGGCCGAAGCCGTCACCAGATGGACTCAGGCTCATCCACGCGGCGAAGAAGACCGGAGCCATTATTACCAACAGTAGGAAAGAGGGATCTGGACCTGGAAACGCCTAATTATGAGGTGCGGTTGCAGTCAAATTGCAGTCAAATTGGGATTATGCTCAATATGACCAAGAAGTGAGTATAGGGCTGGCCCCGTCTATACAGGCATTAATGAATGGAGCGGGTGATGGGATTCGAACCCACGACATTCTGCTTGGGAAGCAGACACTCTACCCCTGAGTTACACCCGCTCACGAGGCAGGGACCAGGGAATCCCATGCTGCGATTCTAGCCTAACGCCCCACGCCGGCACAAATCCGGATATTCTGCCTGCGTCTCGCCCGTTGACGTGGCAGACGCATGTCCGCGACTTCTCCGCGGAAAGGGCTTCCGATGCTTGCCCGCGCCACACTGGTCGCCGATAATTGCGTGACACCATGCGCTTCCACGTACTGACCCTGTTTCCCGGCATGTTCACCAGCCCCTTCGACGAGGGCATCATCAAGCGCGCCCGGGACAAGGGGCTCGTCGACATCCGGATTCGTGATGTCCGCGACTTCGCCCACGACCGCCACCGGACCGTTGACGACTACCAGTTCGGCGGCGGATACGGCATGCTGATGAAACCCGAGCCGCTATTCGAGGCAGTGGAGGACGTCAGGCAATCGGCAGGCCTGAACGAGTCTGCGCCCGTTATCCTTCTCTCGCCCCAGGGCCGGCTCCTGACGCAGCGTGTCGTCGAGGAGCTGGGCGAGCCGTCCGACATCGTGCTCATCTGCGGTCGTTACGAAGGAGTCGATGAACGCGTCAGGCAGCACCTTGCCACTGATGAGATCAGCGTCGGCGACTACGTGCTCAGCGGCGGAGAAGTTGCCGCCATGGTGGTAATCGACGCGGTCTCCCGCTTACTGGAGGGCGTCGTGGGCTCCATCGAGTCGACGCGCGACGACTCGTTCACGACCGGCCTGCTGCAGCACCCACAATACACCCGGCCCGCGGAGTTCCGTGGCTGGACGGCGCCCGAGGTGCTACTCTCCGGCAACCACGGGGAGATAGCCCGCTGGCGCCGGCGAGAGTCCCTCCGCCGCACCTTCCAACGCCGGCCGGACCTCCTCGACAGCGCAGAGCTTTCCGAAGACGACCTGAGATTCGTCGAGGAGATGCGGAACGAGGAGTAGCCTAAGGGGTACGGCAGGGCCAGGCGTCAGGTCCTAGGAAACCGGGCCTGGCTCGCGCCCGACTCGAGATCGAGCAGACGGCGTTTGAGGTCGAGTTGCGATGCCCCCCGTCCGAATCCCCGGAGGCCGCCATCGCTGGCAATGACCCTGTGGCACGGGACCACGATTGGGAACCGGTTCCGGGCCATCGACTGGCCCGCGGCCCGAGCAGCGCGGGGCCGTCCTGCGCTGGCGGCGAGCCACAGATACGTCCGCGTCTCGCCAGCGGGAATCGACCCGCAAGCCTGCCACGCGGACCGCAAAAACGGCGGCGCGTCGGATACGTCGAGGGCTTCGTCGTCGAACTCCGTTTCGCCAGAGGCGAAATAGTGGTCCAGGCGCTTGTTAAGATCGGCGAATCGTTCCGGCGCGAACTCCGCATCATGGGCCTCGTGACCCAGTAGAGCGACGCAATCGGTAGCCGAGGGTTGCGGCAAGGTCGTGCGCCTTATGCCATGAGGAGACGCCAGCAGGCCCATCCAGCCGAACTTGGTCTCAACGACATCGTAGAATCGCGCCGTCGCCTTATCCGTCATAGTGGAATGAGTCTCCTGAACGCCCGCCCGAGCAGCGTGCCGCGGATTCCCTTCCACGCAGCGGTCAGCTCTTCGGTCACTTCGTCCGACGTGTCCTGCCTGCCGTAGCGTCCGGCCGAGAAAACGTCGGCGATCCCCATGGCGCCTATCGCCACGGCAGGGACAGCGTTTCCAAGGGCGAAAGCGTAATCATACGGAGTCTCGTGAGGCTGCCGCTTGATCCCGGCGAACGTACCGAACCTGCTGAGCTTAGTGTACGTGGCCTCGGCTACGGTAGCGTTGGCCAGGTCTCGTCTCCAGATGTAGACCGCTGTCAGCCAGAGGGCTCCGACAGCCGCCAACACGATCGCGAGAGGCAGGAGAAAACCCGGAAGGCTGCTTTCCGTGGGAGGGGGAGGCGCCGCCCCCGACGCTGCTACTTCAGGCTCGGGCGCGCCTATCTCGCCGCACTCCTCCAGCATGAGGAAGAAATCGCCCCTCATTTCGGCCTCGAGACACTCGATGCTCATCTGGTTGTCCTGGGCGCCCGAGGAAGCAAAGTCCTCGAGGGACGGAACCTCAGAAGCGTCCTGTCTTCCGGGGGCTTCCAGGCTGCCACGTCCGGTCACAGGCCACTTCGCCGTCGGTTCGAAATCCATCCAGCCGTGTGCGGGGAAGTACACCTGGACCCAACCGTGACTGTCGGAGTCTCGCACGGCTCTACGCCCTTCCAGATTCTCCGTTTCGCCGGGCGCGTACCCTGCCGCCAGCCTCGCTGGGACGCCCACGGTCCGGAGCATCACCGCCATCGCGGAAGCGAAGTAGTCGCTGTAGCCGGTCTTGGTCTCGAACAGGAAGTAATCGACGCCGTCCTGTCCCTCGGGCGGCTTTTCGATGTCCTGTGAATAGACGTATTCTTCGCTCCTGAGGTATTTCTGGATGGCCAGCGCCTTCTCGACCGGGGTCTCGGCATCCGCCGTAAGGTCAGCCGCAAGTTCTCCTATGCGGCCTGGCACCGACTGCGGCAATTGCAGGTAGTGGTCCTTGATGAAGCCGCTATAGTTCGGGCCAGCACTCAGCAGATCGAAGTTGGTGGCGTCGGACACCAGAGTCCGGACGGCGTAGCTGTCGTTAGCGTCGAACCGCTCGGCGAACTTCCAGGAAACGACGTCCGGGACGGTGGGCGGCTTGCGCTCGAGTGTAACCTCGCCCAGTCGGCCGCCGCCTTCACGGACGATTTCAACCAGCCGAAGGTCTTCCGGCAACATCCTCGCTATGTCCGATTCGACGAACCGCGACGCCGACAGACCGACAGTATCCCGCATCTCTTTTGCCAGCCCCTGGATCTCCTCCGGCAGTATCCAGTCTCGGGAGGCCGAACGCATGCTTATGTCGAACGAAAGGGGAAGAAGTATCTGTACCTCGGCGTCTCGGCTTATCCACTCGACGTTGCCGCCGGTAAGCAGATCGTCGGAGTCGAACAGCAACTGGATATTCTGAAGCATCGGGACTCGTTGCAACGACTCTTGCGGTGGCGGAGGTGCAACGTCGGGCACCACATCTTGACTCCGAGTCATACCCGCGATCCAGCCCTCAGAGGTGTATTCACTGTACGTCCGAGAGAGCCAGTATGTGGGACGTTCGGAGTTCGCCCACATGACGATATCGCCGCCAAGGGAGATCTTCCCCTGGAACGGGAGGGTGCGGCCGAAGAAGCGACCCGAGAGGTTTTTCCGGGATACGATGCCCGAGAACAGGCGGGCGAACTCATCTTCAAGCCCCGATACCGGACTCCGGCCCAGATTCCAGAGATCTACGGCCACGCTCGCTACGACCACGCGCATCGGCACGATCATTGCGGCCAGGAGTATCACCAAAGACAGTCCCGCGGTCGCTCTGGCCGCCAGTCCAACGCTGGTAGCCGAGTACGAGATTCCGGCGCTCTTCCATTCGTCCTGTCGCTGCAGCAGGCTGATCCTTGCCATAAGCAACATCGCCAGGAACATAAACAGAATGAATATGACGTCGATGCGGACGTCAAAGAACAGCAGTCGGGTCGTGAAGTATTCGGGAAGGAAGCTGAGGTTCGTGAAGATAGCGACAGCCGTCAGTACCAGGGCGGGCCACACATTGCCGAACCGGAAGAGGAAGAAGGCGCTAAGGAAGCCCAGGAGCCACGCCATGGTCAGCAGTATGAGTGTGAACGGCAGTAGGTCGGTGCTGATCCCGCCGGTCACCGCCGCTTCCCACCAGTCACCGAGCCGGGCCCAGGCCTCGCGCAGCCTGTCCAGGAGCGGCTGGCTGGCGGTAAGTGCGGCCGCCTGCCAGACCAGAATCAAGAATCCGATCGCCAGACCCGCCAACAATGTGAGAGGCCAGGCCATCCTGACCTTCGCAAGTCCAAGGCCCGCGAGGGCAGCGGCGACAATCAACGCCAACATGCCGGGCGTGTCTACCCAGTCCGCCGCCTTCACTGTCCAGACGACGACCCCCAGCGCGGCCGCCAGAATGGCAACGGTGTCCCAGCCCTGCTTGGGCGTGTAGCGAGCGATGAACTCCCAGACAGCGGTGCCCTCAATCACGCCCCGACGGGAGGGATAGGAGACGGCTCCTTCGGCGGAACTCATGCTGGCTGCAAAACCTCCTCCCGAGCCTGGTCCCTGGATGAGGGAACTGTGTAGGCGCGGCTCAGCGCGGTGGGAATGTCGTCGCCCTTATTGACCACGTAGATGAGTACTCCCGCCGCCACCAGACCTTCCAACGTGTCCATCGTGTCGAAGTCGCCACCGAATGTTCTCGCGTCTACAAGCACAGCGGTCGCTTTGACGCCGCGCTTCGTCAGCTCGCTTAATGCCTTGACCCAGGCCTCTCGGGGCGAAGACGTGACCACGACGAGCGACGAGCGATGGGTCCAGAGCAGCTCTTCTTCAGGAATCACGGAATCAAGCGGCGTTTCCCCTTCAGGCTTGCTGACCGCGAGCAACTGGAGTACCCGCTGAAACTGGCCGGCGCCGGTCTCAGCAGTCAGGAAACTGCGTTGGTCGCCGTAGGCTACGAACCCGACCGGGAGCCCCCCGTTCAAATACCTGCTGGCGAGGGATGCGGCTATAGAGGCCCCGTATTCGTCGGTGCTCTGGTCCATATCACCTGCCTGGAATTCACCATGCAGGTCGAGGAGGATCCATACCTCCGATGCCCGCCCCAGGTCGAATTCCTTGGACATCAGCCTGCCCAACCGCGCTGTACTGTTCCAATGGACGCGGCTCAAGCTGTCTCCGGAGGCGTAGTCCCTCACCGAGGACGCATGGGGGGCGATGTCGTGCGAGCGCTTCCTGACCTGGCTCTCGCCCGTGACGTAGGCCGACGGCATCTCGAAGAAGGGCAGGTCGTGGACCTTCGGGTACACTGTCAGGCTGCCCTTGTCCCCGTATAGTCGTTCTCGTTTGAACAGACCGAAGGGATCGGTGTTAGCGATCCTTATCGGACCCAGTGCATAGAGCCCGCGTTTTCGGGGAACAATCTCCACTTCCCAAGAGCTCGAAGAACCCCCGGCTAGACTGACGGCCAATCCGCCCGACGAGCCCGGTATTTCGTTAAGGTCCTGGATCTCCAACGCCTGCTTCGGGATGCGGCTTTCGTTCTTGAGCGAGATGGTCTCGTACGCCGCTTCTCCTACGTTCACCTGGGTGCTACGCCGGTCTACATTGACCGTCAGGTAACCTACAGAACGGTGGACCCAGATGTAGCTGAAAGCGAGGGCGAAAACCAGTACGTATAGCAGCCTGAAGAACAGGTAAAAACCGGTGGCCATACCGGTCCCGGCGGTAATGAGCATGAGCGCGACCACCACATAAAACCTTATGTGTGGCCGCACCCGAAGGTCGGCGACGGTCATCGACGTACCCAGCCTGCTGCCTGAGCTCCCGGTACCGGAACTTCATCTACGATCTCGCCGATGATGTCCCTGGCGTGAACGCCTCGCATTCTGGCCGCAGCGGAGGGGATCATCCTGTGGCTCAGCATCGGCGCGGCCAGCTCTTTGATGTCGTCAGGCAGTACGTAGTCCCTCCCGCGGATCAGCGCTAGCGCTTGCGCGCCGCGGAAGATGGCAAGCGATCCGCGGGGGGAGCTGCCCAGCGTTACGTCGTCCCTCAACCTCGTTGCCTCGACAAGAGTGACGATGTACTCGCGGATCAGGTCGTCGACATACACGGTCTTGACGGCCTCTTGGACCTGGATTATGTCTTCGGGAGGCGCGACCGCATCCAGAGAGTCGATAGGATGACCTAGTTGCTGGTCGTTGACGATCGTCAACTCCTCCTCGAAGCTCGGGTATCCCAGCGAGATCATCGCGAAGAAGCGGTCGAGCTGGGCCTCGGGCAGGGGGAATGTGCCTTCGTACTCGATAGGATTCTGCGTCGCCATCACCATGAAGGGACGCGGAAGCTGGTGGGTGACGCCCTCTACGGTTACCTGCCGTTCGTCCATAGCCTCCAGCATAGCGGACTGGGTCTTGGGCGTCGCTCGGTTGATTTCATCGGCGAGCACCATCTGTGAAACGATGGGGCCTTCCTTGAATTCGAAATTGCCGGATTTCTGGTTGTAGATCGACACGCCGGTCACGTCGCTGGGCAACAGGTCCGGCGTGAACTGGATCCTCTTGAATTCGCAATTCGTAGAACGGGCGAGGCTCCTTGCCAGCATGGTCTTGCCGACTCCGGGCACATCCTCGATCAGGACATGTCCCTGGCAGATGAGGGCCACGACGCTCAGCTCGACAGCCCTGTCCTTGCCGACAATTACCTTCTTGGTGTTGTCTACAATGCTCTGGGCCATTTCTCGGGCCCAGTTTGCTTTGTCCAACTGACCTCTCCTTGGCGAAAATGCGTCATCGACCTTACTACGTCCTGCAGTTGGCTTAATGGTGCCGAGTTGCTGCGTTATATACTGCCTTGAGTCGTGATTTGGATTTCTGATCGTGTGGCAAGATGCGCGAGTTTGGAGCCGCTGACCGGCAGATAGCCAAAGAGGCGTCTGAAATCAGCTACGCGCAAGCCCGTCCACATCGGGCCGACGGGCCTGCATCCTGCAGTTTCACATACGTACTCGCGGATTTTAATGGCAAACAGTTTGGTTGTCTACAACGCTTTAACGGACAGAGAGTTAGGGTGGCTGACGGCCTGTCTTGAGCGCATTCGATTGACCGAGCAGAGGATAGCGACACGGTGGTAAGCTCAGTCGGGTTCACAATAAACTCAGCCCTCTCACCGTGTCCACTCAAGGCGATGAAATACTACTACCGCGAGCACCTATCCGGACACGAACGAATCCAGCGCGAAGCCAAGAGGTCGTGGGGCGAAATCCACGGCGCCCCGAACGGATTCGAGAAATTCGCGTCCAGGCCTTTCTTCGAAGAGGCGCTGCCGCGGCTCGAATTCGAGCTCGAACGGCCGAGGGCCCTGGGGCTTGTTTCCTGGCACAGAATGGATTTGAGGTAGATGCTGTTGACCTTGTTCCGACGGCGATCGATCTAGCTCGGAGAATCGCCGAGGAGCGTGACCTCAATATACGCTACGAGGCCATGGACGTTACGCAACTCCCGATGTCGGGAGTCAGGTATGACCTGGTCGTCGATAGCTTCTGCCTGCAGGGGATCGTTTTGGATGGGGACCGGAAGAGCGTTTTTCAGGCAGTGCGTGCGAGGCTAAAGCCGTCTGGAGACTATTCGATCAGTACCGCGATGTACAACTCGACATGCCACCACCCAGCGGACCGTATCGTCGACTCTGTCTCGGGAAAGGTCTATCACAGATATGACGGGGCCTGTCTGTTCGACCCGACGAGCGACGTGTTCTACGAGCCGTTCTCGGATTCCAAGTACGATCACCGACTGCAGGAATCCCCCGGGGACTACGAAGGAAGCTCCGAGATCGCCGGAAAATGGTACCTGCTAACAAGGAGGTATCGGACTGCGCAAGGCCTGAGGGCAGAACTGGAGGCTGAAGGATTCAACATTGTCCTTCAAACTGATGAGTTTGGGGAGAACGTCCTGTGTAAGGTGGCGACAGACTCGTAAGCGCTGTTCCAATCGGTATCCGGAGGTTAGGAATGATCAGTTTCGTCTCGCCCGAGATCGAAGAGTACGCCGAAAAACACACGACGCCGTTGCCGGGACACCTGCAGGACCTCGTCCGCATGACCCGCGAAACGATGGAAATGCCGCAGATGCTGAGCGGCCCGATCGAGGGGACTTTCCTGCAATTCCTGGTCTGGGCGACGGGGGCACGTCAGGTGCTCGACGTCGGCACCTTCACCGGCTTCAGTGCCCAGATGATGGCCGCCGCACTTCCGGACGACGGAATAGTCGTGACGTGTGAGGTTAATCCCGAAAACGCCCGCGTTGCCCGCGAGCACTTCGACAGAAGCCCTCACGGGCGGAAGATCGATCTCAGATTGGGCGACGCCGTCGAGACGTTGAACTCGCTGGAGGGCCCCTTCGACGTAGTGTTCATCGACGCCGAGAAGACCGATTACGGTGCGTACTACGAGAGGGCGCTGGAGCTTCTTTCCCCCAGAGGGATTATCGCGGTAGACAACGTCCTGTGGAGCGGGCGTGTCCTGGACCCGCAGTCGGACAGCGACCGGGCCATCGCCGAGCTCAACGAACATATCCGTCAGGACCATAGAGTCCGCCACGTGCTCCTGCCCATCCGTGACGGGGTAATGCTCGTCCACCGGGCGTAGGCACGTCCGACGGCTATGCGACGAACCGGCTGAAGACCTCGTTGCCAAGAAGACGGCCGCGCGGCGTCAGCTTTACGCACCCGTCGGCAGTCTCCAGAAGGCCCGCTTCCACCATATCCCGGACCGTGTCGCCGAACGCAGCTCGTGCAGATTCGCCGAATCGCTCGGCGAACTCGCCGTCGGTGATGCCGGCGTCGAGCCGCAGGCCCATCATCATCGTCTCCCCCATCTCCAGGCGGCGGTCTATGGTCTCGACACTGTCAACGACAGGTATGGCCGCGAGCGCCTCGGCGTCCAGACGTGTCGGCAACGGTCCATCCAACCGGTCGCCCATCCGACGGATGTACTCCTTTGGCGATCGGAGGTTGGCGAACCGGCAGCCGGCCAGATACGAGTGAGCGCCGGGTCCCACGCCGAGGTAGGCCCCGTTCTTCCAGTAGGCCAGATTATGAACGCTCTCGCGGCCCGCCAGGGCCCAGTTAGAGATCTCGTAGTGGCGGTAGCCGACCTCGTTGAGCCGTCTCTCGGCCGCCGTGTACATGTCAGCGGCCAGGTCCTCGTCCGGCTCAGGGATACGGCCGGCGGCCGCCCACAGCGCCATGGGAGTCCCCTCTTCGAGAGTTAGGCAGTACATGGAAATGTGTGGCGGAGCGAGCGCGACGGTTTCCGTGAGCGTTCGTTCCCAGTCCTGGAGGCTCTGGTGAGGCAGACCGTACATCAAGTCGATGCTGACGTTCTTGAACCCGGCGTCGAGGGCCATGCGGAAGGAACGGACCGCGTCGTCGACCGAGTGACGCCGTCCCAGTGTCTCCAGCAAGCGGTCGTCGAAGCTCTGCACGCCTATGCTAAGCCGGTTCACGCCGCAGCCCAGGTAGGCGCTCAGCTTGTCGGAGGCGAAGTCGCCGGGATTCGCCTCCAGCGTGACCTCGGCGTCCGCCTGGAGATCGAACGCACCTCCGATGTGTCGCATGAGTGACGCGATGTCCTCTGCAGGGAGATAGGAGGGCGTGCCGCCGCCGAAAAAAACCGTCGCGACCGGGGGGCGGCCCAGCGTGCGGCCCCAGAGCTCGATCTCGCTCCCGAGCGCCTCGACGTAGGTAGGGATCAGAGATTCAATTCTGGCGTAGGTATTGAAATCGCAGTACGGGCACTTCGTCTCACAGAAGGGAATGTGGACGTATAGCGAGATGGGCGTTCCATCGGCCTGGAATGGTGACGTGCTCATCGCATTACGACTCTTCACGGAGATGATGCCCGTTGTTAAACCGAGCTTTCACAGTCCGCGGAACTGAGGTGGTTATTGAAGCGCCCCGAGCTACCGACTTTAATAACGAACGAGTCAAGACTTCGCGAATATAGACTCGGAGCAGAGAGGAGCGATAATCACAGCTTACCATCAAACATTAAAGAGGATGTTGATCAAGTCGCCGTCCTGGACCACGTAGTCGCGGCCTTCGTGCCGCAGGGTGCCGCGTCGACGCGCCTCCGCCATGCTGCCGCAGTCCACGAATTCGTCGTAGGCGACGACCTCCGCCCTGACAAACCCCTTCTCGAAGTCCGAGTGGATCTTCCCTGCCACTCTCGCCGCCGTCGCCCCTCTCAGAGCGGGCCAGGCCCTCACCTCTTTAATGTCGGTAGTGAAGAACGAGATCAGGTCGCCGGCCTGATAGGACAGGTGGACCATGCGGTCGAGCCCCGACTGGCCGGCTCCTAGGCTATCTCGGAACTCCTTCTCTTCGTCGGGTTCCATCTGCGCCAGCTCCATTTCCAGCCGGCCGCAGACTACGCCGGTCTGCACTGTGGGCCCGGCCGCAACCTCCCTGAGGCGTTCCTCGATTTCCTCTGTCGCCTCGACCTGGTCCTCTCCGACGTTGCCGACGACGATGACCGGCTTGGCAGTCAGCATCTGAGATCCATCGAGGAATTGGGCCTCGTCGTCGGCCAGTGTCTGGTCCCTTATCGGGACGCCGGCGTCGAGCTGGGCCTTGAGGCGCGTCACGATCGCCTGTTCCTTCTCCAGCCTCTCCCGCTCGATGGCCTTCGCACCCTTGAAACTGTCGGCGATTCGTTCCGCGCGGCGTTCCAGCAGCTCAAGGTCGGAGATCGTCAGTTCAAGCAATATCGCTTCGACGTCGCGAAACACGTCCACTGTGTCGTAGACATGGGTTACCGATGGGTCTTCGAACGCCCGGGCTACGATGAGCAGCACGTCAACAGTTTGCAGGTTGTTAAGGTACCGGCCCGAGATGCCGCGTGTTTTGCCGGAGCCCTCGGGGGCGCCCGGCACGTCGACGTAGGTGACTTCGGCCGGCACGATGCGTTTCGGCTGGAACATCTCAACGAGCCGGTCGAGGCGAGCGTCAGGGACCTTGGCGACGCCGAAGTTGGGCTTGGCCTGGTCGCTCGCGAACGCCGCGACCTCCGCGCTGCCCCGGGTAGCGGCATTGAATATAGTCGTCTTGCCGCTTCGGGAGAGACCGACGATGCCGATTTCCATGCTGCTACACCAATCGAAGAGCGGAAACGATAGCTCTGGGAGTCTGGAAGCCTTGCCACCAAGTTGGTCCGGCTTGAAGGCTACTGGCGGCGGTCGTCCGCTTCGTCGACGTAGTGGTACGAGCCTTCGATGACCGGTGGCTCTGGGGCCTGGTCGGTGTTCGTGTTCCCGTCCGAAGCGGAGTCGAGTCGAGAGCCGCGAATGTGCTCGAGAATAACCTCTCTGGGAGCCCGCGAAAGGAAAAGGCCGACAGCGATCAGGAGTACAAGGGCATCATCGATATGGGTCAACAGTGGTACGATGTCGGGCAGCAGGTCGATAGGCGAAACGAGGTAGATCAAAGCTGCCGAAATCAGCGCCTTCAGACGCAGCGGGACCCGCCGATCGAGCATTAGTCGATACACGAGACGGGGTATCCCCGTCATATTGAGAAGCAGCCACACCGCTCTGACCAAATCCGCAACCTCGCACCTGTTCCGGTAGACATTATAACCGCAGGGCGGCACCCGGCAAGGGATTTGATTCACCTACTCTACGGACAGGACGATTTCAGCCTCCGGGAGGCCCTCGCCGACATCAAGAACGAGGCCGCCCCGGCCGAGCTCGGCGACGTGAACGTCAATGTGCTGGACGGCACGCGAGTAGCGTTCGACGAGCTAGCAGCCACCTGCGACACCGTGCCGTTCCTCGCCGACAAGAGGCTGGTCCTCGTCGAGGGGTTGCTGTCGACCTTCGAACGGGGCCGGTCGGCCCGCCCTCCCGCCGCCGAAGACGTCAAGCCCGGCCTCGGCTCTTGGGAGGGCCTCTCGGACTACCTCGAACGTGTTCCCGAGACCACGGAGCTCGTTTTCGTCGACGGTCCGCTGGCCGGCGGTAACCGCCTTCTGGCCGTGGTGAGGCCAAGGGCGCAGGTGCGCACGTTTCAGCAGCCCCCGCCAAGAGAGATCAGGCCCTGGATTCGCCGGCGCGCCGAGGCCGAGGAAATCGATATCGAGCCACGCGCCATCGACACTCTGGCCGATACCGCGGGCAACGACCTGGGCGTGATCGTCAGCGAACTACGCAAGCTCTCTCTGTACCGTGCTGGGGACACGATCAGGCACGAAGACGTTCAGGAGCTCGTACCGTATGCCAGAGAGGCTCGGATCTTCGACGCCGTGGACGCCATCGTCGAAGGGAAGGTCGATGCCGCCCTCGACCTGGTCCACCGGTTGCTGCGCGGCGGCAGCCCTGTTCCGTTCATATTCGCCATGCTGGCGCGGCAGGTCAGGCTACTGATACTCGCCAAGGACCTCAAATCGGAAGGAATACCGGCATCCGAGCACGGGAAGCGCCTGGGCATATCGGGCTTTCCCCTGAGCAAGATCCAGAACCAGGAGC
>Ga0310121_10004394_pt1 | contig 12453 bp, 10 predicted proteins | sample CB27_Tmax_986_MG_FD_203504 | JGI IMG/M metagenome (GOLD analysis project Ga0310121, IMG submission 203504) | Marine microbial communities from Western Arctic Ocean, Canada - CB27_Tmax_986 | ecosystem: Environmental > Aquatic > Marine > Oceanic | place: Canada: Western Arctic Ocean | collected...
GGGCTCGTCGTGCAGCAGTCCGTTCGACGTGACCAGGCTGCCGCCGTGCACCGAGCGCTCGCCGTCGAGCGTCGTCGCCCGGCCGCCGGCTTCCTCGACGATCACCTGCAGCGCCGCGACGTCCCACGCCTTCACCTCGGGATCGACGCCGAGCTCGCCCGCGCCTTCGGCCACGAGCATGTGCTGGTAGAAATCCCCGAATCCCCTGGCCCGCTGGACCCGGCCGAGTAACTCGGCCATCCCCGGCGGCGGGTGTGGCTCGTCGCGTCCACCGAGATCGCCGTGAAACAGCTGCGCCGACCGGAGATCACGGACGCCGGACACCGCCAACCGCCGCCTGCCACTCCACGCGCCGGCACCGCGCGCGGCCGACCAGCGGGCCCCGAGCGCCGGGGCGCTCACCAGGCCGGCCACGATCTCGCCATCCTCCTCTATCGCCAGCAGCGTCGCGAAGATCGGAATGCCGCGCACGAAGTTCCGCGTGGCATCGATTGGATCGATGATGAGCCGACGGCTGCCCGATCCGGATTCCCCCTCCTCCTCACCCAGGACGCCCAGCGACCTGGATGCCGCCCGCTCGCGAGCCATCGCTTCAATGCCCCGGTCGGCCTCGCTCACCGGCGAGCGATCGGGCTTCTGCTCTACACGCAAGCTCCCGGTACGGAACAAACGCAGCGCGATCGCGTCGGCGGCGTCGGCCACCTCACCGAGCCACGGCAACCAGTCACTCGCCGGTGTCATCTCGGATTGGCGAATCGCCATCAACATCGGCACAGGGCAGGCCTTCAGCTCTTGAAGGCTCCTCTGCGAAAATCCTCGACCGCCTGCGCGATCTCGGCGCGCGTGTTCATGACGAAGGGGCCGTAGCGCGCGACGGGCTCACCGATCGGCTTCGCCGCCAGCACGAGCAGTCGGACGGCCGACATCGTCGCGACGACCGCCACCCGATCGCCGTTGTCGAGCGTCACCAGTCGGCCAGCCCCCAGGGAGATGCCGCGCATGGACCCCGCCGCGCCGACCTCGCCTTCGCCGTCGAAGACGTAACAGCAGGCGTTGTGCCCCGCCGGGATGTCCTGCTCGAACCGGGCGCCTTTCGGCACCATCACGTCGAGATAGATCGGCGCGGTCGAAATCCCGGTGACCGGTCCCGTCACGCCTTTCGCGGTGCCGGCGATCACCTTTACCCGGACGCCGGTGTCCGAGCACCACTCGGGTACCTGGTCCGGCGGGATGTCCTGATAGCGCGGCGGCATCATCTTGAGCCGGGCGGGCAGGTTGATCCAGAGCTGAAACCCCCAGAGCAGACCGTCTTCCTGCGCCGGCATCTCGGAATGGACGATGCCCTTCCCGGCGGTCATCCATTGCACACTGCCAGCGACCAAGTTCCCGGTATTGCCCAGGTGGTCCGAGTGGTGCATCGACCCGGCGAGCATGTAGGTCACGGTCTCAAAGCCGCGATGCGGATGGTCTGGAAAGCCCGCCAGGTAGTCGCTCGCCTCCTCCGATCGGAATTCGTCGAGCATGAGAAACGGATCGAACTGACTCAACGCCGGCGTGCCGAGGCTGCGTTTTAGTCGAACCCCGGCGCCATCCGAGGTGGCCTGAGCCGGCACCACTTGGCTGACCGTGCGGTAGCGCATCGCGGCAGGTCTCCTGCGTGCAGCGGGGCGGCGGCCGCCTAGCCGCTCAGACGGCGACCGGGTCTGGCGTGACGACTCGTCCGGGAATCGCCCCGGTGTGCTCGCCGTCCCTGATGACGAACGTCCCGGCGACGATCACGTGCGGCACGCCGATCGGATACCGGTGCGGATTCTCGAAGGTCGCCTGATCGGCGACCGTGTCAGGGTCGAACACGGCGAGATCGGCGATCGCGCCCGGCCACACGACCCCGCGGTCGCGGAAATGCAGCCGCTGGGCTGGCATCGCCGTGATCTTGTGAATGGCCATCTCGAGCGGCATCACCTGCCGCTCGCGGCAATAGTACCCGAGCATCCGCGGGAACGTGCCGTACGACCGCGGATGCAGGACGCCTTCGGAGAGCGGGCCGTACGGCGCGCGCGCGCCGCTGTCCGAGCACACCATGCCCAGCCGGTGGGCCAAAAACCGTTCGGTGTTCTCCTTTCCCATGCCGAATCCGACCATGCCAGTCCCGCTGCGGTCCTCCAGCATGAGCCGCTTCAGCAAGAGGTAGGGCTCCTCGCCCCGCTCCGACGCGAGGTCGCCAAAGCGGCGGCCCCGCGCCCAGGCCAACGCATCCGACCGCGTCGAGGTGATCTGCACCGAGTTCCAGTCGCCGAGCTGCGCGATCTTCGCGCGCACGGCGTCCTCGATGCGTCCCTCCAGGATCGAGTCGGCCAGCCGCTCGAGAAACGCGTCGGTCCCTCCATCACGCGACCAGATCGGAAACAGGTTCGACAGCCCGGTGCTATAGGCGACGTACGGATACCGGTCGTACATCACATCGATACGGTCGGCGCGCGCAGCTTCGAGCATGTCGAGAACCACCCGGGCCTTCCACCAGTTGCGCTGCCCCTGGGCCTTGAGATGCGACACCTGCACGGGGACGCGGGCGAGGCGCCCGACGTTGAGCGCCTCCTCGATGGCGGCAATCAGACGGTCGTCCTCGTTGCGCATGTGGCTCGCGTAGGGCAGCCGGAATTCGCGCAGCGGCTCGGCCAAGGCGACCAGTTCCTCAAGATCCGCGAATCCGCCAGGCACGTACTCGAGCCCGCTCGACAGCCCGCAGGCGCCGGCCGCGAGCCCATCGCGCACGCGGCACACCATGCGCGCTAGCTCGTCCGGCCGCGCGGGCCGATCGTCGTCACCGACGACGGCGCCGCGGATGGAGCCCGCACCGACCATGCTGGCGAGATTCACTGACGCTGGCGTGCGGGCCAGCCGATCGAAGAAGCCTGGCAGGTCTCGGAAATCGATCTCGACGTCGTACCGGGACCGGTAGCTATCGCGGGTCGATTCGAACTCGGCGTCGGTCCAGGGCCCGATGGAACTGCCGTCCTGGCCCACGACCTCTGTGGTCACCCCCTGCCGGATCTTGCTCTCGGCGTTCGGATTGACGAGGAGGACCAGATCGGTGTGCGAGTGGATGTCGATGAACCCTGGCGCCAGCGCCAGGCCACGCAGATCGACGACCTGGCTGCCGCCGTTCGCCAGCCCCGGCCCGATGGCGATGATCCGATCGCCTTGCAGCGCCACATCGGCGACGTACGGCGCGCCGCCGGAACCGTCGTAAATTCGCCCACCCTGCAGCACGACGTCGGCCCGTGACGGCGTCTGCGCCCATACGACCGCTCGGGCCCATCGCGGCTGCGCGAGCACGGCAAAGCCGGCAGCCCGGGCCAGAAACGTTCGGCGGTTCAGGGTCGGCTCCTTTACAGGTGGCACGTGTCGGCTACGCAGGGTCCATTGTATTCTTCTTCCATGACCCTGACACCGTCGACGATGCTGCCCCTCGGCACCCCGGCGCCAGATTTCGTCCTGCCCGATCCGCGGGGCGACGTGGTGTCGTTGTCGCGGTTCGCGGATGCGCCGGCCCTCGTCGTCATCTTCATGTGCAACCACTGTCCGTTCGTGAAACACCTCAAGCCGTCGCTGGCCGATTTCGCGCGCGACTACCGACGGCACCGCGTCGCCGTCGTCGGCATCAACTCGAACGACGCCGCGGCGTTTCCGGAAGACAGCCCCGAACGGATGGTCGAGGACGTGGCAACATTCGACTACCCGTTTCCGTATCTGGCGGATGGAACCCAGGCGATCGCGAAGGCGCACCGCGCGGCCTGCACGCCAGACTTCTACCTGTTCGACGGAGATCGCCTGCTGGTCTACCGGGGGCAGTTCGACGGCAGCCGTCCGAAGAACGACATTCCCGTGACCGGCGTCGATTTGCGCGCGGCGGTTGACGCAGTGCTCGCCGGCCAGCCGGTCGGCGAGCCGCAGACCCCGAGCATCGGCTGCAACATTAAGTGGAAACCGGACAACGCGCCGGAGTACTTCTCGGGCTAGCAGCCCGCGTGGCCCGGTGATAGCCGGTGATAGACTGGACCGCGCGCACCGGGGCTTGACCTGAGCCCGCGCGTGACGCCGACCCTGCCGTGATCTACGACCGCGACGAACCGAGCACCCCCGACGAAGGCCCGGAGCCCGAATCGGAGCTCGCCCCCGAGACGTCGCCGGACGTCCTGGATGTCTCGGACGAGAGTGACGTGGAGGTCGACGGCGAGGTCGAACCAGGAACCGAGGTCGATGGTGACGGATCCTTCACCGAAGACGCAGTAGCAGTCGACGATTTCGAACAGGTCGGTGACGCGATGGACGTCGAGATCAGCCCGCGACCCGACACCGGCAACTCCTGGACCGTCAAGCTGCTCGCGCTCCCGATTCTCGTGCTCCTAGCCGTGCCCTCGATTTTCCTCGGTCTCGGCCGCACGAGCTTGTGGGAACCGGACGAGCCCAGGTTTGCCGAATCCTCCCGGCAGATGCTGGCGAGCGGCGACTACTGGACGCCGTACTTCAACGGCGGCGCGTCATTCGACGATCCGGTCTTGTTCTACTGGCTGCAGGCTGCAACGTTCCGGCAGCTCGGCACCAGCGAGTACACCGCCCGCATGCCGACCGCCCTCGCCGGACTCGGCTGCCTCCTCCTTGTGTACCTACTCGGCTTCCGACTGTTTTCCGCGCGCGCCGGCCTACTGGCCGCTGTTGCGCTCGCCACGACGTTCCGGTTCGTCGTCCTGAGTCGCACGGGTCTGCCCGACATGGTGCTGCTCTTCTTCACGCTGATGGCGCTCTACGGGTTCCTCCGCGCCACCGACTCGGAGCCGCCCCGCAGCGCCTTCGCGCTACTCGGCTGGTTGGCGGTGGGGCTCGGCGTCTTGACCAAGGGTCCGCTCGGCCTGCTGCCCCTGGCGATCTGGATTCCGGCGCTCGTCCTCAGCGGGCGGTTCGGCGGGTTCCCCCGCATGCGGTTCGCCACGGGCGTGCTGCTCACGTTGGTGGTGGCGGCGCCGTGGTACCTGTACATGGCTTGGACACACGGCCGCGATTTCGTCGAATCGGCGCTGCTGTCGGAACTCCTGGCGCGCTACGCCTCGCCACCGACCGCCGCGTCAGGGCCGTTGTTCTACCTGACGGCGTGGTCCGGCGACGCCATGCCGTGGACGCTCTACGTCGTGGGTGCCGTCGCATCGGTCGTGTTCGGCTGGGGACGGCTGTCGTCGGACCAGCGCCGTGGCGCCGTGCTGTGCGTGGTCTGGTTTGCGGTGGTGATGGCGTGGTGCACGCTGTCGGCCGCGCTGTCGTCGCAGGCGCTGCTCCCGCTCTACCCGGCGGGCGCGCTGCTGGTCGGGATGCTGTTCGATCGTGCGGTGGCGGCGCGCGACGACGCGGGCCCATGGACCGGCCTCGCGAACTGGCTGACGACGCTTGTTCTCCTCGCCACGAGCGGGCTGTGCGCCTGGTGGCTCCAACGGATCTTCGACACACCGCTGCTCAGTCCGGCAATGGCGTTTCCGGCAGCGCTCGGTCTTGGCGGCATCTTCATCGCCATCTTCCAGCGCGGCCACCGGCCGCTGTGGGTATTTGGCGTGGTTGGACCGGTGTTTGCGCTCGGTTACGGATTGCTCGCGGTCGAGGTCGTGCCTCGGGAACTGGAGCGATTCAAGCCGGTGAAGCCACTCGCCGAGTTGGCCGCTGCCCAGACGGGTAACGATCGGCAGATCGCCGTCTACGGTGATCGCCGGCCGGGCGTGGTGTTCTACGCCAGACAGAACGTTGAGTGGCTCGACTCGGCGGAGGCCACGGCGACCTTCCTGTCGGAGCGCGGCGTGCGGCTCTGCATTCTCTCGGCGGATGACCTCGAGGACGTCCGCAGCCAGTATGCCGGCACCCTCTATCGCCTCGCCTCGGCGGAGCGACTAGACCTGCGCCTCGCCGACCTCATGGGAGAGGAGGGCGAGCGGACAACGCTGGTGCTCCTCTCGAATCAGCCTCCGGCGTAGCAGCGGCCGCTCGCGGCCCGAAGCCGTAGTCGCACGTCGCCGCCGTCTCGAGCAGTTCGAGATACCGGGCGCGCGGCACCTCGACCGCGCCCAGGCGCACCAGGTGCGGCGTGAGCCACTGGATGTCCAGAAGGCGAAACTGTCGTCGACGAAGCCGATCGACGAGACCCGAGAGCGCCACCTTCGAGGCATCGGTCACGCGGTGGAACATCGATTCGCCAAAGAATGCGCCGCCCAGGGCGACGCCGTAGACTCCTCCCACGAGCTGGCCCGACTGCCACGTCTCGACCGAATGCGCGAATCCAGCGTGATGGAGCGCCGTGTAGCTCTCGACGATCTCGCCGTTGATCCAGTCCCCGTCGCCGCCGCGCGACGCGCAGCCGGCGATCACGTCGTCGAACGCCAAATCGAACGTCACCTCGAGCCCGTTCGCGCGCAGCACCCGTGCCAGCCGGCGGGACACGTGAAAGCGGTCGAGCGGCAGGATGCCTCGCGGATCGGGAGAGTACCAGCCAAGGGCACCGTCCGGTCCAGGCATCGGAAACAGACCGGCACGATACGCCGCCAGCAGAACAGGAACTGGAATCATCGGCCGTCTTGTACTATATAGTGGATCGTTCGCTACCGACGCCGCGTCACGCCATGTACGAATCTGAAGCGATCACGAACGGTATTCGGGTCCACGTGACCTCGCAGTACTCTGCCGAGCATTCGCAGCCGCTGCAGAAACAGTGGTTTTTTCTGTACACCGTCGAGATCTCGAATGAGAGCCAGGACACGGTGCAGCTCATCAGCCGCCACTGGGTCATCACGGACGCGGACAGCCAGAACGAGGAAGTTCGTGGGCCCGGCGTGGTCGGCAAGCAGCCGGTGCTGGCGCCTGGTGAATCGTTCGAATACACGTCTGGCTGTCCGCTGACCACTCCCTTCGGAACGATGAAAGGCACCTATCACATGGTGACGACCAACGGGAGCCACTTCGACGTCGAAATTCCACCGTTCGCGCTGACCGAACCGTACACGGTGCACTGATCCGTCGTGCGCCCCCACCTGTTCCCGCAGAGGCTGTTCGTGGTGTGTCCGTCCGCTCGTGTGCCGTGCACGCTAGCAGCCCGTGGTGGAAGTCCGGCGTCGCACCGAGACCCCGCTGAACCAAAGCCGCGGTCGCCCAGGGCAAGGCGCGAGGAGGAAAATATCGGAAGTATTTGAGCGACGAGCAACGCCGCGGGGCGGGATGCATCGGCGGTCGAATGCAGCGGGACTTTCACCACGGGCTGCTCACCGCCCTGCTGGCAGTGGTCACCGCCTGCGGCGGGGGCGGACCCGAACCGGCCGACCTGCTGATCGTAAACGGCAATGTCTACACGCTGGCCTGTGGCGAACCGGCGCCGGATGGCACGCCGGCCGAGGATGCGCCGCGACGCGACGCCGGATGTTCGGGCGACGCCGAGGCAGTCGCCGTGCGCAACGGCGAAATCGTGTTTGTCGGGACCAGCGCCGAGGCCGACGCTTACCGGAGCGAGGCGACCAGGGTCATCGACGCCGTGGTTGCCACGGTGCTGCCAGGCCTCATCGACTCCCACACCCACGTCATCCGACTCGGCACCAACTTGAATCGCGTGGACCTGGTCGGCGTGGAAACGGAGGAGGAGGCGGTGAACCGGGTCGTCACCTGGGCAGCCAACGTACCTGAGGGCGAATGGAGCGTCGGCTACGGGTGGGACGAGGGCGCCTGGGCGGATCGCTACCCGACCATGGCGCTGCTCTCCGAGCGCGTTCCCTATCACCCCGTCGTCCTGCAAGGGCTGCACAGCTTCGCAGCCTGGGGAAACCGGCTCGCATTCGCGGCCGTCGGGATCACCGCAGGCACCCCGGATCCGACCAATGGTGAGATCCGAACAGGGCCGGATGGCACACCGACCGGCATCGTTGTCGATCGCGCCACCTCCCTGTTGATGGATGCCGTGCCCCCGCCGACCGAAGCCCAGCTCGAAAGGAACGCCCTGGCCGGTCTCGAGGAGATGGCGGCAAACGGCTACGTCGCCGTGCACGAGGCGGGCGCCAGCGCGGACGAGATGCTGGTGCTGGAAACGCTGGAGGCGGAAGGCCGCCTGCCGATTCGCGTCTACGCGATGCTCTCGGGCCGCCGCTGGGCCGACATCACGATCATGGATCTCGATCCTTTGGCCGTGGGCGACACAAATCCCGCTCGCCTGTTCGATCGGCGGATCCTCTACACGATCGTGGCAGGCCAGATCGCCTACGAGGCGGACTGAGCCGTCACTCGCTCCGCCGCGCTGCGAGTTCCGCGTATACAGCCTCGGCTATAATCATCCGACCGTGGGCACGGCCTGCGGCGCGGCCACTCCACGGCGTGATCACCATGGACACCGACGAGCTCCTTCGCAAGACCGCAGAGTTGGCGTGCGTCTACACCCGCAGCGTCGCGGCGCGCCCGGTCAACGCCACGGCGACGACCGACGAGCTTCGCGCCGCGCTGGGCGGGCCACTGCCGGAAGAGGGCATCGACGCCGGCGAGGTGATCGAACGGCTGGCTCGCGACACCGAACCCGGCCTGATTGGATCGAGCGGACCGCGGTACTTCGGCTTCGTCACCGGCGGCAGTCTGCCCGCCGCACTGGCCGCCGAGTGGCTCGCCACGACCTGGGACCAGAACTGCGGCATTTACGTCGTGTCGCCGGCGGCGGCAGTCGTGGAAGAGGTCGTGACGCCGTGGCTCCTGCAGCTACTCGGCCTGCCCCCATCGTGCAGCATCGGCTTCGTCACGGGTGGGCAGATGGCAAACTTCACCTGCCTGGCGGCCGCCCGCCACGAGGTGCTCCGCCGTGCCGGCTGGTCGGTGGGAGACGACGGCCTGGGCGACGCGCCCGCGGTGCACGTCGTCGTCGGCGCCGAGGCGCACACAACGATCTTCGCCGCGCTGAGCATGCTCGGCCTCGGCCGGCGCCGCGCCGTGCAAGTGGCTACCGACGACCAGGGACGAATGCGTCCTGCCGAGCTGGCTGCCGCACTCGATCGCTGTGAGGGTCCGACCATCGTCTGCGCGCAGGCCGGCAACGTGAACACCGGAGCGGTCGATCCGCTGACCGAGATCGCACGGATCGCCCACGATCACGGCGCGTGGATCCACATCGACGGCGCCTTCGGACTCTGGGCGCGCGCCAGCGCGGCGCGGCGGCACTATTTGGACGGCACCGAGGCAGCCGATTCATGGGCGGTCGATGCGCACAAGTGGCTCAACGTTCCGTATGACTCCGGCCTAGCGATCGTCGCTCACCCCGAGGCCCACCGGGCGGCAATGACCGTCACGGCGTCCTACCTGATCGAAGCCGGGTCGACGGCGCGCGAGCCGCACTGGTGGGTGCCCGAATCGTCCCGCCGCGGCCGGGGCTTCGCGATCTACGCCGCCCTCAAGTCGCTCGGCCGTCGAGGGGTGGAGGCGATGGTCGATCGCTGTTGTGAGCATGCCGTGCGGATGGCCGACCGTCTGCGGCGGACGCCTGGCGTCGCCGTGCTGAATGACGTGGTGTTGAACCAGGCGCTCGTGCGCTTCGAGCCGCCCGGCGGGGGCGATGCGGACGTTTTCACGCAGGCGGTCATCGACCGGGTGCAGGCGGACGGCGTCTGCTACATGAGCGGCGCGGTGTGGCACGGCATGAAGGTCATGCGGATTTCGGTGTGCAACTGGTCGACGACGACCGAGGACATTGACCGTTCGATCGAGGCGATACTCTCCGCGCTGAGCAGCGCCGCAGGCAGGCAGTCTTGACCCGTCCGCGTTGATGTCACACCCGCGTATGTCTTCTTCCATCTCCACGCCCACCCGCCGGTCCGCCATGGCCGCGCTGTTCGCGAGCGCTGGGCTGTCGTCGAGCGGGTACATCGCCGCGATCATCGTGGCGCCACTCATCGCAGAAGATCTGCTGGGCAGCGTGGCCTTGAGCGGGCTGCCTTCGGCTTTCACCGTCATCGGCATGGCGATCGGATCGACGGTGCTCGCGACACGCATGGCCGTGCGGGGGCGGCGCAGCGGTCTCATCCTCGGCTACACCATCGTGGCGGGGGCCGCGGTCGTCGCGTTCGTCGCCACGAACCTCGCCTCGGTCGCGCTGTTTTCGGTCGCGATGTTCACGCTGGGCGCCGGCCATAGCGCCAATCGCCTGACCCGGTACGCCGCTTCTGACCTTTACCAGCCGGAGCACCGCGCGTCGGCGATCGGCTGGGTCCTCTGGGCCGGTACGATCGCATCGGTCGTCGGGCCGGCGCTGCTGGAGCCGGCGGGCCGGCTCGCCGTCCGCGTTGGCGCCATCGACACGTCTGGCGCGCACTTCGTCGCCATCGTGGCCGCCCTGAGCGCCGTGCTCGTGCTGCGCACGCGGATGCCCGCGCTCGTCCCGACCCGCGCGGAGACCGACGGCGCGAGCCGGCGCCTCGACTTCGGCCGACTGCTCGCGGTGCCAGACACCCAGATCGCGCTGGTGGCGCTCGTCATCTCCCAAGGGGTGATGGTGCTGCTCATGACGATGACGCCGGTGCACATCCGCGGTGCGGGTGACGGGCTCGGATCGATCGGTCTGGTGATCGGCGCCCACGCCTTCGGCATGTACGCGCTGTCACCCGTCACCGGCCTGCTAAGCGATCGGCTGGGGCGCGTCCCGGTCATCCTGGCGGGCGTGAGCATCCTGATTGGATCGGCGGTCTTGGCGGCCGGCACGCCGGGTCACGACACGACGCGCTTGACTGTCGCGCTGTTCCTGCTGGGGCTCGGATGGAACTTCGGCTTCGTGGCGGGCAGCGCGCTGCTGACCGACAGCGTGCCGGAGGAGGACCGGGTTCGTGCGCAAGGTCTCGCCGATTCCGTCACGTGGATGAGCGGCGCCGCCGCCAGCCTCGGCTCGGGCGTGCTGCTGGCCAGCGGCGGCTTCCCCGTCCTGAGCTTCGTCGGCGCGGCGTTCGCCATCATCCCGGTGGTCTGGATCGGCCGGCACCGACTTATTGTCAGTGGTCTCTAGCAGCCCGTGGTGAAAGTCCCGCGTGGCACCGAGACCGTCGAGGCGCTCGCACCAAAAGGCGGGAGGAGAGGCAAAAGGTAAAAGACGAACGACTCACTTAGGTCAGCGGATTCTCGGTCGTTTTTGAAAAGTCTGGGGCCCAGTGTCGCAGAAGAACAGGCCGAAGCCCTCGACGGGATTGGAGTTTCCAGAAATAGCCGCAGTCGCCATGTCCACCTTGTTGACATCATCACACGTACAAAAAGAGAACGGTGTCGGGTTGTTGCGAGTGACATGTGGTGGCATCCGGCGTCTCCCGGACGACTGCGTGCAGCACCGTGAGCACCACGGGCGAGGACCACCCGCCTCGTTTGCCGAGGGCCGCCACGGTTCCGGTCGCCCGCCGCCGCTGGACCCAGCGCAGCAACGTCCAGAGGTTCACGGAGAATCGATCCGCTACCGCCGCATACGACGCGCCGCCGGGCTCGTACGCCCGCACCGCCCGTTCACGCCGTTCGATGGGATAGGGATGGTGTCGCAAGCCGAACAGATGGCGGCCCGCGCCGGTGTGACGGTGGCTGAGTTCTTACGGATGTTTGGCTTCAGGGTGGAGGCGTGAGGGTGTTACGCGCTGAAACGGCGGCAAACCGTGACTCACATAGTAGCGCAGTAAGTCGATCAGGATGTGGCGTAGCGGAGGACCATCCCCAGTCGCCCGCTTTTTGGCCAATTGCCACAGTTCGTCAGGGACGTTGCGAAGGATGTAGTGGGGCACGGGTTAAGCCTCCAGAACGGCCGCTGCGATGGTTGTCAGAGAGGCCGGAGTGTATCACGCCGCGTCAGGCACGGTCCGGCGGACGACTGCTTCGATCGTCAGCCCCTGGACGATGATCGAGAAGATGACGACGCCGTAGGTCGCGGCGAGCAGCAGGTCCTTTAACGGTGACGGCGGCAGCGACAGTGCCAGCGCGACGGAAATGCCGCCGCGCAACCCGCCCCAGGTGAGCACCGGAATGGCGCCCGGCGTGAACGTCCGCCGCAGCCCGAGCAGCGTGATCGGCCAGGCGACGCTCACGAACCGCGCCGCCAGCACGACCGGAATCGCCAGCCCCACGGCCAGGACGGTGTCGCCGGTGACCGACAGCGCCACCACCTCGAATCCAATAATGAGAAACAAGACCGAGTTCAGGATCTCGTCGAGCAGCGACCAGAACACCTCGATGTGCGTCCGGGTGTTGGCGCTCATGGCGAACCGTGCGCCGTGGTTCCCGATGAACAGCCCGGCGGTGACCATCGCGATCGGGCCGGAGACGTGTATCCGGAAGGCCACGGCGGAGGCGACCATGACGAGCGACAGGGTCATGAGCACTTCCAGGTTGTGCTCGTCCACCGATCTCATCGCGCGGTAGGTCAGATACCCGGCGGTC
>Ga0310121_10004395_pt1 | contig 12453 bp, 11 predicted proteins | sample CB27_Tmax_986_MG_FD_203504 | JGI IMG/M metagenome (GOLD analysis project Ga0310121, IMG submission 203504) | Marine microbial communities from Western Arctic Ocean, Canada - CB27_Tmax_986 | ecosystem: Environmental > Aquatic > Marine > Oceanic | place: Canada: Western Arctic Ocean | collected...
GTGGGAAACCGGTCCGTGAAGCGTTACCACCGCTACATCGATCCCTGAGCCAAAGCGTCCCGGGAGGCACTAGACGCCAATCGACAGGGGGCTTTGCCCTTCCTATCCTTCTCGCGGAAAGTCAGCCCAAGTACGGGGCGATTTCCTCCAGAATAGTCGAGACTCGAATGCGGGGAGTATATCGTGCTTAGACGTACGATTTTGATTACACCGCTCGCGGCGGTGATGACGTTGCATGCGACTGGGGCTTATGGACAACGGTCGGCATCGCTCGATCGGATCACCCTGCCGCCCGGCTTCAGCATCGACATCTACGTGGAAGGCCTGTCCAGCCCTCGATCCATGGCCCTGTCGCCAAATGGGACGCTGTTCGTGGGTACCCGCGGCGCCCCGGCGAACATCGCGCGAGGTGCGTCGGCAGACGCCGGTCAGGTATACGCGTTGCTGGACCGCGACAAGGACAACAAGGCGGACCAAGTCATCACGATTGACACCGGATTGAACACACCGAACGGCGTGGCTTTCCGAGACGGCTCACTGTACGTCGCCGAGATCAACCGGATCTTGCGTTACGACGGGATCGAATCGCGTCTCGACGACCCCCCCGAGCCCGTGGTCGTGAACGACACGTATCCCACGGACTGGATGCACGGCTGGAAATTCATCGCATTCGGCCCGGACGGTAAGCTCTACGTACCGGTGGGCGGCCCCTGCAACGTGTGCGATCGTGCCGGCGAGGAGCCGCGCTACGCCTCGATCACGCGGATGAACCCGGACGGCAGCGGTCTGGAGGTGTTCGCGAGCGGGATTCGCAATTCAGTCGGGTTCGACTGGCATCCCGCAACGAAGGAACTGTGGTTTACGAGCAACGGGCGTGACGGCCTGGGCGACGAGACACCGCCCGACGTCCTGAACCGTGCGGATCGTCAAGGCCTGCACTTCGGCTTCCCGTATTGTCATGCTGGGGACCTGCCGGATCCGCAGTTCGGAGACGCGAGACCTTGCAGCGACTTCGCGCCCCCCGCGCTCGATCTCGGGCCCCACGTGGCCGCCTTGGGGATGCGCTTCTATACGGGTGACATGTTTCCCGAGCGGTACCGCAACCAGATCTTCATCGCCGAGCACGGGTCGTGGAATCGAAGCCCGGCGGCAGGCCACACGGGCTATCGGCTGACGGTCGTGCACCTGGACGGCGACCGCCCTGTCGAATACGAGGTGTTTGCGGAGGGTTGGCTCCAGGACGACAACACGGCGTGGGGGCGGCCCGTGGACGTGCTCGTGATGCCAGACGGTGCGCTGCTGCTGGCGGATGACGGCGCCGGCGCCATCTATCGGATTAGCTATTCGAGGTAGGCCGTGCCGCCCACGTCGGCCAACAAGACGCTGAGCGACGATCGAATCGAGATGCTGCGACGATGGATCGACGAGGGTGCTTCATGGGACCAACACTGGTCATTCACGTGATCGAGCGCCCCGAGCCACCGCCGGGCTCCGACGATACATGGGCACCTGCTCGATAGGGAGGGCCTCGCATATATGAGCCATCTGTTCGAGGAACATGTTCTGGCCCTATTGATGCTGAGCGCGGTCGCCATGTCCGCGTGCGGTCGCGCAACGCTCCACAATATCGTGCCGATACCGGGGACCTTTGAGACGGGGGAAGGTGTCTTCGTCCTCGACAGGTCGACCGCCATAGCGCTGAGCGACCCGAGCGATGACGAGGCTCGGAAGGTCGTGGAGCTCTGGGCCGCTCCGGTCCGGGCGGGTACCGAGCGCAGACGCACGTCGGACACCGCCGGGACGACTTCAACGGCGACGGCCAGCGGTACGGTGGCTTCTACGCGAAGGACGAGATCCGCGACATCGTGGCCTACGCGCAGGCGCGCTACGTAACGATCGTCCCGGAGATCGAGATGCCCGGGCACTCTTCGGCCGCGCTCGCTGCCTATCCGGAGCTGGCCTGCACTCCCGGCCCCTTCGAGGTCGGGATGACGTGGGGTGTCTTCGAGGACATCTACTGCCCCTCGGAAGAGACGTTCACGTTCCTGCAGAACGTGCTCACGGAGGTCATCGAGCTCTTCCCGGGCGAGCTCATCCACGTGGGTGGGGACGAGGCACCGAAGCCGCTGGGAAGAGAGAGAGCTCGTCCAGCAGCTGAAGGAGAGCGAGGGCCTCGCAGACGAGAACGAGGTGCAGAGCTGGTTCATCCGGCGTATCGAGCGCTTCCTGAACGCGAACGGACGTCGACTCATCGGGTGGGACGAGATCCTCGAAGGGGGCGTGGCGCCGAACGCGACGGTCATGTCGTACCGGGGAACCATCGGCGGAATCGAGGTGGCCAGGCAGGGACATGACGTCGTCATGACTCCCTACAGCCACCTCTATTTCGACTTCTACCAAACGGCTGACCAAGACGATGAGCCGCTCGCGATCGGCGGGTTCCTACCACTCGATACCGTCTACTCCTACGAGCCCGTCCCGACGGAGCTCACGCTCACCGAGGTGAGGCATGTCCTAGGCGCCCAGGCGAACGTCTGGACGGAATACATGACGAACGAGGACCACGTGAAGTACATGGTCTTCCCCCGCATGTTAGCACTCTCGGAGGTCGTTTGGTCGCCCAGTGAAAGCAGAGACTTCGGCGACTTCGTCGAGCGTCTGGATTGGCACTTCGACTGGCTCGAGGAGCTCGGGATCAACTACCGGCCGCTCGACCGATAGGGAGTCCCTCCCGAGTGCTTCAGACGACGGTCATGCGACCGTGCGGCCGACGAGCGTTACCGCTCGACGAAATAAAAGTCAGCCGGCCCCCGACGCCGAACCAACATCACCGCGTCATCACCACCGGTAGGGATTGTACGGCTTGTCTCAGACGACCGTTTTCAGCATCGACAGGATCAAAGGGCCTGGTCCCCCCTCAGTACGACACCGCCACCCCATCCTTGTGCGGTGTCGACCCGCCTATCATCGTGCCGGTGAGCGGATCGAATATGATGATCTGAGCGCCTCCCACACCCCCGCGGGTCGTTCTCCGGCGGATCTCGTGACCCATCGCCTCGAGCTGGACCAGTACCGCTTCGTCGATGCCGGGCTCGACGGTCACGGTCATCGCACTCTCGTGATTGATCCGAGGGATCTCAACGGCTTGCTGTGCGTTCATTCCGAATTCGACGACGTTGAGGAAAATCTGGACGTGCTGCTGGGGCTGAACGGCGCCGCCCATGGCCCCGAACGTCATGAAGAACTCTCCGTCCTTGAAGGCCATGGCGGGGATGATCGTGTGGAAGGGGCGCTTGTGCGGCTCGATGACGTTGATGTGGCCGGGTTCCCGTGAGAAGAGTGCGGCCCGGTTCTGCAACGGGAAGCCGGTTCCCGGAGCGACGAGGCCGGAGCCGAAGCCCCCGTAGATGCTGTAGATGAACGAGACGGCGTTGTGGTGCTTGTCCATGACTTCCAGCAGGATCGTGTCCCCGTCGCCGGAGATGCCCGATTCGGGACGTTCCATAGCCCTTTTCGGGTCGATGCGCTCGAATTGCCGCAGGGCATATTCGGTGGAGATGATCTCCCGGATCGGGATAGGGTTGAACTCCGGATCCCCGTTCCACCTCTGGATATCTGCGTAGGCGAGCTTCTTGGCCTCGATGACGTGATGAAGGTATTGCGCCGAGTTGTGGCCCATCGCGCCGAGGTCGACATTGCCGAGGATCTTGATCATCTCGAGCGCGGCGATGCCCTGGCCGTTGGGGGGCAGCTCGTAGAGCCGGTAGTCCCCGTAGTCGGCGAAGATCGGCTCGACCCACGTCGAGGTGTGATCCTCGAAGTCCGTCATAGTAAGGAAGCCGTCGTGCTGGTCGGAGTACGCCACGATCGCTTCGGCGATGGGTCCCTTGTAAAAGGCATCCCTGCCGTGTTCAGCAAGCAACCTGAAGGAGTGAGCCAGATCGGGGTTGCGGAAAACCTCGCCGGTCCTAGGTGCACGCTCGCCGTCGATGAGCAGCGCCGCCCTCGTCGACGGCTCCTGATTCTGTTCGAGCCCCAGCCAGGCGTTGGCGATGATCGGCGAGACGGGGAAGCCATGCTCGGCATAGTAGATCGCGGGCTCGAGGACCTCGGCCATGGTCATGGTCCCGTACTCCTCGAGTACCTCGAACCATCCGTCGACCGCCCCGGGCACCGAGACGGAGTAGATGCCACGGATCCGATCCATCCCGTGCTTGTCGAGCTTCAAGTTCAAAGCGTCGAGCGTCATTCCATATGGAGATCGCCCGCTCGCGTTGATGCCGACCAACTTCTTCTCCGCGGCGATGTAGATCATGATGAAAGCGTCGCCGCCGAGGCTCGTGCTGTTGGGCTCCACGAGCGTAAGTACGGCTGCGGTAGCGACGGCGGCGTCGATCGCGTTGCCGCCCTTCTTCAGGATGTCGAGCCCGGCGTTCGAGGCGAGCGGTTGGCTCGTCGCGACGACCCCGCGGAGACCCAGGGCCGGGGAACGCAGTGTCTCGTACGGAAATTCCTCGATGTCCTGTGCCTCGGCGCTTTCAATGCCCGTACCGAGGAAGAGGGCGGGGAGCATTACGATGAGGGCCGCGAGCCGGCGCTCGCCAGTGGAGTCCAGCATGGTCTTCCTCCCAGTATCAGATTCCTGGATAGTACTTTCGTTCGATGTGTCCGTCGAGATCCGCTCCTGTCGGGATCCGCACGATGGAGGTCCGCCCAGGTCGGGATCAGCGTGCTGATCGCTTTCCGAGTATGCGTGAGTTACATCTGTGCAGGATTCCATCGGCTAGGAGGCCGGGAGATGAGCATGCGTTATTCGACTTCGCTTCTCTACGGGTTCGAGATTCATGACCCGGAGACCTACACCGAGGTGTGGGGCGGGCAGATTCCCTGGGCTAAATTCAACCAGCAGATCTATGAATACGCCTGTCACGAGGGGAACTGCTCGCTCGAAAACGTCTTGAGGGGCACGCGTTATTAGGAAAACCAGGCCGCGGAAGGCCGCTGAACGACAGGTCACAACCGGTAAGAGGAGGGATATGAGCATGCGATATTCGACTTTGTTTGGGGGCCTTTGCATCGCGACCGCGGCGGCTGGGTTTTTCTCCCCTACCGCGGCTCAACAGTGGGTGATGCCCCGGACGCCCGATGGTCATCCGGACCTTCAGGGAATGTGGAGAAACGCGACGATGACGCCGTTCCAACGTCAGCGAGGCCAGGGCCCGGTCTACACACCCGAGGAGGTTGCGCAGCGGGAGCAAGGATTCGTGGACCGTGTCGAGCGCGGTTCCCTGCCGAGCGACCCGGACCGCCCTGCACCGGAAGTGACTGGTGGGGTCGGGAGCTACAACCAAGTCTGGTTCGAGCAAGGAGCGCGGGTGGCCATCGTCAACGGCGAGCCCCGGACCTCACTCATCACCTATCCGTCGAATGGCCGGATACCCGCGCTTACGGTAGAGGGCCAGGAGCGGAAGGACGAGTACCACGGGTTCCGAGACCAGTTCGGCGAATACGACCATCCGGAGCTGCGGCCGCTGGCGGACCGTTGCATCGTTTACTACGCCTCGAGCCCCACGGCCACCCTCGGGCCTCCGATGACACCCTCCGGGGGGTACAACCAAAACATCCGTGTCATCCAGACGGCGGACTACGTGGTGATTCACGGGGAGATGATCCACGACACCCGGATCATCCGGCTCGGTGAGCCGAATCGACTTCCGGCCCACGTTCGGCCCTGGTTCGGCGACTCGTGGGGCCGTTGGGAGGGTAACACCCTCGTGGTCGAGACCACCAACATCCACCCTGACATGGGCTTTAATGAGTCGACCGACAAGATCCCGAATTCCGAGGATCTGAAGGTGATCGAGCGCTTCACGCGCCTCGACGAGGGCAACATCCTCTACGAGTTCGAGGTTCAAGACCCGAGGACCTACACCGAGGTGTGGGGCGGGCAGATTCCTTGGCAGTCGTTCGACCAGCAGATCTACGAGTACGCCTGTCACGAGGGCAACTACTCGCTGTCGAACGCCCTGCTGGGTGCTCGTTATCAGGAGAGGCAGGCCGAGGAGAACCGCTGAAGCCACAGGTCGTGACCGCCAAGAGGAGAGAGATGAGCCTGAAATATGGAGCTTCGCTTTTGGTGCTGTGCCTCGCAGCTGCTACCGCGGGGCTTTTCTCCACTGCGGCTGGCCAGCAATGGGTGATGCCGCGAACTCCAGACGGTCATCCGGACCTTCAGGGGAACTGGAACAACGGGACCATCACTCCGTTCCAGCGTGAGGAGGGCCGCGGTCCCCTCTTCACCCAGGATGAGGTCGAGCGGCTTGAAGGGCGGGCAGGAGATCGCGTCGTTCGCGGTGCCGAGCCGAGCGACCCGGGCCGCCCGGTGCCTGCTGCGGGCGGCAATATCGGCAGCTACAACGATGTCTATTTCGAGCGGGGCGCCCGGGTGGCCGTCATCAACGGAGAGTACAGGAGTTCGCTGATCACCAATCCGTCGGATGGCCGAAGGCCGCCGCTGACACGCGAAGCCGAGCGGCTGCAGGAAGGGAGAAGTGCGTTTCGCAGCCAATTCGGCGCGTTCGATAACCCGGAGAATCGATCACTGATCGAGCGCTGCTTCCTGTTCGCCTCGAACGCGGGCCCGCCGATGGTCCCCAACGGCGCCTACAACAACAACTACACCATCGTCCAGACCGCGGACTACGTCATGATCCATCCCGAGGTGATCCACGATACTCGGATCATCCGGTTGGGCGAACGGCATCCGTTGCCACAGAACGTACGCCAGTGGATGGGTGATTCCTGGGGTCGGTGGGAGGGTGATGTGCTCGTGGTCGAGACGACCAACTTCCATTCAATGCACGCTTTCCGTGGGATCCCCCCCACAGACGATCTGAAGGTGACCGAACGGTTCTCCAGGGTCGACGAGGAGACGATCCTATACGAGTTCACGGTCGATGATCCGTCGACGTACACACAGCCGTGGGGCGGCGAGATTCCGTTCAGGAAGCTCGACGAGCTCCTCTACGAGTATGCGTGCCACGAGGGCAACTACGCGCTCTCGAACATACTGAGGGGCGCGCGCTACCAGGAACGGCAGTCCGGGGGAAGCCGGTGAACCGCGGCTTCACCCGTCGTGAAGCGATCCAGCTGCTTGGCGGTGCCGCCGGGCTCGGAATGCTCGCCGGCTGCGGGGACCTCGGTGACGAGGCGACGGACGCAATCATCCGGACGGTCCTGGGCGACATCAGCCCTGATGCGATCGATGGGGTGACGCTGTTCCATGAACACCTGTCGATCACACTGTCGCCTGATCGACCGTTCGGGACCGATGACATAGACTATGTCGTCCGCGAGATTCGGATCGCGGCCGAGGAAGGGGTCGGCTGTATCGTCGATGGCGGGCATCCGGACATGCGGCGGGATCTCGACGCCGTGCTGCGGGTCGCAAACGAGACGGACGTGCACGTGGTGGCGTCCGGCGGATATTATATGGATCAGTATTATCCGCCCGAGATAGCGACGATGAGCGAGGATCAGATCGCTGAGGACCTGGCCTCTGAGGCTGCCCGGGATCGGTTGGGCGCGTTCGGCGAGATCGGCCAGAACTCGAACGCCGCCGAAATGACCCCTGACGAGCTGAAGGTGTTTCGCGCCATCGGCAAGGCGCACGTCGCCACGGGTCTCCCGATTTTCACGCATAACGCCTACGGCACCGGCGAGAACGTGCGACCGGACGCCGGCCTCACACAGCTCGACGTCCTCGAATCGGTGGGCGTCAGCCCGGCCCACATCGTGATCGGTCACGCATGCTGTCTGGACGATCCGTCGGGGAGTGTATTGATCGAGATTGCCGAGCGCGGTGCGTTCGTCGGATTCGACCGGGTGACTGGAGGGCGCGTCGACGATCCGCAAAAGGCGGTGACGATCATGGCGTTTCTCGAGGCCGGACACGCCGACAAGCTGCTGATCTCGTCCGATTATACGGGCACGCGTTCCGAAAGGCGTCCGGGCTACGGCAACTCCATCATGGTCTTCGCACCGCTGCTGCGTGAAACGGGTGTTGACGAGGACGTGTTAGGGGCGATCCAGCGCGACAACCCGCGCCGGTTCTTGGCGTTCGTGCCGGCATAACGCCCTGGATTCGCTATCCTTGACTGGTCTACTCAGCCGAGAACGTGAAGATGGTCGTCGTCTGGTAGGGCGTGCCCGGTCGCAGGATCGGCGACGGAAAGTTCTCGTGGTTGATGGCGTCGGGATAGTTCTGGGTTTCTAGGCAAAAACCGACCGGGTTGCCCGTGTAGAGCTGCACAGCGGGCTGATCTGTTCGCACCTCCATGACGCGCCCATTGCTCAGTTCGCGAACCCGGGCCACGAGAACCACGCCTTTGCCGCCGGTGACGTTGTCGCCATCGACGACGCCTTCGCCGTCTGAGTTGAAGACGAAGTTGTGATCGTAGAAGCCGTCGACGGGCTCGCGAATTCGATCGAGGCGCGCGCCGATGAGTGCTGGGGTCGTGAAATCCAACGGAGTGTCCGTCACCGACACGACCTCACCCGTCGGAATCAACTCGCTATCCGCGAGCGTGTAATGGTCGGCGTTCAACCACAGCTCGTGCGTTGACATATCGCCGTCGCCTGCCAGGTCGAAGTAGGCGTGGTTGGTCATGTTGATGATGGTCGGCTTGTCGGTGGTCGCCTCGTAGTCGAGTCGCAACGCATTGTCATCGGTCAGCGTATAGGTCACCGTCGCGGTCACGTTGCCCGGATAGCCGTCTTCGCCATCGACGCTCTCATACATCAGCATGACTCCCGCTTCATTCTCGCTGGCCGGGAGCGCCTCGGCATCCCAGACCACCTTCGAAAATCCTCTGTCACCGCCATGGAGATGGTGCCTGCCGCGGTGATTGACCGTCACGCGATATTCGATGCCGTCGATGGAAAATCGCGCATTAGCAATTCGATTCGCGACTCGGCCAATGACCGCCGCGGCGGGGAATCCAGCGAGATACGGTTCGAGCGTGTCGGAACCGCGGACAACATTGATCGTATTCCCGTCTCGGTCGGGAGCCTGAATTTCCGTCACGATCGCGCCGTATGAGATGATCTTTACGGTCATCCCACTCTTGTTGCGCAAGGTGAACTGTTCCACGGCCGTTCCGTCTGGCATGCGCCCAAACACGGTTTTCTCCAATCGTTCGTTCGACACTTGAGTCGGGGACAAGCTGGGAAAACACAGTGCCGCGAGGAACATCCAGAAATGGGGCCTCATGGGTTCGAGTCCTCCTGCCGAGAGTTATTTTGCGAACATTTGCCCGACCTTAGCTGCCGGTCCTGTCGGTGACCCCGACCCAGCCGGCGAGGGGTCAGGGGAGTCGGCGCATCCCGACGTAGAAGTTGGGGTCCACCTGTATCCGACCCTCGGACGCCACCGACTGCCACTCAGTGGTCGCCGGCAGCCGGACGTATCCGTCGACGTCCAGCGATACCCGGACGGGCATCTCGAAGTCGTCCACGACGTTGCCCCACCTGTAGGAGGCGGACCCCCCATCTATCCGGTACTCGAAGATCGGGATTCTGCTCGTTCGTAGGTATTGCTCGAAAACCCTCGAGAGGTCGATACCCACCTGCTCGCTGATGTATCGCTCGATGTCCTCACTCGTCACGATCGAATGCCGGAAATTCGCTTGGAGGCCGCGCAGAACGTCCCGCCAGATAGCGTCATCGTCCACAACTTGGCGAAGTGTGTGCAGGAGATTGGCGCCCTTGCTGTAGATGTCATCGGACCCGTCGTCGTTGACCCCGAAGCTCCCAACCAGGGGTAGTTGGTTGGCAATCCTGGCCCGCATGCCGATCACGTATTCGGCCGCGTTTTCCTTGCTTCCGGTGAGACATTCTATGTAGAGGTTCTCCGCGTAGGTCGCGAAGCCCTCGTGGATCCAGTTCTCTGCGGGGTCCGCCGCGGTGAGGCTGTTCCCCCACCACTCGTGGGCCGTCTCGTGTACGATGATGTAGTCCCACGTGAGGCCCTGACCCGTTCCGGACAGGTCGTTGCCGAGGTACCCGTTCTGGTATCCGTTGCCGTAGGCCACCGCGCTCTGATGCTCCATGCCGAGGTGCGGCGTTTCGATGAGCTTGAAGCCGTCCTCGTACCAGGGAAACGGACCGAACCATTCCTCGAAGCACTCAAGGGTGGAGCGCGCTTGCACCCAATGGGTCCGTGCGGCCGCTTCGTTCTCGGCGAGGGGCCAGAAATCCATCGTCAACGTGCCGAGCTCGCCCGGGTACTCTTCTTCCCAGTGGGCGTACGCGCCCATGCTGATCGTGATGTTGTAGTTGTTGATCGGATTCGCGACGAACCATTCATAGGTCGTGGTGCCATCTCCATTCTGCGTCGTCGAGCGCAACCGGCCGTTGGAGACCTCCGCAAACGCGTCGGGCACGGTGATCGCAATACGCTGACTGTCGGGCTCGGCCGATTGAATGTCCTTGGTGGGCCACCACACGCTCGCGCCCAGTCCCTGGTTGGCGGTGGCCACCCAGGGATTCCCACTGAGGTCCTCCCGCCAGATGAACCCACCCTCCCACGGCGGATTTTCGGCGGCCGTTGGGACTCCGTGGTAGTACACGGTGATCTGCTTGGTCTGTCCGGCTGCCTGGTCCGCTAGGAGCTCCACGAAAAACGCGTTGCCATCCCTACGGTACTCGACCTCCTGACCCTCTTGTACAATGCTATCGATCTCCATCGGCATCTGCAGATCGATTTGCATCTCCGTGGCCGGGTCGAGCACCCGGTAGGTGATCCGATTCCATCCCTCTATTCGCTGGTTTGCGAGGTCGATCGTCGTGTGGAGATCGTAGAAGGTCACATCCCACCAGGTACGGGCCGGTCCGTCCGAGCCGCGTAGCGTGTCGGCGTGAGTAAAGGGGCCCACCTGGGCCTGGAGTCGTGCGCCCGGGGCCAGCAAGAGAGCCACGCCCAAGAGGGACGCGGTCGAGAGGGCCATGGTAGCGATGAGTTTATGCATGATTCCCACGGTTTCAGAATTCGGGGACAAACTTTCGTTGGCTACGATCGGAGAGCAAGGGGAGCGCGTGATCGGGTGCTACAAAAGGTTCTAGAGGCTCTTTTCCAGAGCGCTGATTCTCTCCTGAATCAGGTCGCGGGCAGCACGAAAACGCGCCTGTGGCTCATCGGACGCCTCTCGAGCGGGGTCTGGAATCGGCCAGTGCAGCAGCCTGACCCGCCCTGGCAGCGTCGGGCAACCCTCCTCGGCGCAAAGCGTCACCACCAGGTCGAGGCCCGAGGGATCGATTGTGTCCACGGACTTCGAATATTGGCCGGTGATGTCGATACCGATCTCGGTCATGGCCTCGACGGCATGAGGATTCAGGGACGAAGGACTCGATCCTGCGCTCAAGGCCTCCGCCCGATCTCCCAGAATCCGCCGGGCCAGGCCCTCGGCCATTTGGCTGCGAGCTGAATTCGCGACACAAAGGAACAGAATGCGTTGCATGGGGCTCGGAGCGACGGCGTCGGGCATAGCGCAAATATGCTTCTGGGGCGTGTGGGGCTGCAAGGACGTCACAACCCGAGGTGTGGGACCGACCGGTCTGTGCACGGGTTTCCCCTAGGGGTGGGGAGTCTGTAGTTTCTTGTCGCTCGTCCGTGTCTCCTCACTAGGATCCCCGCTTAGTGCCTCACCTGACCCCATCTGTAACCGAACGCGAGGCCAGCCCGATCCTCGTGTTCGGTCGAGTCGTCTACTTCCTCGTCCTGCTGTACCTGTTCTTCTTCAGCATCGAGCTGATGAGCGCCGCCTTCAAGATGGGAGGCAGTGGATTCGCCGAGCAGTTGCTGAACACCGCCGCCGATCCGGTGGCCGGCCTGATTATCGGCTTCCTCGCCACGAGCCTGATTCAGAGCTCGTCGACCACTACGACGATCGTGGTGGGACTCGTCGCGTCGGGCGCGCTCACGATCCAGCTCGCGATCCCTATACTCATGGGTGCGAACATCGGGACGACGACCACCAACACGATCGTGTCCATCGGCCACGTGACCCGACCGGCCGAGTTTGAACGGGCGTTCGCGGCGTCGACAGTGCACGATTTTTTCAATGTACTCGCCGCTCTAGCGATACTGCCGATCGAGATCCTCTTCCACCCCGTGGAGAGGATGGCGACGTTCCTTCAGGGGGCCTTCGCTGGAGCCGGCGGCATGAGGCTGGCCAGTCCGCTCAAGTTGGTGGTGACGCCGCTGTCGGACCGGGTGACCGGTCTGGTGCCGTACGAACTACCCCTGATCGCCATTGCACTGGTCCTGCTCGTCGCCGTGCTTACCCAGCTCATGAAGCTGATGCGGGGCGTCTTCCTCGAGCGCATGGCGAGCCTGTTCGACCGAGTATTGTTCCGTAACGACGCGACGAGCTTCGCTCTGGGGGCGGTGACCAC
>Ga0310121_10004398_pt1 | contig 12449 bp, 15 predicted proteins | sample CB27_Tmax_986_MG_FD_203504 | JGI IMG/M metagenome (GOLD analysis project Ga0310121, IMG submission 203504) | Marine microbial communities from Western Arctic Ocean, Canada - CB27_Tmax_986 | ecosystem: Environmental > Aquatic > Marine > Oceanic | place: Canada: Western Arctic Ocean | collected...
CCGATAGATCACTAATCGACCAGGCCGAATCGAGGGCCGCCAGACGCGGCGTTTGACGCTCCCGGTAAGTCATAGTGGCCGGGTCTAACGTCAGGATGCGGGGGCCGTCGGGTCCGCGGTCTTTCTTGTAAAAGCCTTGGCCCGCCTTTTCTCCGATCCATCCGCGGTCCACGAGTTCTGTGATGAGACGCGGTTGTGTGAAGGCTATTTGTTCTTTTTCGTCTTCCAGTCGTTCTGAGAGTGTCGCCGCAACACGAGCTAGGATGTCGATTCCAGCGATATCCATCGTACGAAACGTAGCGCTTTTGGGTCGACCGATGATCGGACCACTTATCGCATCGATTTCCTCGATGGTAAATCGTCCGTCAGTAAGGAGTTCCAGTACGCGGATGACGCCGTAGACACCCAGGCGGTTGCCAATGAAGCCTGGCGTGTCTTTCGCCAAGACGACACCTTTCCCGAGGCAGCGATCGCCAAAAGTTCGCAGTGTATCAACCACACTAGGGTGCGTATCTGCTGTCGGGATGATTTCGAGAAGGGGTAAATATCTCGGAGGGTTAAAGAAATGAGTGCCCAGCCACTGTTGTCTAAATTCCTCGGATAAGCCATCGGCAATACTGGCAATCGGAATGCCTGATGTGTTCGAGCTGATGATTGCGTGGCTTGCTCGAAAGGGTTCGATTTGCGCCATCAAAGATTGTTTGATATCGAGTCGTTCGATCACGGCTTCGATGATCCAGTCATACTCGTTCAGTTGCGGAAGGTCGGCGTCGAATCCACCTAGCGAGATTAGATCAAGAGACGCTCGGGTGAAGAACGGATTGGGTTTAAGTTTGGTTACACGCCGCAATCCGTCGGCAGCAGTTTTTCGATCTAAATCCAATAGCAGAACGGGCAGACCTGCGTTTGCGAGGTGTGCCGCAATTTGAGCTCCCATCGTACCAGCACCGAGCACAGCAGCCGAATGAATATGCATTGCACATCTTCTCCGTGTTACGACTTTGTTAATGAAACGGCCACACTGGACACCATTGGTCGCGTTAGGTCACTTGTACGTAGAAAAGACGCAAGCCGTGTCGGGTTGCGTCTTTTCTGTATTGAATTCGTAGTTTGACTTTCTAGGGTAACGCGGACAAGGTGGCTTGGGCTTGCACACCCTCCTCAGAACTGGGTGCGATATCAATCACCTTCTGGAAGTGTTGCTTCGCGGTTTCGAAATCGCCCAGATTAAGAGAAACAAGTGCTAACTTAAACCACGGCTTTTCCCAATTTGGATCAATGGCAGTGGCTTTTTCATACCACCCGATCGCGGTTTCCATGTCGCCTTGGGCAAAGCCAACTTCGCCCAGGTTGAATAGGTCTTCCCGCGACGCGTTAGCTCCAGCCGTCGCTATGTCTGCGGCGGCGTCAAAATCGCCCATTGACAACCGGGTCCGCGCGATTTCAACCTTTGCCTGTTCACCTCTGTCAGGATCGCCTGTGAGATGTTCGTAGGCGGCGATCGCGGTCTCGTAATCACCGTTGCCGCGATGAGCATTCCCGATATTGAGGTGTAGGTAGGTCATGCTTGGGAGGACTGACAATAGTTGGTTGTATGCTGCGATCGCCGTGTCATAGTCCTGTGTGTCAAAGGCGTCATCGGCAGCGTTTAGATCAGCTTCCAAGGCAGCGGTATCAAGACCTTCTAATGCCTCTAAACCGACTAAGCGTTCAAATGGAGACAGAATCCTGTTTAAATTGAAATTTGCAGTTGCCGCACCCTGCTGGCTAACTGCGGTGACCACTCGACCACCCTGATAGCCGTCGATTTCAGCGGTGATAGTCCATTGGCCAGACGAAAATCCAATCATCGAGAAGCGCCCGTCACCTTCAGTAACCGTTGCTATCTGAGCCCGACTCGGAGAGTTGGCCTCGATCGTAACCCCGGCCAGCGGTTCCCCGCCGCCGTCGAAAACCCTTCCGGTGAGCCGCCCACGGGTGGCTTGGGCCAACACGGATGGGACCGCGATAGCAAGCAACAAAACTAAAACTGACAAGCCTCGCAACAAATGTGCAAACCTCATGGACTACTCCCTAAGTAACAGTAGATTCGACGGCTAGTATAGCCGATGCTGAGCGGTGGCGAGTCATCTTGCGGGTGCCGCGTTGTCAAGTTCCTGCAGAGCAGACTCGGCCTTTTTACTGGCAGGTGTGTTAGACGGTACTTTTCGATAGGCTGCCCGTGCTTGAGTGAAATCCTGTTTTTCCCTGTAGGCGTGGCCGATCTGGAGATTTAGACTTGTCAATTGAGGCACCTGTTCGAGGATGACCTGATACGCAGAGATGGCGCCGGTATAGTCACCCAGGTCAAGCAGTGCGTTGGCAGCATCGACCTCCGTCTGGAGGTCATTCGCTCGAATGCCAGCCAAGGCGCCGGTGGACGCGACCGGAGGGTCAAAGAGGTCGACCTCCATGGTCATTGGGAGTATTCCACTGTTGCCGGCACGTCTGACCGGCGCGAAGCCCTGAGTCGATCGGTAACCCCGTTTCTGGATCGTGAACAGCCATCGCCCGCGTTCGAGTCCGATAAACGAGAAACGCCCGGATTCGTCTGTTTCTGTTTCAATGACCCTGGGCGTCACGCGACTTTCCGCCCTAACTGCGGCTTCGGCAATTGGGTTACCGGCCGTGTCACGAACAACACCTCGGATTACTGAACGTTGCGCCAAGACCGGCTGCGCGGTGACTAGCGAGATACTCGAAAAAAGTACCAACACAGACAGTAGGCGTTGGGGCGTGTCAATTCTCATGGCTATCCAGTTAGAAATGTTACCCACAGTATAATGCAGATTAAATGTGATCTTCGCTGCAGGTGTGTCACTCCTGCCACTGTCGCCGTTCCGATCTTCTTGTTTTGTGCATTTGGTCATCTTGTAATTGAGACCGCTGTGCAGGACAACGAAGTTGGTGTTCGAGTCAATACTGCCTGTCTGGATGACATTGATAATACTGCGATTAACAACGAAGACCTGCCTGGTGCCATTGTCTTGATTCCGCATCAAGGTCAAATCATCAATCACAAGGCGTCCGGTCGTCGCGCTGTCCAACCAACACCCGAAGCGATGACGACCGACACGATTTTTGACCTGGCTTCACTGACGAAGGTTGTTGCAACGACCCCAGCTGTGATGATGTTGGCGGAAGATGGGTTGCTTAGGTTACGAGATCCAGTGGCTCGTTACATTCTTGGTTTCGAACGTCACGGCAAGGACCAAATCACGGTTGAACATCTATGTCGGGATTGAGGCCTGATTTTCCTCTTGAGGAGAAGTTTTAAGGCTATCAGAGGGCGATTGCACGGGCGATTGAGGAGCAACCAGTTCACGTGGCAGGAACGCGGTTTGTGTACAGCGACATCAACTTCATTGTTCTTGCGGAAATTGTGGCCCGTACAAGTGGCATACCTTTCGATCAATTTGTCGACCGCCAATTATTTTTGCCACTTGGGATGCCTGGCACAGGCTTTGTGCCGTCAGCCGCCAACAAAGCGAGGATTGCCCAACCGAATCCTGCCGCCCTTTTGGTTGGCCTTGTGGAAATGAGGGTGGTTTGATGTTGCGGGGCGTCGCACACGATCCGACGGCGAGGCGGATGGGAAGCATTACTGGACATGCTGTTTGGAACCACGGACGACTTGGCACGGTACGGTTCGATGTTGCTGGCAAATGGCGTGTTGGACGGGGCACGTGTTTTATCGCCCTTGTCCGTCGCTAGGATGACGCGTCCAGCCACGACTTTCGGGACGGGCGAACAGCGAGGGTTGGGTCGGGATATCAGTTCAAGATACTCGTCAAACAGGAGGGATTTGTTCTCCACCGAGTCCTATGGGCACACTGGTTTTACAGGAACCTCAATTTGGATTGATCCAGCCACGCAGACGGTAGTGGTGTTTCTATCAAACCGACTGCATCCCAACGGCGCTGGAAACGTGACAGTGCTTCGCGGTCGAGTCGCGACGGCGGCGGCGGCGGTGACGATCGACGTCACACGCGAGAACGAGAGTAATCGTCCTGTCGGAACTGGGATCGACCGCCTCCAAGACGAGGCTAACGGTTTACTCGCTGTACGGTGACAGCCGACGACCGAAGTCGGCCATGGTCGATGGATTAGACACAATTGTTGTGGACCTCAAGGACGCTGGTGCTAGGTTCTGCACCTATGCCACCACGCTAGGCTACATGATGGAGGCGGCGGCGGGGAGGAACATTAAAGTGGTGGTTCTGGATCGCCCAAATCCAATCAATGGTGTATCAGTCGAAGGACCACTTCTTGACGGCGCTCTCCACGGGTTCACTGGATATTTATCCATGCCGATTCGCCATGGACTGACGTTGGGTGAACTGGCTCAAGTGTTTAATGCGGAACGAGACATTGGCGTTGAGTTGGAGGTTGTTCTCATGGAGGGATGGCGTCGCCGACTCTGGTTCGACGAGACAGACCTGTTGTGGGTCAATTCCTCTTCTAACGTTCGATCCGTTACTCAAGCCACACTTTACCCAAGGGTTGATTCCATCGAGAATACGAACCTTTCGGTGAGGCGAGGCATGGATAACCCCTTCGAATCCGTTGGCACCCCGTGAATTGATGGGACCAGATTAGCAGGGGTCCTCAACGCCCGCCATTTGGATGGTGTGCGCTTTTACCCGATTGAGTTCATTCCTGACCGCGGCCGCTATGCGGGCGAATTGTGTTTCGGTGTTGGAATCACCGTCATGGATCGAGACGTCATACGCCCTGTTAGAGTCGGTGTTGAAATTGCGACGGCCTTATTTCGTTTGTATCCGAACGAATTTGACCTTGACTCAGCGGCTCGACTGGTCGGTTCCCGCGCAACTATTCAACGCATTCAATTGGGTGTCGACCCTGCCGACATTGCCTTCGACTGGACCACCGGTGAATGTCAGTGGCGAGAACGGATTGCACCGCATCTTCTGTATGAACCCTAAGAGACGGTTTTAGGATGGTGACCTTGCCGACACTGGTCCTAATTGAACTTCTTAAAGGCTACTCTTGGAGCAGAAGATTACCGGGTTTGGTCACCGGTTCGTAGTGCAACAGGTGGGCGTGGACACACGCTACACACCGGCGGGTGACACTAGAGCTGGTACAACATGACATACACGACCACACCCGTGACGGATACATACAGCCATAAGGGCAGCGTCCAGCGGGCGATTCGTGCATGACGGTCGAACTTCTCTCGTAAAGCATGGACGAGCGTAATGAGGGCCAGTGGCAAAATCACTACTGCTAGGACGACGTGTGTGATCAAGATCGTGAAATAAACAAACCGGATAACACCCGTCCCCGTGAACGATACCGATCCGACATTGTAGTGATAGATCAAATAGGAGACCAGAAACAAGGTCGAGGTGGTAAATGCGCCGAGCATGCACGCTCGATGTGCTCTAATTTTCCGCTGTCGAATCAGGATGTACCCGGCGATCAAGAACAGACCGGAAATCCCGTTGAGTAGTGCGTTGAGCGTGGGCAGACTAGACAGTTCGATCAATGGGTGCCTCTCAGCTAGGGACGACGGTGCGTTACGCTCCAGCTACTTAGGGCCAACATTGCTAGGCCAAAGGTTGCAACAAACACGAGCGGTCTTGTTATTCCTATCGCTGCGGTTTCTGGACCTATCGTCGGATTAGCCAGGACGGTTCGGAGTGCCGACACGCCGTAACTCATAGGGTTCAGGAGCATCGCACCTTGAATCCAGCCTGCCGCGCCACTTGCCGGAAAGACTGCGCCCGATAAGAGCCACATCGGAAATAGTAGCAAGTTCATAATGGCGTGAAATCCCTGTGTCGAGTCGAGCATCCATGCCAATACGAAACCGAGGCTTGTCAGCGCGAACGCGAGTGTGACGAGTACGGCCAGTAATAAGGGGACGCTCGCGAGACTGATTTGTGTATTGGCCAATGGTGCAAGGAAGAGGAACAACGATGCTTGCAGGAGCGCTAACGTCGTTCCTCCGAGGATCTTGCCCAGTGCAATTGCACTCCGCGGGACCGGAGCGACTAAAACTCCCTGAAGGAATCCATCATGGCGGTCTTCGATCACCGAGATTGTTGAGAAGATCGCGGTAAATAACAAGATCAGCGCCAGGGTGCCGGGATAGAAATATTCGAGATATCCGCCACCTGGTACCCCGAGGCTGCCCACACTGAACGAACTGCCAAGTCCGGAGCCGAGTAGGACCCAGAACACGACGGGCGTGCCCAGTGCTCCGACGATACGCGACCGCTGTCGCAGAAACTGCGCGAGTTCGCGGCGCCAGAGCGTGTAAATGGCGAGTGTTAATTCCATCGTTGTCCAGTATGGTGTAAAAACACATCCTCAAGTGTTGGCTTCCCAACGGCTATACCGTCGACTTGTCCGGGGAATGCCTCAATTAACTCCGAGACAAAGGCATGGCCGTTGGTCCGTTCTATACGGACGCGACCATCCACTACAGCCACGTCCTGTTGAAAACGGCGACGGATATCGTCAGCCAGTACCGAGGGAGTATTTGATGTGATCATGATGACGTCACCCCCGATTTCGGAGACCAAGTCATCGGGAAACCCCAAAGCAACGAGGTGTCCCTCATGAAGTATGGCGACGCGATCTGATTTTTCTGCTTCATCCATAAGGTGAGTCGTCAGCATGACCGTAGTGCCGAGTGTGTGCCTGAGGTTGTCCAAGTGATCCCATAATTCTCTTCGGGCACCCGGGTCGAGGCCGGCACTCGGTTCGTCCAACACGAGTAGCTTCGGTTCCGGGAGTAGTGCTTTGGCAATTTCGACGCGACGTTGGAGTCCGCCCGATAATGTTCCGACGAAGTCTTCAGCACGGTCCGCCAGTGCGACTAGAGCAAGTACGTCGGCAATGCGAGTCGCAAGGCGTTTACCGCTGAGGCCATACAGGTGCCCGTGAGTCTTGAGGTTCTCCGCAACCGTCAGACGATTGTCGAGAGCGGGTGATTGAAACACGACGCCCATGACCCGCCGTATGTTCTGTGAGTTGGTCGCGATGTCTTGACCAAACACTGAGACATGTCCAGGTGCCGTTGGAAGTAGTGTAGTGATGATCCGAAAAAGCGTTGTCTTGCCCCCTCCATTGGGGCCGAGAAGGGCAAAGCTACTGCCTGCGTCGACCGAAAACGTCACATCAATTAGGGCTTGACGGTCACCGTATCGGTGACTGAGCGACGAGACCTGGAGGGCTGGTAGATCAGAAGACACTGTCGACAACCAATAATCCCCATATTAGCGGGAGATAGACCAGAGAGCCGACGAATAGCGATCGGGCTCTGATGTCCGATGGTTCTTCGAAAAAACGCCAGGCGAGGACCAGGAATGCCGTTCCAAAACCAAACGCGGCTCCCGCATAGAATCGACCAGTGAGGCCGACAACCGTCGGTGCCAGACTTACAGGCACGAGTGCCCCGGCGAAGAGTAGCGCATACTTTGCGTTGCGACGTCCGTCCTGATCAACTACGGCCATGAGCGGAAGTTTCGCTCTTCGGAAGTCCTCTCGATACATCCACGACAGGGCGTGGAAGTGAGGCAGTTGCCAGAAAAACACTATGCCAAACAACACGAACGCCTCAATGCCCAGCGAACCGCGCGCCGCAGCCCAGCCAATTACTGGTGGCAGCGCACCGGGTACAGCACCGATAACTGTGGACCAAGCCGTTCGCCGCTTCAGCGGCGTGTAGATTGCCACGTAACTGACCAAGGTCGCTGCCGCTACGGCTGCGGATAAGAGATTCGCTCCAACTCTGAGCTCCACCAGGCCGAATGCGGTTAGCAGTCCCGCCATTACAAACGCTTCCCACGGCTGAACGCGGCCAGCGGGAATTGGGCGCTGCCGCGTTCGTTCCATAATTCCGTCAATGTCACGTTCGGCTATTTGGTTATACGCTGCCGCACCACCAGCCACGAGTGTTGATCCAATGACGGTGTGGAGGAGGGTCAGGAGGTTAAAGGAACCGGTAGAGCCGAGGCAATAACCGATACCAGTTGTGAAGACTACTAGTGTGTTCAATCGTGGTTTTGTTAAAGCCAGAAAGTCGATCACTCGTGACCGTTTCGTCGATATCGTGGCCGCACCGGTTTTCATATACCTGCTCCCCGAGAACTGTGGGGCGTCAAGGTTGCAGAGGGTATCGGACCCGAGCTCTCAAGGGCGTTTGGAGTGTCGAATTGGTCACGATATACGCGGAGTGCAAGCACAACTGACGTGACCCACAGTAACGCGCCATTGGCTACATGCACTGTGTTCACAGCCACCTGTTTCTCGCTGAGGACGGTCCAGGCACCGAGTGCAAACTGTGCGACGACGACCACCAGCAGGAGCATGGCCGGTCGAACCAGTTCATGTCTGGTTCTCAGGTGAGCGAGGATATGGGCGCTCAGGGCAATCACGAGCGAGACGACAATTACCGCCCCGAGACGATGTGCAAAATTGACCGCGATACTAGGATTCCATATTGGCGGGATGACACGGCCAAATGCGAGAGGAAAGTCTGGAATGGCCAGTCCGGCTCCAGTGTGACGCATACTAGCGCCGATGACAATCTGGATGTAAACGGCAATTGGTGTAAACAGCGCCAACCGACGTAAGGCGACGTCCGCGATGACACCCTCTGTTGCAATCTGATTGCGCCCGTAGTGGTTTCGCCAACCCGGAGATGTAAAGAGGGCGAGGCTTACGACGAGCATAAAAAATATCTGTGCGAGTCCTGCGTGGCTAATTGAAATTGGCGCCGGCAAGAAATATAGAACGGTAAGACCGCCGAGCACGCCTTGCGTGATAACTACCAGAAGGGCAATCCAGCCCAATCGCCGTACCCACCGTCGTGGCTCCACCCAAGTCAGCCAGAGTGCCAGCACGATCGTCATCAGTCCGACGGTGCTGGCGATAAGTCGATGTCCATGCTCGTACAAAATGCCCCCGACCATCATTGACAGAGGAAAGCTATACATGAAGTGGCCGTAGGTGCTCGGCCAGTCTGGAACGGCTAGGCCGGAGCCCGTACTAGTGACCAAGCCACCCGCTGCAATCAGGAGCAACGATGTGGCGGCAAGTAGCATGTTGTAGCGGTGCAGCCAAAGCATAGTCAGATGCAGCCGCCGATCTAACCAGAAACCGTGGGTGAGAAAATGATGGGCGCTCCCTGAGGGAACACCCACCTTTTATCTATCGATTGGGTCTCTGGGAATTACGCGACCTCGTCTTTGTGTCGCCAGTAGGGCTTATCCTACAGTGAACGTGAAATTTAGCTCAGCCGTCGCACCTTCACCGACGGTTATGTTCTGCGTCTGAGTGCCCAGTTCTTCATGCCAGGCCTCCACTACGTAATCTCCTGGCGGTAAACCACTGAGATCAAATGAACCATCCTCACCAGTGACGCCGAAGAACGGATGGTCTAACACTCCCACGTAGGCATTCATCCAGCCGTGAACATCACATTGGAACGGCAGCATCACCTCGGGTGAATCGAAGACTCGTTCATAGACCATGCCCTCGATCGGTTGTCCGGTATTGAACTCATCGTTGATGCTTGGTGTGGCGTGGATGTTATGTAGGGTCGCGTCATTATTGACGATTGACAGAGTTTGACCTACCCGAACGCCGAAAACGTGTGGAATGTAGCGACACCCATCTTGGCTCAGCTCGACCGTGCCACTGGCTGCCGGAAATGACTGACCGTCCAGCCCTTCCTTAACGTAGACGAAGACGTTACCGAGACCACCTGATGCTCCAACAATGTAGTACTCGGTCTGTGCGTCTGTGGCCTCCATAGCACAAGCTGGGTCGGAGTTCATCCTGATCTCTTCGGGATCCGGAGCCATTCCGTCAAGCGTGATGGTCCCCGCAACATTTCCGGCTGTGGCGGGGTCGAACGCCGGTGCTGCCGGTTCGGGTGTTGGTGTCGGTGCGTCGGATTCACCACCGCCACACGCTACTGCAATTACAACGGTTAGGGCCGAAGCGAATGCCCACAATGTTCGGTGCTGCATCTAAAGTCTCCTAAGTGCGATGTTTGGGAATGAGAAATGTTCGCTGGGTAGCTGTCCATTGACAGCGCTCTCAGACGTTTAACCCCACAAAGATATCATACCGATATTTGTGACGCCACGGGCAACCCGTTTATCGAGTCGAGACATCAGTGATTTGGGAGATTGAAGCTTGGCGTAGTTTCCGTTCGATACGATCCTCGATCCAATGCTCATCCCACCACTCAATCGGCGTTACCGGGTGTCCCTGTAGGAGTAGGGCGAAGTGTAGGTGGTCGCCGCCGGCCAGACCTGTGCTTCCGCTGTTTCCGAGCTGTTGGCCGCGTGTAATTTGTTCGCCCACACTAACGGTAATAGACGACAAATGGGCGTAGAGCGATTGCAGTCCCATGCCGTGGTCGACGAGGACACAGTTGCCATAAATGCCCAAGTAGTCGGCGTAAAGAACGGTCCCGGTGTTGGCTGCTGATACCGGTGCGTTCGCGGTAGAAGCCAGGTCAAATCCCAGGTGGACTTGTTGATCGATTTCGGTGCCCTGATAGACGTAGGTTCGATGGTCTGCAAATCCAGATTCAACCTGTGAGTTGGCGAGTTGAAGAAATGGTTCCTGCCATTGCCGGTGTGCACTGCTAGCTTCGGCAAACGATGCCACGTAATCACGGTTTCGTTGCCTCAAGGTTCCGTTAATGAAGAGGTAGAGGTCAGTGAGTTCGGAGAGAGATGTTGATGCGGTGAGCTCTTCGTCGGCCAGGTCCGGGACCTGGCCGACGATGGCGGGTACGACGGTCTGCAGAAAGCGCTCGTTCAGGGTAATCCGCGAACGCCGAAAGGGCTTTGGAAACATTCGGTGATCGAAGGATGCACTTGTTTCATTGCCAGCCAAGTCCTTGGCGTACAACTCAACGGGTGTACCGAGGTCCTGATCGTAAAGCAGTGCAAAGAAAGCCATCCGAAGGGTCTCGTCCGTTGCGTCGTTACTTGCTACCGGATAACCCGGATAAAACTGGTTACCGACACGGACCCCGGACTCGGCATCTGGAGGGCTGACACGGTAGATCACCAGTTCGGACCCACCGTGATTAACGTAGTGGAACGTGGATTCCACTTCGAGACGTGGTGGGTCCAAGCGAACTTCTATATCGACGGCGGCCACAGTGCTGACCTCACGAAACCCGAATAGGACAGGCCGTGTGGCCGACAAAATAATCCGCGCGTCGCCAGCTACGAGTTCCGGATGCGACGTCCGGTCGAAACGTCGGGTTACCCGAATACGGTCGGCACCATCCTGTTGTACTTGGCCTTCAAGAGGTCGACTGAGGGAGTAGAGTGGTAGTTGGTTTCCGCCTTGTTCGATGAATCCTTCAAGTGAAGTGAGGTTGCCATCTGGTGTCGAGACGGTCGCTTCAAACACCGCGGATCGTCCGACAAATCGCGTTGGAGTTAGAATGTGAAGGTCCGGTCCACTAGCTCGACCAGCTACGAACAGAGTCGCGCCGGTCGCAGTAAGAAGGATGACGCCTACAATAAAGAAACGCATCTCTATATGATATAAATGAATGTTTTGTTTTTAAAGGCGGTATCGTCTAGGGGTTAGGATACGTGGTTCTCATCCACGCGACCGGGGTTCGATTCCCCGTACCGCTACCAAGACTATGGTTCGTGAAGTCTTCACTATTTCCACCGATATAACCTAGGACAAGAATGACTGCAACTCATATCAGATATTGTGATCGCAGACTATTTGTGACGACTAGTTTCGTATTGGGGATTATCTGTGTTTTAGGCAGCACACTGTTTGGCCAGAGCGGTGCTACGGTTTCTGGAGTGGTTTCGGATGAAACTGGCGGTGTGCTTCCAGGCGTTATGGTTGAACTGTTGAGCCTGGGATCGAAGACGGTGACTATCACAGACGAGCGAGGAGCCTATCGTTTTGAGGGAATAGACACTGGAACGGTTGAGGTGGTGTTTCGGCTGATTAATTTCTCCTCGTTTCGGCGTGAGGTCGAGGTCGGTGACGAAGAACAGACTGTCGATGTGGTCTTAAGGCTGGGCCTTACCGCCGATGTTGTGGTGACGGGGAATCGGACTTTTCGTAACATTGCTGAACTTGACGACCCTCGTGAGAACTTGGTCGGCATCGCAACTTCGGCGAGTGTCGGAGCTGTGACGGCCGACCAGTTAGAGGTGAGACCAATCATGCGGCCGGGAGAGGTGCTCGAAGCCGTTCCGGGATTTATCACCAGTCAACATAGCGGTGAGGGAAAGGCGAACCAATTCTATCTGCGGGGATTTAATCTGGACCATGGGTCCGATTTCGCGACGACATTGGCCGGTATCCCAATGAATGAATCATCAGGGGCGCACGCCCATGGCTACAGCGACGTCAATCTGTTGATTCCGGAG
>Ga0310121_10004401_pt1 | contig 12438 bp, 8 predicted proteins | sample CB27_Tmax_986_MG_FD_203504 | JGI IMG/M metagenome (GOLD analysis project Ga0310121, IMG submission 203504) | Marine microbial communities from Western Arctic Ocean, Canada - CB27_Tmax_986 | ecosystem: Environmental > Aquatic > Marine > Oceanic | place: Canada: Western Arctic Ocean | collected...
CACGGCGAGTAGCAGAGTTCTCATGAGCCTTTATCATAGACAGTTCATGAACGTACGTACGCGATTTGCCCCAAGTCCCACCGGATATCTGCATATTGGTGGCGTGAGGACTGCCCTGTTTAACTGGCTCTTTGCCCGCCACCATGGCGGCCAGTTTATTCTCAGAATTGACGATACCGACCACGAACGTAACGTGGAAACAGCCCTCCAGCCAATTCTTGATGGGTTTCGTTGGCTTGGTATTGACTGGGATGAAGGCCCGGAAGTTGGTGGTCCGCATTCACCCTATTTCCAGTCACAGCGTTCCGACCGGTACGAACAAGCGGTTACTCAACTCCTCGAGCGTGGTTTGGTGTATCGGGATTACGCCACGCCAGAGGAGACGAATGCGGAGCGCGAGTTGGCGCAGCAATCAAAGGAGCGCTTCATTTACAGTCGACGCTGGATGGCGGAAACGGAGACAGAGGCTGCTGCCTTTGAGCGCGACGGTCGACGTGCCGTCCTGCGTCTGAAAATGCCAAGAGAGGGGCGTTGTGAATTTGATGATGTGGTCCGTGGTCATGTCCAATTTGAATGGAGATTCGAACAAGACCATGTCATTAGACGGGCCGATGGAAGTTATCTCTATCACTTGGCCAGCACGGTCGATGATCATGATTTCGAAGTCACTCACGTCATACGCGCTGTGGAACACCTCTCCAATACGCCTCGACAAATTTTTATTGCACAGGGACTCAGTTACGACCTGCCGCGCTACGCACATCTACCCTATGTGGCCGAACCCGGTAGTAGTAACAAATTGAGCAAGCGAAAACTTGCCAAGTATCTTAAGCATGATGATTTTAAAAAAATATATAACCACGCGGCTGACATCATGACGACGCTTGGTGTGTCAATCGAACCGGAGTCTTTCAATCCGGTACTCGTTGATTTCTATCAACGCGTAGGTTACCGGCCAGAGGCTCTTACCAATTATCTGTTGTTGCTTGGATGGTCACTTGATGACCGGACGGAACACTTTACGCGGGATGAAATGGTGAAGCTTTTTAATTTAGAACGAATTAATCAGTCGCCAGCAAGTTTTGACCCACAGAAGATGATGGCGTTTGAAGAGCGATGGATGCAGGTGTTGCCGCTTGATGAGAAAGTGGCGGTTGTTGCGCCCTACCTCACTCAACTTGGCCTGTTATCACCAGTACCGTCGTCTGAGGAGAACGCACGATTGCGCGCGGTCGTGGTGGCGGCTGGGGACCGATTGAAGGTTGCAGGTGACATTGTTAACTATTCAGAATTCTTTAAAGACGACTCCGCCTTTACGTATGACCTAAAAGCATTTTCAAAAAGACTCCAAGGCGAAGGTTCTGCAGAGAGACTTCTCGCTTTTCGTAAGGTGCTAGAGACCTTGGATAAATTCGATGCCGAAACGATTGAGGTTGGACTGCATGACTTTGTTGCTACCAATGACATCAAGATTGGAGCGATTATTCATGCCGTTCGGATTGCCGTAACGGGCAAAGTAGTTGGATTTGGATTGTTTGAGGGCATGGCACTTCTTGGTCGGGACGCTTGTCTCGCTAGAATTGATAGAGCCTTGGCACTTGCCAACAATGAGGACACACCGTGACCAGTAAGAACCCACCCAAAACAGCCTTGACCGATGACGCTGGGGCACCAAGAAGGCTCGATTTCATCAGGCAGATTGTGCACGATGACCAAAAGGCTGGTGTCAACAATAGTCGTGTTCATACGCGGTTCCCTCCGGAACCGAATGGGTATTTACATATTGGGCACGCAAAAGCAATCTGTCTCAATTTTGGTATTGCTGAGGAACACGGTGGACTCTGCAATCTTCGGATGGACGATACAAATCCAGAAACTGAGGACCAAGAGTTTGTGCAAGCAATCGAACAGGACGTCCGGTGGCTAGGGTTTGATTGGAGTGACAGATTTTATTACGCCTCGGATTACTCCGAGCGTTTATATGACTGTGCTCTGACGTTAATTCAAAAAGGTTTTGCCTACGTCGATGACCTTCAGGGTGACGAGGTTAGCCAATATCGTGGCCGGTGGAATGAACCGGGTCGGAATAGTCCGTATCGCGATAGAACCGCTGAAGAGAACTTAGACCTGTTTAAGCGGATGCGTGGCGGAGAATTTGCCGATGGGATGCGGACGCTTCGTGCCAAGATTGACATGGCGGCCCCGAACATGAACCTGCGGGACCCAACCATTTATCGGATTCGACGTCAGCCACATTATCGTCGAGCACAGGAATGGGTGATCTATCCAACCTATGACTTTACCCATCCACTATCCGATGCGTTTGAAAAAGTAACGCACTCGATCTGCACGCTCGAATTTGAAGATCATCGACCCCTCTACGACTGGTATTTGCAGGCTCTCGATTGGACGGATCCGCCACGACAGATCGAGTTTGCGAGATTGAATTTAACTTATACAGTGTTAAGTAAACGCAAGCTTTTGGAACTCGTTAGTGGCGCTCATGTGAACGGGTGGGATGACCCACGGATGCCAACATTGAGCGGCATGCGCCGGCGGGGTTATCCGCCGGAGGCGATTCGTGATTTTTGCGAACGTATCGGGATTGCGAAGGCTAATAGCGTGGTGCAAATTGCCCAACTTGAAGATGCGGTTCGTCAGCAATTGAACCAGCAGGCTTTACGTGTGATGGCGGTACTAGAACCAGTGAAAGTTGTGATTGAAAATTATCCAGAAGATCAAATTGAGGAACTGGACGCTATTAACAACCCTGAGGATGAAAGTGCCGGGGTTCGAAAGGTGCCATTTTCGCGCGAACTGTACATCGAGCGGAATGATTTCCATGAAGATCCACCCAAAAAGTTTTTTCGATTAGCGCCCGGGCGAGAAGTTCGCTTGCGGTATGCCTACTTTGTGACGTGCCGTGATGTTGTGAAGGATGCGAGTGGTAACGTAATTGAACTCCGTTGCACATACGACCCCGAGACACGTGGTGGGTATGCTCCGGATGGTCGAAAGGTTCGAGGCACCATTCATTGGGTGTCTGCTTCTCATGCCATTAATACTGAGGTTCGTGTCTATGACCACTTATTTACGGTAGAACATCCGGAGGACGTAGCGGATGGTACTGATTATAAGGAGGCGCTCAACCCGCATTCGTTTAATCAACGCACGGGTTGTTGGGTCGAACCAAGTCTAGCCAGTCCGACGATTGGGACGTGCTATCAGTTTGAGAGGCTTGGTTATTTTTGTGTGGATCCTGATTCTATAGGTGGAGCACCTATCTTTAATAAAACGGTCGGTTTGCGCGATACGTGGGCTAAGCTCCAAAAAAAGTGACGAGTCGTAAACGAGTTCAATCCGAGAGGAAGACCATGAGGACTTTAATTCTCATCGTTGTTACAGGGTTTGTCGCGGTAAGTGTTGGGTACGGTTTCCAGCGTGATGTGAGCGGTACGTGGAATTTTGTTGTTGAACTCGACATTGGTGGTGGTGAGCCGACTTTTGAATTCCTTCAACAAGGGGAGACGTTGTCAGGAACGTATGATGGAGCGTTTGGGACTGCACCTATTACTGGAACGGTGACCGGGGATCAGATTGAGTTTCGTTTTGGCGAAGAGGAAAATGAAGCAGTTTATATTGGCACAATTGATGGTGACGCTATGTCTGGAACCTGTGACTATGGCGGTGCAGGTGAGGGGAACTGGGAAGCCGAACGCGAGTAAATCAAGAGTGGGTCTAACCCGCTACGTCACGTCGTCGATAGTGCAGGGGACACCGGATCATGACGTGGCCGGGTTGTTCACACTGGCCACGTCATGTCAGGGTTACAGTAATGTGTTCACACGAAACGTCAAGACGTAGAATCGGTGAGACCTGCTGCGCGTTTCCATGTTTGCAGCTGACCGATGTGAGTTCCTTCGTGAGCCGACATGAGATACATAATGATGTCCCCTACCGTCGGAAACATCTTTCGGAAATTCTCTTCTGATTCTGCCGTAAATGTCGTAGAACCAGCCTGTTTAACCGCTTCAGCGGTACGTGCATGCTGGTTAGAGAGTTCGGCTAATAGCTGTTCTTTCGAGGGAAACACCGCGGCATCACCACTTGGTGTGCCTCCAGTTTTACAGGCTTCTTTCCACTCTTCCGGAAAGGTCGATTCTAGGCCGAGTGTCTTCGCTAACATGTCCGAAGAACTGGCCAAATGCCCGAGTGTCCAAGCCGGGTGGTTCACCAGTCCGTTCGGCTGCAGTGTCATTTGTTCGTTGCTGACCTCTGCAACGATTTTTTTTATATGTTCCAAATTAAATTCATACGTGTGGATCAGATGTTCAACCATCCAGAGACTCCTCAAGAAAATATTTTGTAAAAGGGTCATTAGTATACTGCGCAGTGGCCCGAACGTCTGAAGCGTAGGGGCACACCAGACAAGTGAAAGCCGGAAGCCTATTGCGACTTTTAAAACGGTGGGAGAATTTCGCTCTCAAGTACCAGCGGCAATCTCAGCAACAATTTTTTCAACAATCGGCGGACTAATGCCGCACGACGAATCGTTGATGCGGCATTGCGCCAATGTTAGTTGACACCCACACGGACAACCGTCCGCGTTAAGACGACGCAGTGCCTCTTCGCGTTGGTTTGACGTCAATGCAGACAAATCCACACCAGGAATCTCGGTAGCCTGTGCGGCATTCGCTAACCGAATTTGGGTGCTAGCAGCGACGGTCTCAACCGTTGCGTTATTCGATAACGAACTCAAATAGCGCGTTTCTTGCTCCAAAATCACCGGGCTGATTAAACCGACATGAGTTTGAACAATCTCCCCATCGGGGTCCACCACAAAAGATGTAGGCAATGCAAAAACACCGGGGAACGCGCGTTTGATTTCAGGTGTCGACATGACGATCGGGTAATTAACCCCGTACTGATCCGCAAATGACTGGACCATATCAACCCCACCGGCATCCTCGGATACCCCAATAACCACTAGGTGCTCGGGATAGCGTTCGGTCAAACGCGCAAGATATGGAATCTCTTCACGACACGGGCCACACCACGTGGCCCAGAAATTCACCAGTACAACCTTGCCACGTAAATCGGACATTCGTAATGACTGGCCGTCAATGGTCTGCATCGTTAGTGGAGTCACCGACGCGGGCGCATCGACGAACTGAAGCGTTACACCATCGGGCGGAATCTCGAACACTGTCGCTGGTTCGTCACCACCACTAGCACCAGTTGTCGACTGGTTCTCTGGCGGCGAACTGCATCCGACAAACAACACCCCAGTCGCTGTGAAAATGGCAAGCATCATTCGGACACATCGTGAAGGCAACCTCATGAGTAATCCATTTTACTGCCTAGAACCGCTAATTAGAGAGCACAATTATCAGTACCCAAACTGCACTGCCAAAAGAAGAGCAATTACCGCGACAACATAGAACTTAACGAGGAGCGGCGCAACGAACCGGACCCATCGTGAATAGGGGATTCGTCCCAAAGCCAGGATCCCCATCAGTAACGCATTGGTCGGCACGATCATATTAGTAAACCCATCACCAAACTGATACGCTAGCACCGCAGTTTGCCGTGTTACCTCTGTCAAATCCGCTAGCGGCGCCATCACCGGCATCGTGACGTATGCTTGTGCCGAACCGGATGGAATAAACAAATTACACACGGTTTGCACGCCCAGCATCGCGACTGCAGCCACGTGGGCTGGCAAAACGGTTAGTGGCTGTGCTAAGCCGTAAACAACCGTATCAATGACCTGCGCCTCCGTCAGTACAACCTGAATCGCGCGAGCAAACCCAATAAGTAGTGCCGTAGTCGTCATCTCCGCCGCACCACTCAAAAACGACTGTGCCGCCTTATTCGCGGTGAGTCCGCCGACAAGAGCTGTGGCGACACCAATCGCAAGAAACATTGCAGCCAGTTCCCCAACATACCACCCTTGTGTCGCGACACCCCACACGAATCCAGCACTTGCGCTGACCAGCACACCAATGACCAAGCCGTGTCGACTTGTCAGAATCACAGTGGCTGGCAACGTAAACCCTGTCCCGTAGTCAACATCAGCAACAAAACTGGAACTCGGATCTGTTTTAAGCTGCGACACATAGCGCAGCAGATGGTGCACTCCGACCGCCGCACAAGTCACAAGCAGTAGCCATCTCACTCCTTGACCTGACGTAAGCGGCACTGCCGCAATGTCCTGAGCAATTAGGACGGTAAATGGATTGAGCGTGGCACAGGCGTATCCCACGCTGGCGCCAACGTAAATAATGCCAACCGCAACAACCGCATCGAGTTTCAATGCGAGACACATCGTCACGAGTATCGGGACGAACGGTAGATATTCCTCAGCCATCCCGATGGTCGACGCCCCCAGCGCAAAAATCCCAACCAGCATCGCGACAAGCCATCCCGGCTTGTCTCCCGTCTGCCGAAGCGTCGCGCTGACAAGCGCATCCACCGTTCCCGTGGCACGAACAATCCCGATCGCGCCGCCGACAATAAACACAAAAAAAATAATGTCTTGTGCGTCTGCCAGTCCTTTGGGAATCGCGGTGAGAAATGTAAACGGTGGAAGCGGGTCAGCTTCGACCGTTTGATACGTACCCGCGATCACTCTGTAGCCATTGCGGTCGTACTCACCCGCTGGGAGGACATAACTTATCAGCTGAGCAAGAAGAATGAGACCGCTGATAAAAACAAGCGCGTCAGGAATGCGTCGTGTGGATGTAATCACCCTGACCTCGTGTTGTGATGTATCAGATCAAATTCACGATAAGGAATCGACACGTGTTGGGTCATCTGATACGCGCACTAAGAGTTTCCCGAAGTTCTCTCCACGAAGGAGACCCAGAAACGCCGACACTGAAGACTCCAGACCCTCAACAACATGCTCGCGATAGTGAATCGAACCATCGCGAATCCATCCGGTCATGTCGCGAAGAAAATCCGGGAATCGGTCCATGTGGTCGAAGACAATAAACCCCCGAAACGTAATCCGACGCACCAGGGTCAATCCCATTAATCTCGGAACACCGTCTGGGCCAGATGGCGCTTCGGTGAGGTTGTAGTTAGCAATTCGACCACAGACTGGAACCCGTGCAAAATCATTCAGGAGCGGAAGTACGGCCTCAAACACCTTTCCGCCAACATTCTCAAAATAAACATCGATGCCGTTCGGGCATGCAGCACGAAGCGATTCCGGCAAATTCTCTTCAAGATGACTTAGACAGGCATCAAACCCGAGTTGCGACGTCACGTAATCACATTTCTGCGACGCACCAGCCACACCGACGACACGGCATCCTTCTCGTTTGGCAATCTGACCAACAATCGCACCGACAGCGCCGGAGGCCGCCGAAACAACAACCGTGTCTCCGGGTTTTGGACGACCGTGATCGAGGAGGCCAACATACGCAGTGTGACCCGGCATACCGAGTACTCCAAGCGCCGTAGAAATCGGGGCACCCGTCGGATCGAGTTTACGTACGCCTGTACCATCAGACAGGGCATACTCTTGCCAGCCATTTGCGGTCAGGACAATATCCCCCTCGCTATAACCATCAAGCTTCGATTCCACAACTTGAGACACGGTGCCACCGACCATAACGTCCCCGACCGTCACCCCCGGTGCATAGGATGGACCGGAGTTCATCCGACCACGCATATACGGGTCAAGCGAGAGATAGATCGTGCGGCACAACATCTCGCCTTCGGCGGGCTCAGGGGCGACATCCTTAAGAAGCGAAAAATCGTTGGCAGAAGGAAAACCAACTGGGTGCGAAGCGAGGCAAATACGGTGATTCAATCGTTTAGACAATTTCGTCCGCCGAGTTCAGTAATGACATGGTTGCTCCGCTAGTCGCGACCTTGTAGTCGGGTACGGGTCTAGGCCCGGGTGCCCCTTGACCAAATAGTCGTTTCGGGATTTGCTGAACATCATCCAGGATAATGTAAGAGATCGGTACGAGGAACAGCGTAATAAAGGTTGCGAAGAGCACACCGAATGCCAGGGAGACGGCCATCGGTACTAAAAAGGCAGCTTGCATGCTGCGTTCCAGCATCAGCGGAACCAATCCAAAGAATGTAGTCAGCGACGTCAACAGAATCGGGCGAAATCGATGACTTCCCGCTTCTCGGACGGCAGCAGGAATATTGTCCGTTACGGCTCGCCGCCGATTAATAAAATCCACCATCACCAAACTGTCGTTAACGACGACGCCAGTCAGTGCAACCAGCCCAAACATTGACATCAAGGTAACGTCAAGACCCATTATCATGTGGCCCCAGATTGCACCGACCAGACCAAATGGAATAGCCGCCATGATGATGGTTGGCTGCACGTACGATTTCAGTGGAATCGCAAGAAGCGCAAAGATCATGAACAGCGCCAAAATAAAGCCACGCTGGAGTCCACCGACTGCATCTCTCTGTTCTGCCTGAGCACCTTCAAAGGTATAAAAAACGCCTGGATATTTTCCGAGTACCTCTGGAAGGATGCGATTTTCGAGATCGGCAATCACCTGTCCCCCTGAGGTAATATTGGCTTCAACTGCCGCCGTGACGTTAATAGCTCGATTTCGGTTGACTCGTTTGATCGATGCGAAGCCACGACCAGGTTCAACCTGGGCGACCTGACTAAAGGGCACTTCTCCACCGTCTGGGGTTCGAATCCGCATGTCTTCGAGATTGCCAAGAGAACGACGATTCACTTGTGGATACCGGACCATCACGCGGATATCGTCGCGTCCTCGCTGTATGCGCTGGGCTTCTTCGCCATAGAACGCTTGTCTGACTTGGCGCCCGAGGTCTTGCAACGTAAGCCCCAAGGTTTCTGCGCCAGGCTTAATGCCGAGTTTGATTTCTTCTTTGCCGGCTCGAAACGAATCAGAAATCTGGTAGACACCTTCGTATTCTGCTAGACGTTGCTTGACGTCGTTCGCCGCGTTACGTAACCGCTCAATATTCGGTCCGGCCAGCTGCACATTAACATCCTCACCTGGCGACATGATTGACATCTTGAAGTTGACTTCGGTGGCTTCCGGGATCGGTGCGGTCGCATTCCGCCACATCAGACCGAGTTCCTCACTTGTGTAGGAGCGCGTCTCCGCAGGTGCCAGTTCAATGGTTACTTCACCAAGATTTGATGCCGATGCGTTCCGGATCGGGCCCATTGGGCCACCGCCACGTGAACTCATCGGTTGGTCTCCGACAGACGCCGAGACGTGGCGAAAGTAGTCCATGCCAGTTTCTTGAATTAGTTGCTCTCTGAGCGTGGCGGCTCCTGCCTCGAGTTTTGCGACCGCGTCCCCCGTAGTTTCAACGGGAGCGCCCAGCGGCATGGTGATCGAGGCTGCCATAAAGTCTGCTTCAATGGACGGAAAGAAACGGAAGCTCGTCCATCCACCCAGCACCATTCCGACCGTCAGCACGAGTGTCGAGACACCAACGGCGGCCGTAACGTATCGCCACTCGATCGCTCGTGCGAGCAGTGGTTCGTAGACTGTCCGTATGAAGGTTTTGAGTCCATTTGAGAAGAGACTTTGAAATCGGCGCCACAATCCAGGTTTGCGTGGAGTGGGTGTATGCGACAGGTGGGCTGGCAAAATTCCTAGTGATTCGACTAGTGAAAAGATCAGGCATGGGATAACGATCAGTGGAATGACGCGAAAAATCTTTCCCATCATGCCCGGAACAAACATTAACGGCAGAAATGCCGCGACCGTTGTCAGGACGGCAAAGATGACGGGCTTAGCGATTTCTTGTGCGCCTTCGATTGCCCCGCGCATGTTCGATGTGTGCCCGTGTTCTTCTTGGTGTCGGTAAATGTTTTCACCGACGATGATCGCGTCGTCAACCACAATGCCCAGCACTAAAATAAACGCAAAGAGCGACATGACATTGATAGAGACGTCACCAGCTGGCATAAAGGCCATCGCGCCGAGAAAGGAGATGGGAATGCCAAGACTGACCCAGAATGCCAACCGCAATTCGAGAAACAGAGCTAGGACGACAAACACCAGAATAAAGCCGGTGGCGCCGTTTCTGAGCATGAGTGACAGGCGGTCGTCTAAGACTTCAGCTTGGTCTTGCCAGATGGTTAATGACACACCTTGCGGCATACGTGCTTGAGCGGTGTCGATGTAGTTACGGGTCGCTTCAGCAATGTCTAATGCGCTTTGGTCACCTGTGCGAAATACGGAAACCATCACGGTCGGCTCGACATCGAAGCGGGCGTATTGGTCCGTTTCAGCAAACCCATCGACCACGGTTGCGACGTCTCCGAGTTGCAAGCGGCTACCATCAGCTCGTGTCCACAGTACGAGCTCTTCGTACTCCTCGCCTCGGTATGCTTGACCGATCGTTCGCAGCAGGATTTCACCACTATCGGTTTTAACTGAACCTCCGGGGAGGTCGAGTGAGGAACGACGCACGGCGTCCGCGACTTGGTCGAACGTCATGCCGTGCCGGCGTAGTGCGACCTCAGAGACCTCAATGGAAATTTCATAGGGTGGTGCACTGACAATGTCGACCTGCGTGATTTCCGGAAGGACAGAGAGCTCGTCACGAACCTGTTCGGCGACTGTCTTTAAGGTGAAAATATCCACCTGGCCGGAAATGGAAATGTCGGTGACCTGGTTTCTTGCCGTTAGTTCCGTAATGATCGGTTTTTCGGTTTCGATGGGAAATGTAGTAATCGCGTCGACATTACTCTTGACGTCGTCGATAACTTTTCTTGAGTCAGCCCCAAGTTCGAGTTCAATCATCACGGACGCCGATCCTTCGGATGCCGTCGACTGAATTTCTTTGATGCCATCGATTCCTTGAATTGCTTCTTCAATGCGGATTACAACGGCTGCCTCGACTTCTTCGGGCGCCGCGCCGAGGTATGGAACAGAGATCCTGATACGGTCGAGTTCTATCTCAGGGAACACTTCTTCAGTTACGGTCGTGATCGCGATAAAACCACTCACGCCGATGAAAATCATGAGGAGATTGGCCGCGACGCTGTTACGCGCCATCCATTCAATAATTGACTTCATAGTCGATCTCCTGCGAGTCGAAAGAGTGGATGCGTGTTACGAGCAGTACTGTCTATATTGGTCAGTTTGTCAGAGCTCAAAGTCTCCGCAAGGGCAGACACAACGTGCTCTGTGAGACTAACTAAGTCATCTGCGGTCCCATCCACTTTGAATGCATGCACCACGGCGCTGGTGTTTTTATTGATGACGCGAACGGTTACGCGAACGAGGTTACCTAGGTGCTGAATGCTTCCTCCCACGGTCCACAATGGAGACTCGTTCGTCGAAACCAGTTTTATCGATTCCATTATCGAGACTTGGCTGGCTATTTCCTCTGTCATTGTGTCGCCAAGGTTTTGGGCAGAGGACTCCTCATTTTCTGCGCCCGCGTTCAAGTGATCAAACGGCAACACCGCGAGCGTTGTGAGGTTTGCTGTCTCGTCACGGTCAGCAATGTTGCGAACCGACCCAAGTTGCCCGAGGATAGCTTTTGCGATTGTCGATTCAAGATTTGAGGATTCACTCGTAGTGCCATCGATCTTGATAGCTCCAAGAACCACATCATTCGCTGTGTCGACGATTTGGGCGGTGACGCGTGCCATCGGCCCAACGTGTTGGATGGCTCCATTAATGACATAACGGGCATCGTTTTGTTGAGCTGTTGTTGTTAAGCCGTCTGTATTGCGAAGGTGCGTTTCAATGGCGCGATGGATTGATGTTCCCAAGCTACTTTCACCTTCTAGGTTTAAGTTTGCAAACGGTAGGACAGCGATCGCATTTGACGGTGCGGTTGTTGCAACCGTTTCAGATGCTGGCGGAATGGCGCGACTGTTCTCAGCGACCGTTTCTTCAGCCTTTTCAGGTCGAGCGGCTGCATTAATAAGCACTTGTTCTTCTACTGGTTCTGGATCTGGTGGAGCCGTTACCGGCGGGTCAGACAGAGTTGGGTTGTCCACGCTCGTACCCAGTTGGGAATCTGTCGCTCGTGACACTTCGGTTGTTTCCGGTGTAGGCACATCTATTTCGTTGTCGGTTACAAGGGCGTCGTTTGATACCAATTCGTCAAGCCACGCCGGACGAACGGCGGTTTCTGTGACCGCTGATATGTTTTCGGGCAATGAATTTCTGTCGTCTGGCTCGTTCAGGCGATCTTGCGTGTCGGGGGCTGTTGTTTGCGTCCCGCCGGTAAGTCTACCGCTGTTGTTTTCGTCGGTCCTTGCCAAAGTGTCGACGTCCGCATTGGCAATTTGGATTCGCATCCCGTCCGTCGGTGTGTCTAGTGGTGAGATGACGACAAGTTCTCCATCCGACAGTCCACTTCGTACATAGACGACATCCATTGTTGATCGAAAAATATCTACGTTCCGAAATGACAAACGCTCGTCTTCCGATACCACGAGTA
>Ga0310121_10004402_pt1 | contig 12438 bp, 9 predicted proteins | sample CB27_Tmax_986_MG_FD_203504 | JGI IMG/M metagenome (GOLD analysis project Ga0310121, IMG submission 203504) | Marine microbial communities from Western Arctic Ocean, Canada - CB27_Tmax_986 | ecosystem: Environmental > Aquatic > Marine > Oceanic | place: Canada: Western Arctic Ocean | collected...
ATACTATTTGTCCCCCGGCTTTCCGGACTCTCTGCTACCAACCGCGAATCATCTCGTAGGCCAGTGGAACGACGCTCTACATGAGACGGTTACAACTCTGACAGGCGGTACCGACATTCCGGACGTCTTCGAGCTTCGCGGCAACAGCCGCTCGGTCAATTCGGATACGGGCGAAGTTCTCGTACGCGGTGAGGTCATCGGTGACCTGCGTTACAGTCATCTATATCTGGTCGAAGAGCCAACCCGCGCCGGACTCCTTGGCTACGGTCCGTCCGCCATCGACTTGATGACGGGTGAGATCTTTGCGTCGGACGCCTATATCTATGGTGCCACCGTACGTGAGGTTGCGACCAAGGGCCGTGACATCGTGGACCTGATCAATGGTCGTATCGACCCGCAGGAATTCGCGCTGGGTGAAAATGTACAGACCTTATTGGCCAAGCTCAAGATGGGCGGCACAACCCAGGCTCCTCCATCGAAGGAAGCCCTCGACAAATTCATAGCCTCCCGTCCGCACGACAAGCCGAACAACCCCATGGCGGGTATGAAGAAGGGACCGGCCCGGATGCCCTCGCCTCATTCGATCCACAAGATCCCCGGCATCGAAAAGTTGAAGAGACCGGCCGGTTGGACCCACTCGCGATTACAGAATATCAAAGATAAACCCATCGAAGAGCTACTAATGGCCAGCCAGGAATTGCGCATTATGAAGGGCCTTGGATTGGTTACCCCTCAAAACTCGAGCCAGCCCCTTCCGCCTGGACTTCATAGTCAGATTTCACCCACCCACTGGGCGTCTCCGCTCCATCGCCGGGACGTCGTAAATCGATTCCGAAGCTATTCCATGCGCAATATGATGATGGCCTCTTTCTTCGATGACGCGGTTGCTGGCCTGGCCCTTGAACTCAAGGATACTCCGTCCGACGAAGTTCTCGACGAACTGATCCAGCACGTCTTCCGCGCTACCGCCGAACATGAAGTGGGACATACCCTGGGCCTACGCCACAACTTCGAAGCATCGACAGACGCCCTGAACTATCATTCAGGCTACTGGGATCTCCGTGGTGACAACCCACAACCAATGACAAGTATCAGCCAGGCCCAGAAGAACGGGAAACTACGAGAATACCAATATAGCTCCATCATGGATTACGCCGGGCGTTTCAACGCCGATATCCAGGGCATCGGACGCTACGATCGCGCCGCCATCAAATTCGGCTACGGCCAACTTGTCGAAGTGTTCGATAATGCCCCCAATGATCCCCTGCTTGAGCTTCAGGATTACGGTGAGGGCTACTACGATCGTCCGTTCACACTCCGCGATATATTTCGTGATCTCCGTCACTATACCCGGATCCCGGGTATTCTCGGCGGGGCCGACAATATCGCTATGCGAACGAATATGCCCTATACCCCCGATGTGGCTGCGCTGATGGGTCAAGACGCAACCTCGTCCTATATGTCCCAACGTACAGGCGACGCAGCCTGGTCCCACTGGGAGGTGCCCTACCGGTATTGTTCCGATGAATACACCTTCGGAACAAAAACCTGTCACGCCTACGATATGGGCGCCGATTCCTATGAAATCGTGGCCGACGCGGTCGACCGGTACTGGAACTACTACTGGTTCAACAACTTCAAACGAGACCGGATCTTCTTTGATGAGTGGGATTATATGGATCGGATGTGGTACCGCTACTTCCACTTCATTCATAACGCCTACCAGCATTGGGTATTTGGCGACTGGTTCCTAGGCAGCACTGTATGGGAATCTCTGCGCTGGGACGGAGCCGAATCCTGGGGCATCGAAGACGTGGACTGGAATGAGGCCCTCGATGGAGGACTGGTACAGGCTGCCGCCTCTATGCACGGTTTCAAATTTCTCCAACAGGTTCTGGCAACGCCGGAACCCGGTGCCTACTGGTACGACTTTGATTACGATTACTACTGGGCTTTCGACAGCCAGAGCCTGCCGGTTTGTGAGACCGAATGGTCCATGTTCACCAGCGACTATTGTTCGGACGTAAACTTCGAACTTGGCGACGGTCGCTACCTGTACAGTATCTACGACTGGGAGAGCGGGTATTACTTCTATGAACGCCTCAAATGGGTCGGGACATTCTACGATAAGATCCTTGCTCTAGAGGTGATGACCAATCCGGACACCTACATTCTGGGTGTGCAGAGCGCAGAAAGCATCGATGAATGGGCCATTTCGATGAATCTTCGCTTCCCCGACGAGATACAGAAGGTTTTCGGAGGGATCGCAGCGGACCGCTTCGACCTCTTTGGCGGCGTGATCGAAGAAGAGTACTTCTCCTATGTAGCTCCGGACCCATTCGCAACGGGTCCCGATGCCGATATGTTCCTGGATTATAGCCCCGTCGATCCCTATACCAGCTTTACGATTCAGCTCTATGCTCTGTGGTACGGGATGGCCTGGCTCAATGCCAACTTCGACAATAGCTTCAATGACTACGCCAAAATCTGGCTCCAGGGCTCGGGTGAAGGGATGGAAAGCTCCACTCCTGAGAATCTGATCGAGTTCTCCAACCCATATAACGGCCGGATCTACGTAGCCGTAAAACCAAGCGATGTGAGCAATACAAAGCTCGGTGTCGGCGCATTGATGCTTGGAAAAGCCAATGAGTATCTACAGATGATCGCCGACTCGCAGGCCCTCATCGATACCAGCACGGATCCCGAGGATATCGATTATTACGAGTACCTGATCTCCGATCTCGAATGGCAGATCCAGAACATCACCGAGAATATCGAAGTGGTTCGTGGACTGCACGAGCTATACGGTAAACTGTACTTCTGATGGGTGAACCCTCTCAGCATCCGCTGGGGGGGTCACTTCATGGCTCGTAGCAGAGTGCCACGGAGTCCAGCCAGGACTGGCTGCCCCCGCCCCCGGAATATCCGTAAAAAATAAGTCCTGTGACCAACTTCCCAGGATCGATCATCATCAGTCCGTCACGTTGGACCCAGTCCAGTCCCGCATAAAAGAAATCGCTGGATGTGGTGCCATCACTATAGATGACCGACCAGGACATAGGCATGTCCTCTGCTCCCTTCTTGGTCCAGAAGGTCAGTTCGTTGATCGCGTCACCAGCCACCTCATTGAAATCCTGACGGATCCAGAAATTTTCCACGGACCGTACGGCAAAATTGCCGTCGTGGGCATCGGTCACGATGGATTGGCCATCCACGTAATACCAGGGCCCGATCGTTCCGGTTTCAAAGCCCCCATTTACGACGGCATTGATCCCCACATCACATGCATCGAAACAATCCTCATCGATCGCACCATCGCAATCGTCATCCAGCTCATTCCCACATGTCTCCGTCACCGCTCCCAGCAGGAGATCGCATTCGGGTACCACCCCGTCAACACAATGCTCGACTTCGTGGGCACAACGGCCCTGGCCACAGATATATGTGCCCATATTCTCGTTATTCTCGCCGTCACAATCGTTGTCGATCAGATCACAAAGCTCGGCAACGGCACCGTTGAATGGATTGCAGTAGTTGAGATCCCCAGCAACACAGGCCGGGAGGGTTTGGGCACAAGCGCCCAGTCCACACGAGATAGTTCCCTGGTCCTCGTCGACCGCGCCATCACAATCGTTATCCTCCCCGTCGCAACTCTCAAGCGAGGAGCCCTCCAGCGGATCGCAGGCCTGAAGCTCTCCGGCTGAACATACATCAACGGTATGGGCACAGGCGCCCAGACCGCAGGTGTCGCTCCCAAATCCCTCATCGATATAGCCGTCACAATCGTTGTCGAGAGCGTCACAAATCTCGGGCGACGCCCCCTCGTCCGGATCACATACCTTGATCTCCCCGGCAAAACAGACGGGAAGGGACTTGGCGCACACACCGGTTCCGCATTCCAACGTCCCCAGATCTTCATCGACCAAGCCATCGCAGTCGTTGTCCAGCCCGTCACAGATTTCCGTAGAGACACCGTCAACCGGATTACACGCCTGTGGCACACCACCGGAACAGTTCTGGATCGTATGTTCACATACACCGGCCCCACAGGTTGTCGTTCCGAGCTCTTCGTCCACCACCCCATCGCAGTCGTTATCGACACCATCACAGAACTCCGTCTGCGAACCCGCATTGGCATCACAGAAGGTCGGGCTCCCACCAATACAGTTGGCCACCGTCTTTACGCAGATCCCCAGCCCACAGGTGGTGGTACCCAGATCTTCATCTACAGCTCCGTCACAATCATTATCTACACCGTCACAGAATTCAGCCACCGCTTCGGCAAAGGGGTCGCATAACGACGTTTCGCCGCCGATACAGTTGTTGATCGTCTTGATGCACAGACCGAGACCACATGTCACGGTACCCAGATCTTCATCGGTCAACCCGTCACAGTCATTGTCCACTCCATCACAGAAGTCGGGCTCGGCACTCTGGAATGGGTTACAGATCTGGATAACGCCGTCTAGACAGTTGGCGATCTCGTGGGCACAGGACCCCAACCCACAGAAAGTGGTTCCCAGCCCCTCATCCACCTGATCATCGCAATCGTTATCGATATTGTCGCAGATCTCGTCCGACGATCCATCAAAGGGATCGCAAATCTGGGGGGCTCCATCTGCACAACCCTCCTCCACATGGGCACAGGCCCCGACGCCACAACTTATGGGATCTAGATTCTCGTCCACAAGACCGTCGCAATCATTATCGTTTCCATCGCATACTTCCGTTTCCGCCCCCTCGAGATCGTCACAGGCCTGGACTTCTCCATCCACACAATTATCGGCCGTATGCAAACATACACCCACTCCACAGGAGGTGGTTCCAAGTTCTTCGTCGACCTCCCCATCGCAATCGTTGTCCACCCCATCACAGAACTCATCTTCGATGGAAGGCGCATCGCATTCGGTCAGCCCGTCGGTTTCACAACGCCGAGCCCCCGAACAGAATTCGTTCCCACAGGTCGTCTCCGCCACATCGATTGTCGCCTTATGATTGCATTCACAGCTATCCGAGTCCGGCAGGCAATGCCTGAAAGTCTGACTTGTGTCTGGGTCCACAACATCCGAACAGGAGTAGCCATCCGGGCAGATCTCCCCCCCGAAACAACTGGTGGCGCAGAAGGAGCCCTCCCAGTCTCCAAAGTCCACACAACGGTCGGCGGACGTTCCTCCAAGAACGCGGCACTCGTCGTGGAATAGACAGGGTCTGCAGAGGTTCGCGGTCTTATCCACACAAATAAATGTGAGATCTTCTCCCGGTAGTTCTACCGGACTACAGGTCCAGCCCACCGGACAATCATCTACGCAGTTCTGGGTACAAACCTGACCTTTGGCCGAGGGGACACAATATCCACTCTGACATTCACTATTACTATCACAGGGCCAATTGAATTCTCCGGCCGCAACGACGGTGTCAGTAGCTCCATCGCCCGCTGGAAGATCCGATCCCAGATCGGAAGCCTGCCCGTCTGTGGCCACGTCGCCAGGTATGTCAGCCGTAATTCCGTCCGGTTCGACCTGGGAGGGATCATCCCCTCCGCAGCCCAATAGAGCCACCATAAGAACTAATACAACCACATAGCTTAAAACTGGCTTCGTTCGACAGCCGCTTTCCATAGATGTGACCTCTTCGCCGCAAGAAAACCCGAACCATTGTCCGTTTCGCCGCGCCGACTTGCAAGAATGAAATTCCAAGAACTCTTATCGGTCCATTTGTGCCGCTTTCAAATAAGAGTGCATAGTTACTATTCTGCCTACAAATCCGGGCCGAAGGAAAACGTTGGCCTTTTCGGCAGACTTCGTTAGAACTTCTACACCATGGCTCCTTGTTTCCATACCGATTACGACCGTATACACTCTTTGGCGGGTCCCCTCCTATTTGTCCTGAGCGCTCTCAGCCTGGTTGGCATCCCGATTCTATCCGCCACGGCCGATGAGGGGAGCAAAGAGACCGCCGCAACCGTTGAGACGAAGAAATTGGAGTCCATGGACTTTGTCCTGGTCAACCGAGACGCCTTCCTTTACATCCACCCCGACACCCAGACGCAGAGCGCCCGAGACCGCTTTCATTACCGGGATCATTACAAATACGGAACCCACTGGGTGTTCCGACTTATAAAGGAACACGGCGACTGGCTGGAGTTGGAAACTATCGCAGACACCACCAGGCATTGTTATCACTCTGCCTCCGGCCTACGGCACCTCAAGCTCCGGCTTTTCGCTCACCATCGCTATATTGGCCGTACCATACGCCAATCGATAACCCATAAATCAAGCGATGGAACCATGGTCACCGTCCGGCCCGGTGTCGAATTACAACCAGGAAAGGATGGCTTCTTTGTAACCACTCTCCCTGGTTTCCGACTGCAGTTTCCTGCCTCTAGAGAAATGCTAACGAACCGGTATCAAGCCCAATCGGTGCCAGAGAAAGATAGCCCCACCCATATCCTTCAATCTGGAGCACAGATCCGCTTCTCGGCTTCGGGACTACTGACCGTCACTGGTATTTCCGCCAGAGAACTCGCCCAGCGGGCACGCTCTGGAATCGATCTAAAGGTTCGTCTGACACAGGATTCTCTACGGCCCCCGGTCGACACAGAAAGCCAGGAATCCCCCGCCCTCTCCCGTCTGCCGGTGACCCGGGTGAAAGTCCTCAAAGATCCGCGCCGAACTCGAGTTGTATTCCAGGATCAATGCGTGGTCATCGAAGGAGATGTTCCCACCCTTGAACTGAAGGAGATTGGAGCGGCTTCAGCCGAAAAGACCAACGCGGTATCCCCTACTGCTTGCCATATCAGAGCAGGCGCAAAATTGACGTGGCCAGATGGTAGCCCTGCCGGTACTACCCGATTCGACCAGCCGGTCGACCTGGGGCCTCAATCCAAAGAGAACTGCTTCCGGTTGGAAGTCCGGGAGATACAAGCCGACCACTCGATTCGGCCCGCGAGTAGTCTCAAGCTTTGCTTCAACCGAGACAATTTAATCTGTCCCGAACCGAAGCCCGAGACGACTACGAAACGGAAGAAAAAATAGCTTCCAGCAAGCGGATACCTACCGTGTTCAGGGGTCGGGTGGATTCAGCAAACTCGTCGCCAGGGCGGCCGCGTCCAGGCCGTAGCCAGAGCATTCATTGAAGGACTCTCCGAAGTGTTCCAGCAGACAACCCGCACAGGTGAACTCATCCACGGATGAACTGGCTATATTGCAGTTACCCTCTCCCGTCGTACATTGGCCAAGATTCGCCGCAATGTCTGCGTAGCAGTCACCACAGGTCGATGTGAATCCAACCTCTTGCGCAATGCAGGAACCAACGGAGTCCGCGGCCGCAAGAGCATAACAGGTCTGTAGGATCTGCCAGGTCACATCCGCAAAGAACGGGAAGTCTCCAGCTATACACTGGGCTTCACCGTCACAGTTTTCGCCCTCTGGACAGGGCGTCCCATCGCATGGCCCCTGATGAAAAACATCGACTCCCGCCTGCGCTGCAGAACAACTATTTCCGTAGGTTTCCCCATTGCAGCCACAGACGGGATCTACCTCGGCTGTACATATGTCGGGACTCGCAACGCAAACACCATCACTCGCGCAACCATCGGCGTAATTACAATAGTAGTTGGTGCACTCCTCGTCATCATTGCAGCCGCCACATTGCTCGTTGGTAACACAGGGATCCCCGTCCACGCAGGTATCCTTACAACCATCGCCATCCAAATCCACGGGAACCTCTTCACCTGGACAGACTGGCTCGTCGCAGGGTGGTGGAGTATCCGGTAAGGCGTCTTTACCCGACCCCGTATCGGCGGAACCCTCATCGGAACCCTCATCCGTGCCCTCATCGGAACCCTCATCGGAACCCTCATCCGTGCCCTCATCGGTACCAGCATCCGTACCTGGTCCCTCATCCGAACCAGCATCGGTAGCCGCATCCGTTCCTTCATCGGAACCTGCATCGGAACCTGCGTCGGAACTCACATCGGAACCCGCGTCCGAACCTACATCTGCGCCAATATCCGAACCGGAGCCCGAACTACCGGGACAGGCCGCTAGAGCTACTAGAAAGACCAGACATAGAAAATAATGAAAAGCTCGCATTTGACCATCTCCTCGAGAGTTGCTCCGGAAGTATACCCGAAAACGGCTCATTTCCCAGATCATGGGCTCCGTTCCCATTCCGTCAACTCCGGTAGCAGTTTCACAGAATCCCCCAGACGAATCGTCGCCGGAGTCAGAACCTGACAGGTCACCCCTCCGCGCCAGTTCGGGACAAGCGCGTCCTGAAGGCCCGGGCACTGTTCCTCCAATCGATAGCATGGATCGCATTCACCGGTGATCTCCAGAATCAGCCCCCCCACCTGTAGCCGCCCATGCACCTGCTCCTCGAGAGGTACTCCCTCGACCAGCAGATTAACCCGACGAACCGTCCAGGGCAGATCCTTGTTGATTTCCCGGCAGGCCTCCTTCCAGTCCTCAACAGCCAAAACCGTAACCTGGCGCTTGCCCGGCTTTCCACGATGGTCACCTTCTACGCCATGCTCAAGGGAAACAAGGGCCTCCGCCATCTGGCATACATCGGCCCGTTTTTCGGCCTTAATTGCAATTCCGACTAAGCGCCCCATGAACTCCTCGTAGATCGACCAAACCCATTAGTAGCGAACTTTGGCCGACTAGAAAAGCGCCCCGTATATCTTCGATTAGACTGGCCAGTCGGCATTTCCCATTCCATGATGAAAAGAGTAAAATGAGCACTTCTTAGACATGGGGATAGAGTATGAGACAGCGTAAGAGGATCCGTAGACGTGCATTGCGAGCCGCCAAGGCCGTGACGATGGGGGCCGCCCTCGTCGGACTGGGAGTCGGTTGTTCGACGGGTGATGGACAACCAAATCCGGACGTGGGTGATGACACCAACCAGGTGGATAACGGCACCGATAGTAACATCACCGACTCGGGCACGGACACAACAACGGCGGATGTGGGAACGGACGTCGCCACAACCGATTCGGGCGCCGATACCGGTATTGAAGACCAGGGCAGCGACACCACGGAAGAAGACGCCACCGAAGCAGATGCCCTCGACACGTCGACCAAGATGGATGTTGGAGACGATGCGATTGCCGACGTAGGTCTCGACTCCGTAACGGCGGATGTGGTCCTCGACGAAGGCTCCACGGACACCGGTGAAATTGGTTGCGAAGATAAGGCTGACGATATCTGCCCGGAAATATGCACCAAGGACGACGATGCCGACTGTTGTTTCGAATACGGTGGGAACGGCCCCCCCTGTGACTGGGTGCCCGAACTGGGTTGTATGTGTGCAGTACCTGGCCCCTTCGTCGCTCCGGCAATGGTAGCGTGAGGAGAGATGTAGGATGAAAGACAGAACACTCCGAAAACGAGCCCTGCGCGCCGCCAAGACCGTTACTCTTGGTGCCGCTATAATTGGCCTGAGTACTGCCTGTCCGGGTGACTCCACGGACCCGGATCCCGACGTAACCGAGAACGACAACGGCAGCGACACAGGAGCCGACGTCACACCGGACGTAACACCTCCAACCTGCAGCGCGGAAGTCGACGATGTCTGTCCCGACGTCTGTACGGTGGATAATGATGCCGATTGTTGCAACCTTGAAGGAGGGGATCCCCCCTGGTGTGAATTTGACCCGGAATTCGGTTGTGCCTGTGCCGTACCCGGCCCCTTTGTTGCTCCAGAAATGACGGTCTAAACGGAGGCTTACGATGAAAGATAGAACACTTCGAAAGCGTGCCCTTCGCGCCGCCCGAGCCGTTACGCTGGGTGCCGCCATTCTTGGCTTTGCAGCAGCCTGCCCGTCCGATGGCGAAGAAACGGACACCATAGACTCGTCCTGTAACGACGAGACCGATGGGCAATGCCCCGAAACCTGCGATATGAACAATGATGCGGATTGCTGTGCACAACAAGCCGAAGTGGATGGGATGTGTGAGTACATTCCCGGTGCCGGCTGTGGCTGTGTCGTACCCGGCCCCTTTATTGCTCCAAAAATGACGGTCTAAACGGAGGTTTACGATGAAAGATAAAACACTTCGAAAGCGTGCCCTGCGTGCGGCCAAGGCGGTAGCATTCGGTGCAACCCTGGTGATGGCAAGCGCCGGCTGCGAATCTGCCAGCGATCCGTGCGTAGTAGAAACCGATGGGGTCTGTCCCGAAGAATGCACCACGGAGAATGACGGGGATTGCTGCGAGGGCCAGGATTGGGGTAGCTGCATGCTCGATTCAGTCCATGGTTGTTCCTGTGCCGTACCGGGACCCTTCGTTGCTCCATCCATGCCCGTCTGAAGGAGATTTATAGATGGGCGTTTTGCGGGTCGAGGTTGGAGACAACCCCCTCAAGAACGAACATGAGCATCTGGTGCATAAGGCGCTGACTCGCGGAAGCGAGGCTCCCGAGCAATACCCCACCACAAAGCTCCAGGGAGACTATTCGCCAGACGCCATCATGCTGGCCCGTGAGAACTGGCGCCGCCGCATGCTACACGAACACCAGAGTTCCGCTGTCTTCGCGCGGCTGCTTCCACAGCTGATCGAAGCCGAGGCCACCCTGGAGTTCAAAACCTGTGTCCTGCGTTTTGCCATGGATGAATTACGGCACGCGGGCCTATGCGGCCGGGTCGTAGCACTGCTCAATGGCGATCCAATGATCGAAGCACCATTGACCACCGAATCTCTGCCCAAACACCTGGATTGCCCGCCCCTGGAACGCGCCTTGCGAAATGTCTTATTTACCAGTTTGTCCGAGACCATCTCGGTCGGCTTGTTAACAGAAGAACGGGAGCGGGCCCAGGAACCATTCGTAAAGGCTGTCCTTCACCAGCTCTCGGCCGATGAGATTAATCACGCCCGCTTTGGCTGGATCTATCTGGGTGATACCTGGCCCCGGCTGGATGCAGCGGGGCGGTCCCGAATACAGATGTATCTGCCCATCGCGCTCGGCCATCTTGAAGCCTGCATGCTGGGGGCCATGCCCATTGGTAAGAAGCTTCCCGAGGCACTCCTTCAAGAAGCACAGGCACTTGGCTTCTCCGATTCCCACACCGCCCGTTCCCTACTGGCGGATACCTTCGAAGAAGTGATCATACCGCAGCTTTCTGCAGTAGGCCTGGATGCCCGGACGGCCTGGAACGAGCGTGTGAAAGCCCAATGACAAAAACCAAAGCGCCCACGACTTCCGAAGAAGACCGTGGGCGCCTTGTTGAAAGGGTTCTTTAAAGAATCAGCTGAGCGTCACGCTACGACGACGGCGCGTCACAAAGAGCGTTGTGCAAAGCACGATAAGCAAGCCAATGGGACCGCTACCGGTACCATTGGAACAGCCACCGCCGGAACCGCCACTTGAGCATTTGCCATCATCAACGTAGCCATTGCAATCGTTGTCGATGCCATCACCACAGATTTCGGCAATCGGTTCGGGTGCACTACAGGTGCCCCAGCCGCCATTATTACAAGCCATGATTCCGGTACCGCAGGCACTCGAACACGTCTCCTGGATACCCTCGTCAATCTTGCCATCGCAATCGTTGTCGACAGAGTCACAGACCTCTACGGTCGGCTGCGGAGCCGTACAGTCGCCCCAGCTACCCAGGGTGCAGAACTGATAACCGGTGCCACAGGCACTCTCACAACTATGCTGCAGAGATTCATCGATCATGCCATCACAGTTGTTGTCCAACCCGTCACAGGTCTCAACCTCTGGCTCTTTTGAGCAGTCGGCCCAAGTACCGTTGGTGCACTTCTGCGTACCGATACCACAGCTCGTTTCGCAATCACGCTTTACGTTTTCATCGACGTTACCGTCACAGTCATTATCCAGACCATCACAGACCTCGAGGGCCGGCTCGGAAGAACAGGTCGTCCACAGGCCCTGGAAACATTGACGGGACCCAAGACCGCAGGAAGTCTCACAGACGATCTGAAGTCCTTCATCGATAACTCCGTCACAGTCATTGTCCAGGCCATCACAGCTCCACTCTTCCATCTCATACAGTTCAGGAACAGCGCATTTCCACAGACCGTTATTACAGGTCGGACCACCGTAGGCGCAAATGCCGAGAGTCGGACACTGAAAGTCCTCAGGAACTGTGTCGCCCGAATAGCATTCGATCTCAAGGGGCGGCGTGAATGTGATGTCCTGTACGGTTACGCTCACTTGATTTTCACTGTCGGGCCAGATCCACCAGGCCGGACGGCGGAAACCAGCGCCAATGCTGATATGTTCGATATGGGCCATCTCAGCCTGGGGAGACTGCACCACGACAAAGTACTCATGGTAGGCGCTATCATTGGTGATTGTTCCGTCGTCAGTGACCACCATATTCCAGATCATATTCGTCGCGCCACCCTGTACCAGCATCTGCCATTTATAGAGCGTGACTGTGTACTGACTCGAGACCCGGTAGTCCT
>Ga0310121_10004403_pt1 | contig 12436 bp, 18 predicted proteins | sample CB27_Tmax_986_MG_FD_203504 | JGI IMG/M metagenome (GOLD analysis project Ga0310121, IMG submission 203504) | Marine microbial communities from Western Arctic Ocean, Canada - CB27_Tmax_986 | ecosystem: Environmental > Aquatic > Marine > Oceanic | place: Canada: Western Arctic Ocean | collected...
GATTAGCTGCTCGGTCTGCTGCCTTCTTCGCCCCAGGGAACACCCAAGACGCCCCGGCATCTTTCTCGGGCGCGTTCTCGTTTGTCGACGTGTGGTACGGACCGACGAAGAAAGCCAACAGGATGCCCAGGGTACATGAAATACCCTGACTTACGTAGAAGGGTTTGAGATTGTGCACGGTGAGAAGAAGGCGGACGGCGAGAAAGCCAAGGGTACCAGCAACGGTGATCCCGCCAATTAGTCCAAGATACAAACCGGCACTTGGGCTAATTAAGATCGTAGAGAACATGGCGGCAAACGGATTGTCCGCCACGTCTGGTGAATCGAGAATCGAACCAAACTTCCAGATGAGTGCGCCCATCCAAAACGTGGCTATCGTGCCCCAAGCTTGTACAAGGCCAGTGTGGCACAGCCTTCGACAAAACACAATGATTTTAGGCCTGAAGAAAATGTTGAAAAACCTTCCGAGACCACAAAACTCGCTACTCCGGCAGCCCTGCGATGGACGCACGTGAATCGAGCCGGAATTCTTTCGTACCCAACCCAATGCCTCTTCCTGCTGGTGAAATCCGACGGATTTCCGAATACAGGAACGATTTGGGCCCCCAAAGCGCCCACAGTCGTGTTGCCGTCAATGACCCAGGAAACGGGATGTTGATGGCACGTGCGTCGGTCGCCCCCCCGACGTAAGGAATCGCAGATGTAACGGTGTAAACTGCCATCAGTCGCATTTCGTTGGCCGTTTCAGCCATTCCCAAAACCTGCTTTTGGCCCGACACGCCGATACGAATTGCATGATAACCGGAACGCGCACAGGAGGGCGCGTCATGTGTCAGTTCGAAGAAACGCTTTACTGCGGTCGGTGGACCACACCGACGCTAGTTCGCTTGTTTGCTTGTTTGCTAAGTTGCGGAGGTTGGACAAACTTCCGCGAGTTTCGGCTCACGGAAACTGAGGGAGGTGGCGGAGACCTCTGCAGTCGCGCCATCATATTGACGACAGCGTGACCCTGCGTGCGGCAGCATCGAGCTGACGTCCCCCTCGTGACACCGGAAGACGTGTCATGTGTCATTTCGGCGGATGTCCTATCTGCCTACGGACACATCGTCCTGAGTCTCGAACGGGACTGGGGCTAACTGCGTCGGCGTGAAACTCCGACGCAGGTTCTGCACAGAAATCGTGTGCTTAGGACGGCCACGCCTGGGCATGTGAAGATGCAATCGAGATTTGTCCTAAATAACCACCGATTTCTCGGAATCAGACTGGCTGCGGTGTCGCCTTGAGATATCGTAATATGGCCGTGGATCCGGGTCCCGATGTGGATTAGGATTCCGCGACAGTTTCCGCGCGTACCCCACGGAGATTCAACTGCCGCCGTCAACCTCGCCTTCACTGAAACTTGGAGAGCCAACAGTGCCTTACACGAGATTGCTACTAAGCTTCTGGGTTTCTTTCATGCTGACTTCCCTTGCCTGGGCCGAACAGGATTGGCCGCAGTGGCGGGGTCCGCACCGCGATGGCAAGTCGTCCGAGACCGGTATCATCGACGAATTCACGAGCGGAGGACCACCCCTGCTGTGGGAGGCCAAGGAGTTGGGCAGCGGCTATTCGAGCATCTCGGTGGCTGATGGCCGGATTTTTACTCTTGGGCGGCGGGGCGATGCGGAGCAGCTCATTGCCGTTGACGAGCAGAACGGACGAGAGTTTTGGGCTGCGGATGTTGGGGACGGCGGACATTCCAACGGTACACCGACGGTCGATGAGAAGCGGGTTTACGTGATTGGCTTGAACGGCGACTTGATCTGCGCCGACACGAGTTCCGGTGACGTGATCTGGCGAAGGGATTTCAAAAAAGATTTTGGCGGGAAGATGATGTCGGGCTGGGGATACAGCGAGTCGCCGCTGGTTGACGGCAACCGACTCGTGTGCACGCCGGGTGCCAAAGACGCCATGATCGTGTCGCTCGACAAGCACACCGGCAAAGAGATCTGGCGCGCTCCGGTCCCCGACTTTGGCAGCCGTGGCCAGGATGGTGCGGGTTATTCGTCGATCGTGATTTCGGAAGGTGCGGGCGTGAAGCAGTATATCCAATTGATTGGCCGAGGCGTAATCGGTCTGCGATCGCATGACGGAAAGTTCCTGTGGGGCTACAACGATGTGGCGAACGACACAGCCAATGTTCCCACACCGATTGTTTCCGGCGAACATGTGTTTTGCTCGACCGGTTACGGAACCGGCGCGGCACTGCTCAAGATGACAAAGGTCGGCAACGAAATCGATGTCGAGGAGGTCTATTTTCTTGACGCGAAGACGTTTCAAAACCATCACGGCGGAATGATTCTCGTCGGCGATCATGTGTACGCCGGCGCACAACACAACCAAGGATTTCCTGTTTGCATTGCGTTAAAAACAGGCCACGTCGCATGGGGCGGCAAACAACGCGGACCGGGGACCGGGTCGGCCGCCATAACCTATGCCGACGGTAAACTCGTCTTTCGCTATCAAGACGGCGTCGTGGCGTTGATCGATGCGACGAACAAGGAGTATCGTCTCAGGGGAAGCTTCAAGCCTGTCTACCAAAAGGATAACAGCTGGGCGCATCCGGTAATCGCCAAGGGCCGTTTGTACCTCCGCGAACAAGACCGCTTACTGTGCTACGACGTAAGAATGCCGTCAGATTAGAGACGGCCTCCGCGGGACGGCGGCGGCCAGGCAAACCGAATTGTTTAAATCCCAGCAACTCGTGGGGAATGAGACACGTCATCAATTGACCGTTTTTTTGAGGTGCGACTTGCCTGCTCCAACCCGCCCCGGTCCGACACACCGGTGTGTCGGACCGGTGTGTCGGACCGGTGTGTCGGACCGGTGCAGGCAAGAATAAAATCAGAAAAAAGGCTCGCGATTTACATTTTCGGCGCGTTGATCGATGCCACCGAGGCGCCTAGTGACACCCTTTTGGACGCGTAGGAAGGGGCATCGTCCGCGCGAATCACCCATCGGCTTGCGCGCGGAGGTGGTTTTCACCTCTGCGAATTGGCGTCGAACGGAACTCGCGTCGGTTTGTCCAACCGCCGCGACATAGACCGAGTCGAAACTGAACGAGGTCGATGTGACCGACCGCACTTAAAGGCTCGCCAGTTTCTGCGTCCGGTGGGGGCGACCGACGCGCGTTGCGGACATAGGTTTGACCGCGTCGGGCGATGTGACCGACGCGCGCTGGGGCGGGCAACCGAAAGGATTTCTTTCGCCGTTCTCTCCAACACGAGTCGGCGAGAATCTTCGGCAATTTCAATCAATGGTTGGATCGCCGGAAAAGTCCGTAGAATCCCGGACAATCGGCATGAAATCAAGTGACTAAGATACGAGAATCTGATAAGGTACAGCTCGTGGGCAGGACTGGAGATAGAGTTCGGCCGAATATTTCGACCATACGGGCTTCGCTACCCCTTGGCTTGGATGCGACGATGGGGCTGAAGTCGTCACCTCGATAGCTCGCCCACGAACAATCAAAGGCATCCGTGTTCCTTGGCAAGTCACCCCATTGATGTGACCAGTGACTCCTGAGCTTGCAGGCTCAAATCCATGAGTTCCGCCACGACTTCTGAACTTGCATCAGACTCTTCGCCTATCAACTGGTGACAGCAGTTAAGGACGCGATCCGCTGCACCCTTCTTCAGCAAGTAATCGACGAGTTCCTGGAACCCAACCGCCGCTTGCTCGTTTTCCTCAAGAATCCACTGTCGCCCAAGCGTCAACAGCTCATCCTCCGGCGGCTCCGGAATCGGCTCCATCTTCTGCGAATACGATTTCACCGAAACACCGAGTTTCTTCGTCAAGAATCCCTCGATATGACGCATATAGCTCTGAGAGCGAGGGCCGGGTGCTCGCATTGTCTCGATGGAACCGAGAATCGTCCGGAGTACACCGACCAGCTTGTCGCTGGGAGGTCTCCATTCGTCCGCGAAGTGCGCTGCCCAATTACGGCGAATATTCTTAATCACGAGATCCTCTTCCCGGCCGACTTCATAGTGAATTTCTGACGTGTCTTCAAGCAGCGGCAGTGTCCCTGTTCGCATCTGTCGGACAAGACTCTCAAGTGCGGTGACTACCGTTTGGTCGACCAACCGGCGATCCGTCATGACAAAGGTCTCGTAGATGCCAATCTCTGTGTGCATCCACGTTGGAACCAACTCGTCCTTCTTGTATTTCTCTCCCATGTAGGCCAGCGACTCGGTCAGGCGTGCTTTCCGTTTCCTCTCTTCAAGCTTTTTATTGCGTTTCTGATCGCGCGTACGTCGGTCCTTCGTCATTTGATTGGTTCCTTCCCTATTGCTGGTTCATTGTGGGTTACTCTATTGAATCTTGGGAACGTCTCTTCATCCGAGAGCTTTTCGCCTGTTCGTCTCGTTGCCGTGGACCGAACCGTATTCCTCGCTCAAGCGAGCCTGCAGCCGACTCAAGGCCAGATACTCATCAGACGTAACGTCCGGATACTTTGCCTTATCTTCCAACGCAAGGCTGGTGACATCGAGCAGACACTCGATGTCCCACCGGTATAGTGTGATCGGACAGCAATTCCCGGTGAAGCGATGTCGAATACAAAAGGTTTGCTAGCACGAGTTTATTACGCGAACCAAGGCGTCAAATGAAGTTCATGCAACTCATCTTTCCACTAACAAATGCCCCAAAAATCCACGAACTGCCAGCAATTCAAGCTTATGTTTTCCTCGGAGTTTTGATAGTTTTTTGCGTCGCCTGGAATTGCTGATACCCAAAAACCAGGCCAGACAGTCATCGCCTTGGTGGCGCCGCGCGAGACTGGACTTGGGAATCCCGACGAGAATTTGGCGAACCGATCAAGCGGAACCTCGACATCGCTTGCCGAGTCGGGCATTGGCGGTGAGAATTGAGCAGCCGATGGGCCGGTCCATCGGAATCGCCCGGCTGACCGAGGAATTGCTTAGAATGTCTCCTTCTTCGCCAAAAACATCGAGAATCACCGTTCCTCGTTTTACGGCCGCGAAATCGGAGGGGCGCAAGTTGAGCATGCTGACCGCCTACGATTTCAGCATGGCAACCATGTTGGATGAGGCCGGAGTCGACGGAATCCTGGTCGGCGACAGCATGTCCATGGTGGTCCAGGGGCATGAGAACACGTTGCCTGTGACCCTGGATGAGATGGTCTACCATGCGGAAATGGTTGGCCGAGCCGCGCGTCATGCGTTGTTGGTCGTCGACCTACCCTTTCCCTGTTGTCATTTGGGCGTGGACAGAGCCGTCGAGAGTGCGGGGCGCATTTTGAAAGTGACTCAGTGCCAGGCGGTCAAATTAGAGGGCGGAGCCGAGCAGGCGGGCGTGATCGCTGGCTTGGTTTCCGCTGGAATTCCCGTCATGGCCCACGTAGGGCTGCGGCCGCAAAGCGTGCACCAACTGGGAAGTTACCGCGTCCAACGCGACGAGGTGACGCTGATGACCGACGCCCAGGCGGCGGAAGAGGCGGGTGCATTTGCGATCGTTCTGGAGTGTATTACAGCGGGAATCGCCAAGAAAATAACCAAAAAGCTCAGGATTCCCACCATCGGTATCGGGGCGGGTGTCCATTGTGACGGCCAGATTCTTGTGATCCAGGACCTATTGGGCATTACGCGGGGTCCGCTGCCGCGACACGTCCGTCCATACGCTAATCTGCGGGAAACGATCACCAATTCGGTCGGTCGTTTCTGCCAGGATGTAAGGGAAAGCCGTTTTCCAGGAGCCGAGCAGACGTTCGAATGATCGTCGCGCCCGCGGTCTAGGCGGCCGCGACGAAGCCGTTGGACGCAGACAATATCGACAGTCAGGCGAAGGTCTCAGGAAAAACTTGCCCCATGATAGAATTCTTGGCCCATCCATGTTGACGGGTTGTAGCGCGAGCCTTAAGATCAGTAGTTTTCCAACTGGGAGATGGTCCCAATTGGGTCATTGGCAATTTGAAATTGACGTCGATGGTCGCCTGTTAAGGGCGTTCGCGCGTTAACTGGGAGGCGTCACCGTGGCGGGGCCAACAAACGAGGTAATTCGAATTCGGATGGAGGCATACGATCACGCGATTCTGGACCAGAGCGCGTTAGAGATTGTCGACACCGCTAAGCGGACGAATTCCGAAGTCCACGGTCCGATTCCGTTACCCACGCGCGTGGAGCGGTATACGGTCTTGTCGAGTCCGTTCGTCAACAAGAAGGCTCGGCAACAGTTTGAGATTCGGACCCACAAACGCGTAATCGATATTGTGCAGGCGACTGCCAAGACGATTGACGCGTTAAACAAATTGAGTTTACCGGCAGGTGTGGATATTAAGATTAAGGCCTCGTCGCGTTAACGAGCCGTTTGGAATGATGACACACCGTTGGCGGCCTGGGTAAGGCTGCCCGAAGATTGGATTAGCCCTGCAGGTGCGTATGGATTGGACGCTTTGTGGGTAATGAGTCGACCTTGGCAATTTGGAAGTTCCAATTGCCAACGGAGACTTGATTCCCGCTGGCCACTCGATCACGAAAAGGCGAAACAATGGCAAAAGGGATTCTCGGCCGGAAGGTCGGCATGACACAGATCTACGATGAGCAGGGTAACGCCATCCCGGTAACCATCCTGCAAGCTGGGCCTTGTCATGTGCTTCAACTTAGGAGTATGGACCGTGACGGTTACGAGGCGATCCAGTTAGGATTTCTCGACAAGAAGCGGGAACGAGCCAGTCGCAGCGAGCGTGGTCAGGTGGCGAAAATCAGCAGCAAGCGGTCCAAATCCTTGGCGGCCGCTGGCGTCGAGCCGGTTGAAAAGCCGGACTGCGAGCCCCAGCAGTTTGTGCGTGAGATTCGCGGTCAAACGGATGGCTATTCCGTTGGTCAGCAGGTGAATCTCGACGATCTCTCCGAGGTCAAGTCCGTCGATGTGACTGGCACCAGCAAAGGCCGCGGCTTCTCGGGTGTGATGAAGCGGCACAATTTCTCTGGGCAACGAGCCTCTCACGGCGTGAAAAAAGTGCACCGTCATGCGGGCGGAACTGGATGTAGCGCCTATCCAGGTCGGCTCTTTAAGGGCAAGCGGATGGCCGGGCAATATGGAAACGCTGGCGTGACTTCGCGAAATTTGAAGGTAGTGAAGGTCGACACCGACAATCAGTTGTTGATGGTGGGTGGCGCCGTTCCGGGTCCAAATGGCGGGATGGTCGTGATCCGGGAGACCAATAAGCTGGGCTAGCTCGAACGGTTGTCACCGGTGCGTCAATCTCGATTCGGAATGCAGGCCAACTTTGCGGAATGTAGGCCAACTTTGCGGAACCGGGCAACTTTGAAAAACCGGGCAACTTTGAAAAACCGGGCAACTTTGAAAAACCGGGCAACTTTGAAAAACCGGGCAACTTTGAAAAATCAACGACGTTGAGAAAACAGCAGCTCGCGGAGCTGGCGATTAGGAGAGTAGGACATGGCAAGCTTGACGATCTATGACAGCAGCGGAAATCAGGTGGGTACGTACAGTATCGACGCTGATGAGATCGCGCCGCGGATCAACAAGCAATTGCTGCATGATGCGGTTGTCATGTACCAGGCGAACGAGCGGCAAGGATGTGCAAAATCAAAGTCTCGCGGAGAGGTGTCGTCTTCAGGTAAGAAGATGTATCGCCAGAAGGGGACTGGAAACGCACGAGCCGGGCATCGGCGGAGCGGCGTGCGCCGAGGTGGCGGGCATATTTTCGCCAAGCAGCCCCGCGACTTTGGCCACCGGCTACCGAAAAAAGCGGTGCGTTTGGCGACTCGCATGGCGATTGCCTCGAAGATCCAAGACGATGAAATCGTGGTGATCGACAAGCTGGCATTTGACCAACCAGCGACGAAGGACATGGCGGCGACATTGAAGGCGTTGGGGTTGGGTAAAACGACGACGCTGGTGACGGTTGCCGAGCATGACGTGAACATTTACAAGAGTGCCCGCAATATTGCTGACGTGTCGGTTTCTCCGGTCAACGGGTTGAACGCATTGAGCGTGTTGCGGCCGGACAAGCTGTTGGTGACAAAAGATGCTTTGGACGCGATCAAGGCTGGTGCTCAAAGCAAGGAGGCGTCCTGATCAGGGTCGCGTTTCGCATCGCACGGAAGTTCGAGTGGGCTGGCTTTTTTGGATAGATGAATCATGGCAAGCAAGACGGCTGGTAAAAAAAAGACTGCTGGACCAAGTAGGGGCAAGAAGCCTGGAGTGAGAAGTCGTTTGGAATTGGCTCCTCATCAGGTACTGTTGCGACCGTTGGTGACAGAAAAAGGGATGCATCGGGCGACTCGATATAACCAGTACGCCTTTGAGGTAAATCCGCTGGCCGACAAATTGACGGTCAAGCAAGCGGTAGAGGATTTGTTTGACGTTAAGGTCGTGAAGGTGCGAACACAAAGCCGCAAGGGAAAGCCGCGGCGGTACAAGTTTCGTTACGGTACCACGAAGGATTGGAAGAAAGCCATCGTGACATTGGACGCCGAAGACAGGATCAATTTCTTTTAGTGTCGATCTCGATGTCGGTTTTTTTTTGCTGGTTGTGGTGCAAAATGATAGCGAGGCTGACGGTTGGTCAGGTGAGCTGGGTCGCGGGATTAGAAGCCCCGCCCAAACGCGGGTAAATAGAAGACATCATGGGTATTCGCAAATACAAACCGACTTCGCCGGGTCGCCGCAACGCGAGCGTGTGCGATTTTGCTGACTTGACCAAAGGGGTTAAGCCGGAGAAGCATCTGCTCAAGCCGCTACGCAAGACGGGCGGTCGGAACAACCAGGGCAAGATCACGGTGCGGCACCGGGGCGGAGGTCACAAGCGCCGTTTTCGGGTGATTGATTTCATGCGAAGCAAGGATGGAATTCCTGCCAGGGTGGCTTCGATCCAGTACGATCCCAATCGCAGTGCTCGTGTGGCCCTGCTGCATTACGTGGATGGAGAAAAGGCTTACATCTTGGCTGCCGACGGTTTGAAAGTGGGCACCGAGCTGCTCAGCGGCCCGGAGTCGCCGCCCAACGTGGGTAATTGCATGGCGCTCAAGGACATGCCGCTGGGAACGACGATTCACAATGTCGAGTTACGACCCGGGCGGGGAGCGACGATGTGTCGTAGTGCGGGCACTTCAGCGACACTGGTGGCGCGTGAAGCGGGTTGGGCCCAATTGAACATGCCCAGCGGCGAAATTCGGCGTGTACCTTCGGCCTGCCGAGCGACGGTTGGCAAGGTAGGTAATTCGGAGCACAGCGGAATTCGGCTGGGTAAAGCAGGTCGCAAACGGTGGCTGGGTCGACGGCCTCATGTACGCGGGACGGCCATGAATCCGGTTGACCATCCGCATGGTGGCGGCGAGGGTCGCACCAAGGGCGGTCGGCATCCGGTCAGTCCCGAAGGCAAGCCGGCCAAGGGTGGCGGCACGCGGAATCGGCGCAAGCCTTCGAATGCCTCCATAGTTCGGCGGCGGCGAACCAAACGATACGGTCAACTTAAGAAATAGCTGGTGGGCTTTTCAGCTCTGCAGTGGAAGACTGAGAGCTTAAGACAAAACATTCGAGAACTGATGAAATGAGCCGATCACTCAAGAAGGGGCCCTATGTGGACCCGAAAGTCTACCGAAAGGTCCAGCACCAACGATCCGGTGGGCCTCCTGATCCGATTAAGACTTGGGCTCGGGCTTGTACGATCGTGCCGGAGTTTGTGGGTGTGACGTTTTTGGTTCACAACGGCAAGCATCACCTTAAGGTATTGGTGACCGAGGATATGGTGGGCCATAAGTTAGGCGAATTTGCTCCCACGCGGACTTTCCGCGGGCACGGCGGTAAAGGCAAACGGTAGGGTCACGTGGTAGACGGAAACCAACGATAGGTATTTTACGATGTACAAAGCCTCTCATCGTTACGCTCGAATCAGTCCACGAAAAGTTCGGCCATTGGCCGACATGATTCGGGGCAAGTTCGCCGACGAAGCGTTGGATATTCTCAAGTTTCAACCGCACCGCGGCGCGCGGATGTTGGAGAAAGTGCTGAAAAGCGCGTTGGGGAATGCCCGCGACCCGGACAACCCGTTGAATCGGGGCCAGATGATTGAGTTGGACCATTTGGTTGTAAGTTCCGCGACGATCGATGGCGGGCCAATGTTCAAGCGGATTCGCCCTCGTGCCCGAGGGATGGCCTATGTGATCAAGAAGCGAACGTCACACATCAACGTGACGCTGGAGCCGCTTGGTTAGTGGCTGGTCATGAAGATGACTGGTCGTTGGAAACCGACAGAAAAAGCACTGCAAATAAGGCAAATAAGGCACTCACATGGGTCAAAAGGTTAACCCTATCGGGTTTCGAACGGGCGTGATGATCGGTTGGAAGAGCCGATGGTACGCCTCCAAGCAGGACTACGCGGGGCTGCTGCTGGAAGATCAGAAGATGCGGCGTTTCATCACGAATCATCCCAACAAGCAGCAATACAAGCACGCGGGTATCGATTCGATTGAGATTGAACGGACCCGTGACGAAGTCAAAGTGGTATTACATGTGGCGCGGCCTGGATTGATTATTGGCAAGAAGGGCCAGGAGATTGAGCTGCTGCAGGAGGAATTACAGAATCTCATCGGCCGCCGCGTGAATTTGAAGATCGAAGAGGTGTCTCGGCCCGAGCTGCAGGCGCAGATCGTGGCGATGGACATTGCCGAACAGTTGTCCAAGCGGGCCAGTTTTCGGCGGACGATCAAGCGGACACTGGAGGCAACGATGGAAGCTGGGGCGAAAGGAATTAAGGTCCAGCTGGCAGGTCGTTTGGGTGGCGCTGAAATGGCAAGGCGGGAGAAGCAGATCGCTGGTTCGATCCCGTTGAGTACTTTGCGGGCGAAGATTGACTACGGGTTTACCGAAGCCAAAACACCGCAGGGTCACATTGGCGTCCAGGTTTGGATTAATCAAGGCATGTATGAGGGGAGTGACTCCGATGGTGATGATGCCGAAACGGGTCAAGCACCGAAAAAGCCAAAGAGGACGTATAAAAGGTGAGGCCACGCGTGGCAACAAAGTCGTCTTTGGTGATTTCGGATTGCAGGCCACCCAAGGTGGTTGGATCAAAGCTCAAACGATCGAGGCCGGGCGTATTGCGGCGCAGCAATACGTACGGGGTGAGGGACGATTGTACGTGCGGATTTTTCCGCACAAGTCAGTCAGTTCCACACCGTTAGAGACTCGGATGGGTAAAGGAAAGGGCGAGCCGGATTTTTGGGCGGCCAGCGTCAGGCCTGGCACGATGTTGTACGAGTTGGGCGGCGTGACAGAGGACCAAGCCCGGGTTTGCTTCGCTCGGCTGGCTCACAAAATGCCGGTTCGCGTGAAGTTTTCTCGTCGCCGCATCGCCTAACGGTGTAGGTGACGATTGGCGTGGACCGACAGACGGCACGATGGTACGGGTGGGTCGACAGCGTTTGGCGCCCAGACGTTGAAACAAATAGAATGAGCCATACAGATAGTTCTCTCAAGAAGTAGCTGGACAAACCATGAAAGCGACGGAACTCCGAGAAATGAGCGATGAACAACTCAGGCTCACGTTGCAGGAGACGTGTGAGAGCTTGTTCCGTTTGCGGATCCAATCCCAAACTGAGCGATTGGACGCGCCCAGTGAATTGCGCCGTCACCGGCGGTTGGTGGCCCGTATTAAGACGGTGTTGCACGAACGTGAGGGGCAGCCGGAAACTGCGACTGCGGCGGAGGTGGCCAGTTAACTCGTCGCCGACCAAGGCGAGGCCCGTGGCCTCGAGTGTTGGATGGAGAACGATTCGGCGAGGTAGCGGTGAAGACGAGGTAGCGGTGAATCAGTCGGAAAGATCGAGTTATGAGGATTTGCGAAACCATGATGATCGACACCGCGATGGTCGACAGAAACTAGTCAAACTCGAAGTGGTGTTTTTGCACGAGTCGTTGCCGAGAATGTACGAGCGGATGGAGTAGAACAGAATGCCAAAGAAAATAGCCGTTGGCGTAGTAACCGGCGACAAGACTGCCAAGACGCGACGCGTAGAAATACCGCGGCTCGTTCAACACCCCAAGTACGGAAAATTTGTTCGTCACAAGACGGTCTGCTACGTCCATGATGAGGCCAACGAATCAGCGGTGGGCGACACGGTAGAAATTATCGAGTGTCGACCCCGTTCCAAGACGAAGCGTTGGGAGTTGCAGAAAGTAGTTGCCAAGAGTACGGCCGTGGATGTAGCGGCGTTGCGTGCGAGCCAAGCTGAGGCGAAGAAAAAGGGTAAGTAGAGGTAGACAAGGTTACGTGGACGTAGGTAGTTGACGTAGGAAATGGACGTAGTCGCCGATATTCAATCGTTGCATGTTAAGGTGCTTCTCCGATGATTCAACAAGAGACAAGGCTGGCGGTGGCCGACAACACGGGCGCGAAAGAAGTCATGTG
>Ga0310121_10004404_pt1 | contig 12427 bp, 15 predicted proteins | sample CB27_Tmax_986_MG_FD_203504 | JGI IMG/M metagenome (GOLD analysis project Ga0310121, IMG submission 203504) | Marine microbial communities from Western Arctic Ocean, Canada - CB27_Tmax_986 | ecosystem: Environmental > Aquatic > Marine > Oceanic | place: Canada: Western Arctic Ocean | collected...
GATAAGGAAGCCGTACAACTAGAATATAATCTCCAGCGGGCAAGGTATGAGCGGCTCCTTCTCCGGTGGTGGAGCCAGGCCATTGGCCCGACTGATGACCAGTCGGCAAGGGCCACCGGGATCGTGTTGGACATCCTCCGGCGGCTGGATACCATCGGCGGACTGATACCGGACAAGCCACTGATACAACTACAGCAGCAGAACATCATGGTCGGCGGCGTCACCTTTGCGGACTTACTCCGGGAAGCGATGGACGGCGCCGGTCAAATAGTGGAGGCAGAGCATGTCGATACTGAGTGCGATCTGGCCGTGGAGGAAGCGGAAGGGGAGGACATTCGAGAGCTTTGATAAGAAGGGCCGCCGCCGGGTATTATGTGTGGCTGGCGGGTCTCCCGTAACCGCCGGGGTAGAGGTCCAGCATGATGCACAGTATGGCACGACCAGCCGGTGGTCGAGATGTCCCGAGTGTGAGTATAAGGTCCGAGTCACCGGGCCAAAATCCCGCACACGCCTGACCATCCATAACGCGTCTTACTCGAAATGACCACACTGTCCCAGTCTGACGCTCAATTCCTGGCTGACCACAGCCGGCACGACCCGGACTTTTTTTGGCAGTCAATCCTTGGCTGTACCTCTGTATATAATAAGCAACTAGAGATGGCTCGGGCCGTCCGTGACCACAACCGGGTCGCGGTAGTCGGCGCTAACGGTACGGGTAAGGACTGGCAATCGGCCAGAGTGATGCTGTGGTGGATGGCGACCCGGTCGCCGGCCATCTGCGTAGTCCTCGGCCCGACCCACCGGCAAGTCTCTGACATAGTGTGGAAGGAAGCCCGGAGCGCATACCTCACGGCGCGGATGCCGCTGGGCGGCCAGATGTACCGGACGGCGCGCTGGGAATACGACGACCGCCGGTATGCTGTGGGCTTCTCCACTGATAACGAGTACAACATCCAGGGCTTCCACAGCCCCAACCTTCTGGTCATCCTGACCGAGGCCCACAACATCGAGCAATCCCACATCGACGCGGTCAAGAGACTCAACCCGGCCCGGATGCTCCTGACCGGGAACGCCTTCGCCAGCTCCGGGGAGTTCTACGATGCTTTCCACGGCGGGTCAGAACTCTACCATACCATCGAGATCGGAGCGGGCGACACGCCCAACATCCAGCAAAACCGGGAGGTCATTCCCGGCATGGTAACCACTCAACAGATCGAAGAGCGGCGCCAGGAGTGGGGCGTCGACTCGGCCCTGTATATCGCCTCGGTCCTCGGGCGCTTCCCGGACAATCTGGAGGACTCCATTGTCCCGCGGTCTCTCTTGATGGAAGCGGTACAGCGCCAGCTCGACCCGATCGGCGAGGCTACGCTGGCCTGTGACGTTGCCCGCTTCGGCGCCGACAAGACGGTGGTTTACCGTCGGCAGGGAAACGTCTGCCGTCTGGTCTGGAAGTCCCAGGGGCGGGACACTCAAGAGGTAGCCGGTCGGCTTAAAGCTATGGCCGAGGACGACCCGGACGTGGGAGCAATCATTGTCGATGATACTGGCGTGGGCGGTGGAGTCACGGACCGGCTGAACGAAGAAGGCGTGGCCGGCGGTCGTGTGAGGATTGTCCCGTTTAACGGAGGCGAGAAGGCCAGACGCTCCGACCGATACGTCAACGCGATAGCGGAGGCGTGGCTGGAATTAGGGCAAGCGTTCCGGGATGGGACGATCGACATCGACGACAATCCCGCCGTTATTGCTCAGCTATCGGCAAGGCGCTACACAGTCCAGGGAGACCGGCGCATCAAGCTGGAGTCAAAAGACGACTTCAAGAAGAGGTCCAGCGGCGGCAGCCCGGACGATGCCGACGCCCTGGCGATGTGCTACTCGGCCACGGGTCCGGGAGTCGGTGTCTGGTGAGGACCAAAGAACTACGCTGCTCCCACTGTGGCAAGCTCCTGGCTGAGAAGGCCGAGCGCGGGACGGTCATAACCTGCGCCCGATGCAAGACTAGAAATGAGGCGGGATGAAGTCTCTGGCTTGTGTCTTTGATTCACATGGTATCTGCCGGCTTGCCGATTGCTCTTGCCCCTGTCATCAATTTATTAAACTTATTATATAATCGCTTGACAGCGCGTATCCCTTCCATATATAATGTATATAACAACAAATTAGGAGGAACAATATGACAGAATATATCAAGGTTCAGGGATGCAACTCCAACGCCAGAACGCTAACTTATCGAGTAGAACGGACGAGTGAGAACTCCATCGTTGGGACGATTTACTACGGACGGAGAGTGAAAGCTACCAATCACCTCCTAGGTTTTGGGCCAGAGAAAATTATCTGTACCAGCGGCGATTTGAAATATAACCGCTACCAGCTAGAGATGAAATAAGGAGATCATCGCCCCACCAATCAAACCCCGGCCAACGCCGGGGTTTTTCTTTTGTCTAATGCCAGAGCGGAGAGAATGAGCCAATTCGCCCGATCTTCTCCGCGTCTACTCAAAGCCCCTGACCTGTGGGAATCTCTCACCCTCCAGATTAAAGTTATGCCGCCGGGCGTCCCGAGCGTGGTCGGTACAAAGCCGGCGCTTGTTCAGCGCCGGCTGATACGGCCCTTTCGGATTGACCCACCTGCTCAGACTACAGACCGGACACTCGACCCAGACATAGTAATTAGTCGGCACTCTCCCGATTGCGTCGCCTCGCCGTTTCTCTCCAAGTTCTGGCATCTACACCTCGCCGCTTGATGTTTCCGTTTTCTTGTGCTAGATTATCCGATAGTGACCTGACCGGCAAGTGTCCGAGGCGATCTTTCGCCCGAAGCCGGTGGAGGTCGCTTTTGGCATTTTGGGATTTCCTCAGCAAAGCTCCCGGCGATGTGGCGATTGCTGTCCCGCTCAACTATGACGTGGGCCAAGCTACCTACCCGGACGCCAACTTTGAATCATTCGCGTCAGAAGGCTACGGCAAGTCTGAGATTGTCCACGCTTGCATCCGTGAGCTGGCCGTCTCCGCAGCCTCGCCCCGGTATTACGTCCAGGCCCCAGCCGTTGACGGCGGCGCCGTTGAGATAACCGCCGGCGCTCTTTACGACCTGACCTCCAAGCCCAACCCGACATCAGATTGGTACTCCTTCATAGAAAATCTTGTCACCTTCCTGATGGTGGCCGGCAACACTTACACCCTCAAGGAGCGGAACCGCGCCGGCAAAGTCTCGGCGCTTTACCACCTCCGGCCCGACCGTGTCCGCATCATTGGCGGAGATCATGGGGCCGAGGGATACGTCTACACGGTCGGTGGCAAGGACTACTCCATCCCGGTAGAGGACATCTGTCATCTGGCGCTTCCGAATCCGGGCGGCGATCTGTACGGCTTGAGTCCTTTACAAGTCCTGGCGCGGAACGTCAACCTAGACTTGAACATGACCGACTTCGCCAAAGTTTATTTTCAGAACGCGGGTGTCCCGAGCGGTTTATTGAAAATCAAGCGCCGCCTTAACAGCCAGGAAGAAGCCAGCGTGATCCGCTCCCGGTGGCGCTCCCAGTTCGGCGGCAAGTCTAACTTCCACCGCGTCGCCATATTGGATGAGGATGCCGACTATGTGCCAATGGCTAACTCGCCCAAGGACATGGCGCTGCCGGAACTCCACGACCTGACCGAGTCCCGTATCTGCGCCGTCTTTGGCGTCCCGGCCATTCTGGTCGGCGCCAATGTGGGATTGCAGCGCTCGACTTACAGCAATTATCGGGAGGCGCGTATGGCCTTCCACTCCGAGACTCTGGAGCCGATGGTCTCCCGAATCCTCCGGCATTTTAACCGGAACATGATGGACGACTACCCCGGCAATGAAACCCTGACGGTAGACTGGGCCGCGATGCGGTCCGGCCTTGACGACCGGGAGGCTATGACATCCAGAGTGACCGGGCTATTTGCCGGCGGCATCCTGACATTGAACGAAGCCCGCGACCAGCTTGGACTTGAGGCGGTCATGGATGGAGCAGTCCGTCGTATCCCGGCGGCAGTCTTTGAAGTAGCCGAAGGCGCTCCGGCCCCGGTAGCTGTCGGCGCCGCGCCGGTGGAGGAATCGCTCCCGACCGGGACGCTCAAAGAATGGCCGACTCTAAAGGCGCCGCGTGTGGCACCGAGGGCCGGGATATTAAGGCGCCAACTGCTGGAAGATAGAGAGACCGAGACCGACCAGATGACCAAAGAAGTCCAGAGGTTTTTCCGCGGACTGAGGAATCGGGTCGACGGCATCCTGGGCCGGTGGATGGAGCGCAGCGGCGCGGAGTCCAAAGAATTTCCGCCGGACTTTAACCCCGCGGCGCTCTTGCCGGACGGCGCCCTCCCCGATCTGGTCGCCATCGTCGAGCGGGCCATGCTCAGGATGAGCAAGAAAACTGTGGACGCCATCAATGCCAACGGCCTCGCCGGAACTCTTGAGTGGTCGCAGCAATTGCCCTTTGTGCAGTCGGTCTTAGTCCAGGCGCCGAGCCGAGCGACTATGATCCACGGGACGACCAACCGGGCCATAAGTCGGGCGGTGGCAACCGCCTTAGAGCAGGGCTATTCTGTCGGGCAATTGGCGCGGGGAGTCCCGGCTGACAAGTTTCCCGGCTTGCGGTCCATCCTGACCGAGACCGAGAACCGCGCCCGGATGATTGCCCGCACCGAGATAATGAGGACGCAGAACCAGACCAGCATCGGCTTTTTCAAGGACCAAGGCTTTGAGTATGTCCGAGCCGATGATATTGACGGCGATCCGGGGGACACATACGTCGATCCTGGCGATCCCTACGGTCGGACTTGCGCCGAGCGTAACGGCCAGGTATACACCGTGGAGCAAGCCCAAGACATCGACGACCATCCCAACGGGACCTTGAACTGGCAGCCAATGCCGAGGAATTACCGCCCGGAGGAAGTAGCATGATAAATAAGTTTCACCTATCCGACGCCAAAGTCCTCGACGATCGCCAGGGGATTGTGGAGGCATACGTCAACACAATGGGAGTTAAAGACGCGGACGGGGACATCATCGACCCCGCCGCCTTCGACGCCAGCATCCGGGCCAATCTTCCCATCCCGGTACTGGCCGGCCATGACCAGTCCAAGCTAGTCGGCAAGGTAGTTTTTGCCCAGTCCGAGAAGGCCGGGACAGGTGACGAACATCGGCTATACACCAGAATGCAGATGAACCTCGATACCCAGGCCGGGAAAGAGGCTTACTCCAACATTGCCGGCGAGTACATCCGGGAGTGGTCGGTAGGGTTCAACCTACCCGCCGGGGACTCGGTCGCTTACGACCGCGCCGGCAAGACCACAATCCGCCGTATCCTTGACCTGGACTGGGTCGAGGTCTCCGCGGTCATCCGCGGCGCCTCCCCATCAACGTCTACCATTGCAGCCAAGTCCGCGACGACCAAAGCGCCGGACACATTCTCAAGCCGGGGCGATGCGGAAACCAGGGCCGAGGAATTGGGCTGCTCCGGCGCCCACCGGATGGAAGTCGACGGAGAATTCGTGTGGATGCCATGCTCGACCCACTCCGCATATCGGGCGGCAGGGAGCCGGTACGCTGCCCCGGCGCCGGAGGTTAAACCGTATCCTAACTTCCACGCTTGTCGGATACTTGACCCGGACAATTTCGACCGATTCCGCACGTCCTCCGAGACTATTGAGGACGGCGACTTTGATGGTAAGTCCGTCGAGATACTTTTCGGACGCCACGCGGAGTCCGGGGATTGGTCTCTCACGTCTTATCGGATGTCAGTTGATGAGTGGACAGAAACCGAGGCCCGGTCATTCTGTCGCGCCCATGACGGCATCTTGTTTGAACCAGCCACCGGTGAATCTATGTCGGACGATCCTGTTGGCGCCGCCTCTGACACGGTCACATTGACCGCCTCGGACACGGCCAGCCAACGGTTGCGCCTTGCCCGGATGCGCCTCGCGTTAAAAGTTAATCAATAAATGGAGTTATAAATTGGATACAAAAGAATTAAGGAACCAGGCCGGCGCATTGCTCGACCAGGCCCAGGCCGCCGTCGAGCAGGGCGAGATGGAAACCTTCCAGAGATTGGCCGACGAAGCTCAGGCCACGATGGTCAAAGCGGATGAGATCGACGCCGCCGCCTCTCAGGTGAGGAAGCTCCGCGGGGACTTCAACCAGCCGCTGAACTCGATCCCGGTCACGTCCAACGATGTGGCGATCTACAACCCGATGGACAAGTCCTCCAGCATCAAAGGAAACTACAAGCCAGCGTCCTGGGTTAAAGGCATGCCGGCGATGGCACAGCCGATGTGGGTCCAGGAGCAGATGGGCGACAATATCAAGGACGAAGCGCGGTTTATGACCGACACGTTCATCAAATGGTTCCGGTCACCGTCCGATGATATGTTCTGGAAAACCGCCAGCCCGGACGAAATTAAGGCCATGCAAGAAGATACCGACGCAGAAGGTGGTTTCTTCGTTCCCGAGCAGTTCATCAATTCCGTAATACATGATCCAGGAGTCCCTGGTTCTCAGTTGCGGCCCCTATGCACCGTTATCCGTGTATCTGGTAAGGACGGGTATCTGCCGACTCTGGCATCGGCAACCTGGGCGGCCATCGCTGAGGAAGCAGCGCCGACCGAGTCCACGCCTGTGGTCGGTCAGGTTTCTTTCTCTGTCGAGAAGTCCGGCGGGCTGGTCAAGGTTTCAAGGGAACTTCTGGAGGACTCAGCCATCAACCTCCCGGCGTTCCTGTCTCAGATTTTCCAGGAGGCGGCTGGACAGTTCGAAGACGTGGGTATCATCAGCGGGAATAACACGACGCAATATGCCGGGATCATGTCCGATACCAACGTGGCTTTCTATACGATGGCTAACGCTACCAGCGTGGTCGGGGCCGACCTCATAGGGACATACTACGCATTGAACGCCCAGCACCGGGCCAACGCCAGTTGGGTGATGAAGTCCACCATAGCGGCACTCATCAACTCAATCGCTATAACCGCCGCCGGTGTGCATAGCATCCCAAGTCTGACCGCGGCGCCGGCGGACTTTATCCTCGGCAGGCCAAACGTCATGACCGATGTGGTGAGCGGCTTGGGAGGAACAATAACCTCAACCGAGAAGATCGGTATCTTCGGTGACTTTCGCCAATACTATATATTCGATAGAGTGGGCATGGCTATCAGACGCAATGACCAGCTCTATATGGGCAACGACCAGGTGGGCTTTTTCGCCACCCGGAGGGGTGACGGACAGGTCGGCCTCGCCGCCGCCTTCAAGATTCCACGCGCCGCCTAAATAGCGGTTAGTTAACCGGGCGCGGAGCTTCGGCTCCGCGCCCCAGAAAAGGAGTAGAAAATGCCACTAGCAATGTGCATCCAGAATTTTAGTTTTGGGGCGACCGGGGAAACCTTCGAGGCCGGCGTGGAATACGACGTGGCGGCGGCGACCCTGAAAGCTAATCCCAACTATTTCGAGAAACAGGCCGGGACAGCCGAGAACAAGATGGCCGACACTACTGAGGATAAAGCGGAATAATGGCAACTCGCCACACATACGCCAGCGCGGACGACCTCCGGGATTACCTGGCCGGCTCATCGTTTTCCTCCGGGTGGACCAGCGATGCCGGGAGTCTCCGGCGTATCCTTGAGGCATCCTCCCGGAGGATCGACAATTACTGCGAGGGCGGGACGTTTGGCCCGTTGACCGAGACCAGATTCTATGACATTGGCTCCGGGTCGTTGGTGCAGTCTCCCCAGTATTCCGTCCTGTCTGGAACGGACGACATCGCCACGATGGTCTCGCTGGCCCAGGTCATCCCGCTGGACGGCTGGCTGGTCTCAACAACTACCGTGACCGCCTACGACGACACCGACCGCGGGGCAAGCACCGTCTTGACCGAGGGCTACAACGCCGATTTCTGGTTGATGCCGTACAACTCGACGCCCAAAACCATCTTCAAACTAAACGAGGATACATCCAACACGCTCGACTCAGGCCAGCAGACCTTGAGCATCCTCGGAAGCTGGGGATATACCGCGGACACAATATCGGTCACAACCGCGGACGCTATAAGCTCGACAACGGCGACCTCCATCAGCGTGACCAGCGCCACCGACCTGGGGCCAGCTCAGACCGTCTTGATTGACTCCGAGCAGTTATACGTTACGGCCATCTCCGGCAATACTCTGACCGTCCAGCGTGGCGTCAATGGAACCACAGCAGCGACCCATTCCGGCGGCGCGGCGTTGACGCGTTACGACTACCCGGAGCTTGTCGTCCAGGCTTGTCTGGATATTGCCAAGCTAACCTTTCGTAACCGGGACATGGGATCGGGCGGGAGCATCGGCAGCGGGGAGACATCGATAACGGTGGCCGAGGGAGAGGTGCGGTCGGTACTGATGACCCTGGACGACTACCGGGTAACGGGAACCAGCAACGGGGTGATCTTCTAATGGCTGAACCATTCGGGACAACGATCACAATCACCGGCCCTGTCTTTGACGGCTCCGGCCTCCAGGTTATGAGAGAAGTCGTCAACCGTGGACTCCGAGACCTCGCCGTCTTTGAGGGCGCCAACAAGGTCAGCGACGAGCTATGGGGGCCGCCGGCCCATCTATATTCGAAGTCCAAAGAAGCAGACCGCCACGGCGCCCACACCCGAGTCCTAAAGCGGTCCATCGGCGTCAGGATTGAGCAAGACAACGAGGTAATCGTTGACGCATTTTCCAACAACGAGAGCGGCAAACGGTTAGTCTACGCCTCAAAGGTCGAGCAAAAGTATGGAATGTTCAAAAAGGTTGCACAGGAGATAGAACGCAACAAGGGCGAGCTGCTCCATAAATATGTGGGCGACGCTCTGGTGGAGGCTTTCGATTGAGCAGGTCGGGAGCATTGGACAGAATTGACGTTCTATTATCGACCATAACCGACCCGGCTTTTACCGCGGTCATACGGGCCGAGCCTCTGGCGTTGTCCGGCACTCCGGTCCTCGCCTACTGGGTGCAGAGTCGGACGGGCGGCTGGCAGACCTTGTCGGACATCGGCTCCACGACCCGGATTATGATCCGGTCATACTTCCGCCTCCAGGCTTCAGCGGATGTCCGGGAAAGTATCGAGTTGGAACTGTGGGACGCGATGGTGGAAGTAGATACCAAGCTGAGATCAGACGCCAACCTTGCCGGGAATTGCACCGACTCAACGGTCGGCCCCGCCACGGTCGCAACGCTGGATATGGGCGGCGGCTTGTATCGGACGGCGACGACACCTTTTGATATTCAGCTAATGGAAGAGATTACAATCTCGCCTTAACGGAGGACCAATGGCAAAGAAAAGCGGACTCGGTCAACAGATATTCGTCCACGGTTACGACCTCAGCGGGGATGTGTCCGCGATAGACAACGCCAGCTCACCGCGGGAGTTGTTGGATTTAACGGCCCTTAACGCCTCGGCCCACGAGCGGATTATGGGATTATCCGACGGCAATCTGGCCGTGTCCTCCTGGTTCAACGATGCGACCGAGCAAGAACACGCCGCCTATTCAGGTCTCGTTACCACCGACCGAATATTAACCTGGGCATTTGGAGCCACCCGTGGGGATGTGGCGGCCTGTCTCGTATCTAAACAGATGAACTATAACGGCAGCCGAGGCTCGGACGGGTCGCTCTCGTTCTCGATTGATTCCCAGGCCACCGGTGTCTCTCTTGATTGGTGTGAGACTTTGACCACCGGGAAAGAAACCCATTCCAGCGCCGGTAGCTCTACCAGCCGCGACGACAGCGCGGCCACCAGCGCCGGCATGGTGGCCTATCTGGAGATAACCGACTGCGACTCAGGAACGCCAACCGTGACCATCCAGCAATCCAGCGATAACGGCTCTGGTGACGCATGGGCGACCGTCTTGTCCTTCGCGGCTGTAGGATACGCATCGGCGCCTACGGCGGAGCGTGTGACCGTCTCAGGGGCAGTGGAGCGGTATCTGAGAATCACCACGACCGGAACATTCTCTAATTTAGATTTCTGCGTTTCGACGCGCCGAGGAACGAGCCAGGATGATGTCGCCTTCTGATCCGCGCCCTAATGGAGAACCGCCCCGGCGGAGACTTCTGGAACGGATACGCCCACAGATATTTCTCGCCCTGCTAATCCTTGGAGGGACAGCGGGGGCCGGAATATGGCTGAGCAATGAAGTCGCCACCGGGACATCGGTGGGCGGAATTATCGCCCTGTCCATGAAGATTCTGGAGTCGGACTGATGATGTTTTTATGCCGGCTTAATTTCCATAGATGGAAGCCGGCGGCGTGGTCTGATCGTATCTGCCGAAGATGCGCCCAGCATGAGCGGCTCATATATGCGGCGGGGATCGGCGCCACCTGGGAGCGGATAGAATGAAGCCTCTGCAATTAGGTCTGAGCATTATCCCGGTGGTCGTCATTGTCATCGGCTTAATTGGCTGGGTCGTAACGCTCCGAGGAAATATAGACGCCGCCCTGGATAGCATCCAGGCGCTAAAGGCGGAATACGGGCCGGCCATAGAGTCGATCCGGGACCGGGAACTGGATACCGAGATGGCCGATAAAGTATCCGACGTAGTAACCCGCCAGGCGGTGGTCGAGAATGAAATGCGGCAGATTATGTCAGACCATCAAGGCTTCGCGGACGCCCTCCGGCAGCTCGGCGAGGCTGGTCTGATAACGGAGCGCCGGCAGTATGGGGCATACGGGAAATGATGGATTGGCGCATCAATCGGCCGCGCGGCCCGGAATATTGGAGGCTGGCGAGTTGTCCCGAGGTAAGCTGTCGGAATTATATCCACGGCTGGCGGACGATTCTGCCATCAACCGATCTGAGCAATATAGAGTGGATTCGAAAGTCCAGCATGGACTTTACCGAGGAACGGCAAGATGGCCTGGTCGTTTTCCATTTCGCGCCGGGACAACAATGCTTTGATGGGGAGTTAGGGCGGCATAGAATCCCGCACGACCGCGACCCAGTAATGAGTCTAAACAAAAGGATAATGGAACCATTAGAATACATGGACACCTGGAACAATACAGAATACAGGAGGGCTATAAATGGCTAAGGAATCAGGACTCGGAATGACTGTGGCAATCGACGACTCCGGCGGTACCGCCCGGACAATATCAAACGACATTACAAATCTCGATTTCGCCACACCGCGGGAAGAATCCGATATCACTGGATTGGACAAGAGCGCCCGCGAGCGTCTGCTACTCCTGGCGGATTTCACGGTATCCATCTCGGGAGTGTTCGATGATGCGAGTAATATGGCGCATGCAGTATTCGCCACCGTCCCATCGTCCAGCGTGGCCCGGACGACTACCTTGACAATCTCCGGCCAGGTATTGGCAGGGGAATTGTTTTATACCGACTACGCCCTGAGCCGAGGCTCGGACGGGTCGCTGACATTCTCGGCGCCCGGCGCCCTGGCCGGCGGCGCAGTTCCGACGTGGGCATAGAGTGATAGCCACCAACGGGACGAAGCCAAAGAAGGGCTTCCGCATCCCGGACCAGACCGCCCACATCACATTCAGCGGGACGGACTACGACGGCGCCGAGGTGTGGGTGAGGTTGAACGTCAGCTTTGCCCACTATATCGCCCTCCGGGAAGCAGCCGAGGGCGACGACCAGGTTAAGATGGCCGAGCTATTCGGCGGCGAGGTTTTGATGGAGTGGAACCTGGAAGGCGCCGGCGGGGAGTCTATCCCGGCGACCGGCGCGGGGATGCTCCAGATTCCTTTGTCTCTGGCGATGTTGATAGTCGAGCATTGGATCGAGGCGGTCGCGGCGGTCCCGGCCCCTTTAGCCGAGACATCCGGCGATTTAAGCACGTTGGCGGCGGCGTCGACCGTGACGGTCGAAGGATAACAAAGCCCTGGGAGCTGGAAGAGGCCCAGCTAATCGATGGCATTTGCCAGAGGTATAGCTGTCTCCCCTCGGCGCTGATGGCCGAGGACGTGACTCTGCTCCGAATGATTGCAATAGTACAGGAAGGACAACCAGAAGAAGAGAATGGCTAACGACGTCGAGATCAAAATAACCGCCGACCCTAAAAATGCCGAGGAAGGATTCAAGAAAACCCAGACATCTTTCGGCAAGATGGCGGACGGCATCAAGAAGCACAGGAAGGCCATCGGCGTCGGGCTGACCGCATTGGGCGCCGGTATAACTGCGCTCGGCGCGTCCGCGGTCAAGTCGGCCCAGGCCGAGGCCATCGGTATCGCACAGTTGGATGTGGCCCTCAAGAACGTCGGCACATCCTACGACTCACAGGCCGCCGCAATCGAGCGGGTCATCGCCGCTCAGCAGAACAAAACCAACTTCGGGGATGAGGCCCAGCGGGAAGCGCTGATGGGTCTGATTAGCGTCTCCGGGGATTACGAGGCAGCAATGGCGGCATTGCCGGCAGTCCTCGATCTG
>Ga0310121_10004405_pt1 | contig 12426 bp, 8 predicted proteins | sample CB27_Tmax_986_MG_FD_203504 | JGI IMG/M metagenome (GOLD analysis project Ga0310121, IMG submission 203504) | Marine microbial communities from Western Arctic Ocean, Canada - CB27_Tmax_986 | ecosystem: Environmental > Aquatic > Marine > Oceanic | place: Canada: Western Arctic Ocean | collected...
ATTTCGATGCAGGGCATCCCGCATGTCCTCAAGTATCAGGACGAAGAGACCGGGGGCCTGTACGGCAGCGAGAAGGACCGTGTCGCGGGCGCGGGCGTGATCAACACCGCTTCGACCTGCCTGGGGGGCATCGCCGCAGTTGTCACCGGCCGGATCGAGAAAGCGAAGCGCATGGGCGATCATGTAGTCGACAACCTGATCGGAACCAATCCGGACCTGAAGAAGGCTTTCTTTCCGATCTGGGAGAAAGGAAACGGACTGCGAACCGACGACGATGCGCTGGCCAGCCCCAACGTGCCGAAGGTCCTGCTCCGCAACGAACCGGTCCAGGGGCATTTCCTCACCGGCATGATCATGGCCTTTCTCTGCGACCTTTACCAGGCGACCCGCGACCGGAAATACCTGGACGGGGCGCTGACCATGTACGAGTTCGGCGTCGGAGAGTCCCCGGTCGTATACGAGAATACGCTCTCTCACAAGTTCGCCTGGGGCTGTGCGTCGCTGTATCGCCAAACGGGGGAAGCGAGCCATCTCGAGTCCGCCTGCCGGGTCTGTGACCATCTTGTTTCCACCCAGGAGAGCGACGGTTCCTACCTGATGGACGGAGCCCCGGCGGACTGGCCCTACCAGTCGCGGCTGAATCTGACGTCTCAGTTTGCGTTGTGGATCCGGTTTGTTTTGAATCTGCTTTGAAAGATACGTTTCAGGATATGGAGTGCGGCGCTCTGCGCAGATTTGGATCTCCCCGGAGCTCAAGGTACGTAGCACGGGTATCCGCAGCGGCGCAATGCGCCGCACTTCAAAACTGATGAATGCAGGGAGAACATCCGACCCGACCCCCAAATCCTGGCTCACCCGCGGGTTCGAAGGCTTTATGAAAGGAACCTGCGGCAATGCGGGACAAAACCTGTACGTCTCGCGCGCCGGCGTGCTGCAGCGCATTCACCAGTACGACCTGAACAAGGACGGGTACACGGACCTCGTGTTCTGCAACGGACAGAATCATCGGGAACGCGTGCCGATCTACGTTTACCAGGATCCGTTGGGGGCGGGAGCGTGCATTGACCTGCCGTCCGACGGCGCCATGGCCGGCATTGTGGCCGATTTGAACGGCAACGGCTGCGATGACCTGGTGCTGGGAATGATTTACGACGGCAGCACCATCACCGACCTGAATGCCATCATCTACTACGGGGGGCCGGGAGGCTGGGGCGAGAGCCGGCACCAGAGAATACCCGCTCCATTCTGCACCGCGGTGGCGGCGGGCGACTTCAACGGCAACGGCCGGGTCGATCTGGCCTTTCTGTGCTTCGGGAAGACACGTATCTTTTACCAGTCCGATCTCGGATTCGAACCGCGCAGCTATGTGGACCTCGAGATCGAAGGCGGCCAGCTCGAGGCCGCGGATCTGGACGCCGACGGGTGCGCCGAACTCCTTGTGCGCGCCGCGGACGGAAGGATCGACATCTATTGGGGTGGCGACGGGGGCATCGACCCCGGAAACTCAATGAAGGTGTGCCCCGGCACGTCCGGGCGGCCTGCCCCTATCGAAGAACCGCAGGAAGAGGTCAGCGAGTTCGGAGCAGGCGAGGAAGACCAGAGAAGTGCGGATGCAAATCCTCTTGTGCAGATCCTCGAGTTGGACGGAGTGCCCCACCTCTTTGCACCGGACGAGGCCTCCGTCCGGTTGATCCCGTTCGCACCGGACCGGACCTTGGGCGAGGCGCTCGTCGTGGACTGCCCGAACGCCATGGCCGTTGAGGCCGGTGACGTAAATGGTGACGGCCGGATAGACCTGGTTTTTGCCTGTCGCGAACCCTGGGAGGATGCGGAACGCTCCTGGATCTATTGGGGAAGTGGGGAAGGTTTCAGCGATGAGCGTCGAAGCGCGTTGAAGACGCACCGCGCCTGTGATGTGGCGGTGGGGGATCTGGACGGGAACGGGTTTGCCGACATCGTCATCTGCCAGAATCAGTCTGCCGTATCGTTTACGGGCGAATCGCTTATTTACCGGGGCGGTCCGGAAGGCGTGATCGACGACTCACTTCGCTTGGTCACCGAAGACGCGCGCCGGACATTCATCGTTCGCCCCTCGCCGGATGGGGATCCGCAGGTCGTGTTCGTAAATCACTTCGGCGGGGGCAAGATCGGCGACGTGAAGGCCGCGATCTTCTGGGGCGGTCCGGACGGGTATGATCGTGAACGGACCACGCCGCTTCGTGGTCGATGCGCCGTAGAAGCGGTCTGCTGCGACTACAATGACGACGGCCGTCCCGACGTGATGCTGGCCAACTGTGCGGAAATGTCCTTGGACGACGACCCGGGCTCGTTCGTCTACCTGAACGGTCCCGACGGTTTTCCTTTCGCACCCTCCCTGGTGCTCCCCACCTGTCGCGCCCACGGGGCGGCCTGCGCCGACCTGAACCGGGATGGTTACCTTGATCTCGTGTTCTGTGGATTCTCGAACCCGGAACTGCTGATTTTCTACGGGACCTCTGATGGATTCGACACCGAAAACCCGGCGCACATCCGGCTGGAGCACGAAAACGTTGAATTCGCTGAACCGCGTTGGATCTTCCTTGCCGACCTCAACGGCGATGGGTGGCTCGATCTGGTTGTGCCCACCCTCGAGGGACATCGAAGCTTCATCCTGTGGGGCGGCCCTGAAGGCTTTAGCATGGAGCATTCACAGGCCCTCTCCATTGTGCGTGGGACCTGTGTCCAGGCGGCGGACCTGACCGGCAACGGTCACCTCGATCTGATCATCGGAGGGCACAGGAATGACCCGACCGGTCCCTTCAGTTCGTTCGTTCATATTTATTGGAACGACGGAAAGGGATTGCGTGAAGACAACCGCATGCTGCTTCCCTCCAAGGCCGCGCACGGGTTGGCGGTGGCCGACTTCAACAACGACGGGCTTCTCGATATCGCGGTTTGCTCCTACGACGACGGCCGGGGAGACCGGGACATCGACTCCTACATCTACTGGAACCGGGCCAGACGCGGATTCAGCGCGGCCGACCGGCTTCGTCTCCCCACCCACTCGGCGGCCGGCTGCTTCGCCGCGGATTTCAACGAAGACGGCTGGATCGATCTCGCCATGGCCAATCACAAGACGTTCGGCGATCACGTGGGAGATTCTCATGTCTGGTGGAACGGGCCGGAAGGATTCGATCGTCGAAACACCACGGCCCTGCCGACGATCGGTGCGCACATGATGTCGACGGTCAATCCGGGCAACATCATGGATCGGGGACCGGAGGAGTTTTATATCTCCAGTCCGTTCAAGCTGCCGGAAAACTCGGCCGTGCAGACCATATCCTGGGAGGCGGAACTGCCCCCGAAAAGTTGGGTTACGGCGCGAATGAGGTGGGCGGATACCGAGTTGGGCCTTGAAGATGCCCCATGGGTAGGGCCGGGGGAAAGCGGGAGCGAGTTTGAGAAAGGCGATCGAGTAGACGACGTTCCTCCCGGTGTCTGGATTCAGTACCGCCTTGCACTCGGCGCACGCAACGGAGGCGCCACACCGCGGGTGGTTGAGGTCAGTGTGAGTTATTCTGCATAGGCAGAACCGGAACTCTACGCGAGTTCCGCTACTCTTCCTATGTAGCGGCAGGCAACGGATTCGGGAGTAGGAGCAAAATTCGGGAATTCTCTGGTGCCCCGAAACCTGTACTCAAAAGCAAGTCCGGCCTCCATACGTGAGCCCGTATTTTTCGTAAACTGAGCTTGTAACATCTTTCAATGCAACAGGTTAGAAAGGCAAACCGCACCTCGAAGATCCGCAGTGCCTGCGTCAATCGAAAGGCGTAAACGCCTTGTAATAGCACACTTAATATCATACGTTCGAGGAGATGGCCCTGACTGCGAAAATCCAAAGAGAGGGGACTCTCCCGCTCCTTCTCCGGATCCGATCAAGGCAGAGCGCGAGGGGATTCACCCTGATCGAACTTCTCGTAGTGATCGCGATCATCTCGATATTGGCTGCGCTGTTGGTGCCGGCGGTGCGCAAGGCGATGGAAAAAGCTCGAAGGGTTGTTTGCGCCAGCAACTTGCACCAGTTGCTTGTCACCGCAAATACCTACGCCAACGACGCCGACGGCTATCTGCCCTATTGGGATTCCCACAAAACACCCGCGTTTCCGGACACTGCGGCCGGGGAACAGATCCGCCATTTCGGCGTCCGTGTCGGTCTCGGAAAACTGTATCCCGATTACATCAACGATGGGCACATCTACTACTGCCCCACGCCCTCTGCCAATGGGTACGAAACTGCCGGGGGCCCCCCCTATTCCGCGGCGCCGGGCCAGTTTCGGTTCGAACATATGAAGCGCCCTGACAACGATGACATGAACGTACTCAGCAGCTACCGGTATCGCGGCGCATTGGAATATGTCGCCAACGCCTGGCGACCGATCCGCTACCGCGAGGAATATCCCGGGCGATTCATCCTCTCCGACATGGGATGGGCGTGGATCGGAGGCGGCTGGATCATCAATCACCCGGGCGACGACGCATTGCCGGAATACTTCAACAACGGGGCAGCTGACGGACATGTCGAACCCTATCTCGTCAAGGACAAGAGTCTATTCCCGCTTGGAAATGCCGGATGGGGAGATTCGGCCAAAGGTATGGATTTCATGCAACGAAATGAGTGGTAAACGCCGGACTGAAAGTCAATGAATCAAATTCGAAAATTGGCGTTCATTCTCCTAGTCCTTCTCCTTCCGGCCGCTTCCGCATGGGCCGCGGTCGGTCCAGGCACCACCCTCGAAACATTCGACGGCACAATCGGATCCTGGGACCGGGTTGACTGGGTACCCGGAAGTTTGACCATGGAATCGATGACGAACAGTCCGCCGTTGCCGGACAGCATCCGGTTCCTGGACGACCCCACGGGCTCGCAACTCCACGTGAATGAAGTCTACCACCGCGGATCCGTGCACCTGGAACTGGATGCCGTCCCCACGACCGAGGAACTTCGCGTCGATGCCACGATGTTCCAAGGCGATTTCAGCAGCAACCTGGCGAACTGGGGCGTGGCGGTGGTCCTCTTCTTCGACCCGAACAACTACGTCTCACTGAACCGGATCCGCGACAACGGCGAGAAATGGATCAGCTCCCGAAAGATCGCGGGCAGTTTATCTTCGGATTTCAACAACCTCGGCCAGTTGGACAACCCGTGGATCATGCAGGGCATTGATCTGACCGCGGACGAGATGCAGTTCTACGCAAGCCCCGGTGGCATCGACCAGTTGGGCAGCGCCGACTTCGACGGTCAAATGACGCAGGACCTCAGCGCGATGAACTTCTCGCGGCCCGCAACCTGGACCGGCACGGCGGCAGTCGGAAACGGCACCAACATGATGATGTGTGATCAAACCGAATCGGATTCAAGAATCTACCGCATCGCTGCGAAGCAATGACAAACGAACAAGGAAGAATCAAAAAATGAACAATGTGAATCAGAACTCATCTCTGAAAACCCCCCATGGAATACTGCCCAAGGTTTTCGCTTGTCTGTTTGCCGCTTTCCATGTCCTTCTCGCTTTTTCGGTGTGCGCCGCGGTCGGGCCCGGAATCACCATCGAAACCTTTGACGGAACGATTGGGACGTGGGATCGAATTGACTGGGTAGAAGGAAGTCTGACAGATACGAACGACGTCAACCCGACGAATGGTCTGCCGGATAGCCTCAGATGGCTGCCGGGCCAGTTGAACGTCTACGAGGCCTACCACCGCGGGGCCGTGCACATTGAGTTGGACAATGTGCCCACCGACGACTATCTCCGCCTCGACGCGAGCACCTACCAGGGCGTTTTCTCGGGCAATCTGGAGCACTGGGCCATGGCGGTGGTGATCTACTTTGACGCGGATAACTTCGTTACCCTTACGCGGATCCGTGAATTCGGCGGCGGTTATATGAGCCACAGAAAGGTCGCGGGCGGAACAGTGAACAGGGACCACGGGGCCATCGGCTATAGCGCCGACAGGCAATGGCGCATGCATGGCATCGAGCTGACCGCGAGTAGCGTAAACTTTTACGCGACGCCGCTTACCGGACCCGACACGTTCAGCTCCAACAACTGGGACCAGCTCATGTCGGAGGATCTCAGCGCCATGAGCTTTCCCCGACCAGCCAGTTTCACGGGCAACGCCACGCTGATTGTAGGGAAAGGCTGGGATCAGGCCGACGGCGATCCGTGGGACATAGTTTCGGATCTGACGGTGCCGAAAGTCATCGCCATCGATGCCACCCGGATCATCATCGGAAGCATCGTCAAACCCGGTCCCGAGATTACCGATTTCGGTGTCGCGGACGGCACCGCTTCGGTCACCTTCGTCAGCGCCGACGGCGTTACCAACCGGCTCGAGGCCACCCCCGACCTGGTTTCTCCGAACTTCAACGCAACCGGGGCAACCGTACTCGGCGACGGCGACGGCAAGACGCTGACGGATCCCGTGGATTCGTCAGACACCAAATCCTACCGCGTTACGGCCGACGAATAGGAATTGATTTCTTACCTTGACGTCGTTGTCCTGCTTCGCGCTGTTGCGAATCCCCGGAGTCACGAAGTTAGCGTGGGAAATAAGTAGTTCAATGATTCAAAGTAATGGAAGGCAGAGCATGTAATTTGAAAAAAACCCCAACTATCCGGGGAATTTTTCGATTCTCAATTTTTATTCTATCTCTCCGGCTCTTCCGGCGTGGTGTACGGTCGGCCCCGGCACCACCATCGAGACTTTTGAGGGGACCATCGGAACGTAGGACCGGACCGATTGGGTTCCGCACAGTTTTACCAATGAGAGCGATACGAGCCCGTCGGACGGATTGCCGGACAGCATCCACTTCACGGGCGGACAACTGAACCTCAACGAGGCGTACCAGCGTGGGGTCGTCCACCTGGAGCTCGACAACGTGCCGACTGACATCGGCGTCCGCCTCGATGCGACGACCTGCCAGGGTGTCTACGGTTCCAACAATGGAACACTGGGGTATGTCCATGGTGATTTTCTTTGACCAAAACAACTTCGTTTCGCTTGCCCGAATCCGTGCCAACGGCGACGGCATGACGATGTCGATCCCGGCCGGTACGTCGGTCTCTAGATGTTACCGCGTGGCGGAAACAACCTTCGACCTGACTGCGAATCCCATCCCGCTGTGGGAAATCGATCCCTATGAGAATTTTGTAAAAACCCGGACGCCGTTTTCCAGCACCCCACCCCTGCAAAACATCCAGGTGCAATTGTCGCAGGGTGAGTTCCGGGACATCCTGAAACTCCGGGAGTTGGCCGCACTGGCCGGCGCTCAGGCCCAGGCGGACGCCGAGGCGCTGATCGATCAGGCCACCATCGACATCAATGGGGATCATATCGGTGCGATTTTTGGCGGAAACAAATCGCAGCCGAAATTCTCAACTTGCCGTAATCGAAGCCGGTCCTTGGAAATTCAGGTGTCGTGAGACTTTCAGATCGTAACAAGTCCGACTGCAGAATTATGGAGAGGGGGCGTTCCCGCACCGCGGATTCCCGAAACCGGCGTAAACTCCTTGAATTCAGACCCTTTATGACATAAGCTAACGGGTATGGTTCGGTGGACGACATTTCAGGGAAGGATGACCCGCCCGCGCCGAACTCGAACAGGCCGGGGGGAGTGGGGATTCACCCTGATCGAGCTTCTCGTCGTGGTGGCCATCATTGCGGTTCTGGCCGCGCTTCTGCTGCCCGCAATACGTCGGGCAAGAGAGATGGCCCGAAGGGTTGTTTGCGCCAGCAACATGCACCAGCTGCTCACCACAGCCAATGTTTACGCGAATGACTATGATGGTTATTTGCCCTACTGGGATTCTCACAAAACCCCCGTGTTTCCGGACACGGCGGCCGGGGATCAGATCCGCCATTTCGGCGTGCTCGTCGGTCTTGGAAAGCTATGGCCTGAGTATATCAATGACGGGCACGTCTATTACTGCACCACTCCGACAGCCAACGGCTACAGCACGGCGGGGGGGTGGCCCTATGACCCGCATAATTGGCCAACGTTCCGGTTTGAAAACATGCTGCAGCCCGACAACGCAGACTTGAACGTAGTCAGCAGTTACCGGTATCGCGGAGCATTCGAAAGACGCGATCCGAATGCACCGTATAATCACTATAATCCGGCTTCGAACTGGGTAGCGATCCGTTATCGAGAGCAATACCCGGACCGGATCATCCTGTCCGACATGGGCTGGGCATTGATCCAATTACGCGGCGTGATCATCAATCACCCGGACGATAACGGATCGCCACACTACTTTAATAACGGCTGGGCTGACGGCCATGTCGAGCCCTATCTCGTGAAGAACAAGAACCGGTTCCCGCTCGGTAATGACGGATGGGGGGATTCCGCAAAAGGGATGAATTTGATGCAAGAGGGTAATTGGTAAACCGTGAGGTGAAAAGACATGTATAGAAACGACAACTCTCCCATTTTTCAATTTTCGATTTTCATTCTCCTGGCACTGGCCATTCCGTCGTGGAGCGGGGTCGGCCCAGGCACGACGATCGAAACCATGGACGGCACCATCGGGAGCTGGGACAAGATCGACTGGGTCGATGGAAGTTTCACCCAGAATACGACCACAAATCACATGGTCGGGATACCGGACAGCATTCGGTTCCTACCCGGGCAGTTGAATGTGTACGAAGTCTATATCGGTGGCGTCTTTCATCTCCAGATGGACAATGTTCCCTCCGATCGTTATCTCCGCCTGGATGCAAGCACCTACCAACATGTCTTCCAAAGCAATCTGGAGCACTGGGGCATGGCGGTTGTCCTGTACTTCGATCAGGACAACTGGGTCTCATTCACCCGAATTCGTGAATTCGGCGGCGGGTACATGAGTCACAGGAAAGTTGCCGGCGGCGCGGTTGCCAGAGACCACGGGGCGGTCGGCTACGATGCCGACAAGCAGTGGCGCATGCACGGAATTGATTTGACCGCCAGCACCGTCAATTTTTATGCCTCCCCGCTTGCGGGTCCAGAAACATTCAGTTCCAACAACTGGGACCAGCTGATGTCGGAGGATCTCAGCGCGATGAGTTTTGCGCGGCCCTCCACGTTCAATGGCAATGTCACGTTGGTCGTGGGCAAGGGATACCCGGGCGGCCCCGACCCGTGGGATGCGCCCTGGGATTTTGTGAACCCCAAGAGTGTCGGCATTGACGCAACCCGGGTAATTTTGGGGGAAAGCGTGGTCGAGGAGGGAAGCATCCAAATCACAGATCTCGCGGTTACAGGAAGCGCCGCTTTCATCTCGTTCGACACCCTTTCAGACTCAACCTACCACCTGGAAATGACGATGGACCCGGTATCCTTGCCATGGACAGATACCGGGGCATCTGTCGCCGGGGACGGGGGCCCCGAGGTCCTGACGGATGCGACCGGTGCATCTGCGGCAAAGAGTTACCGGGTCGCATCCGGCGCGGCGGACATGGGGGTCCATTTTATTCCGTTATGGGAAATTGACCCCTATGAAAACTTCACCAGGAACAGGGGCCCGGCACCGGGGACACCCCCGTTGCAGAATATCCAGGTACAACTTGCACAGGGTGAATTTCGGGATGCGATCTTCATGGTTGGTCCTCCGGAACTGGGGCAATCCACGGTCAACCTTCAGGTGGAAACCTTTGGTGGTCTCCCGGAGGGAATGATCCTGCTTCAGGAGACCCTCTATGTTCGGAACCTCACCCTGAACCAGCCCGACACCTTTACAGGAGATGCGGTCTACCCCCTGACCGGGCCGCTGGTGGTTCCGGCGGGTGAGAGCCGCCAGGTGCGCCTGCGCTTTGACGCCCGGTACAGTGGTGTCCAGCCCGGCCTCTATCCCTTTCACGTGATCATTTCCAGCGCCAGTGACGATGACCCGGTGACAATCCCGGGCACGGTGGAAGTCTGGGACTTCAACCTGCCTGGAATCCATGAATTGCCCAGCCACAACTGGGTCCAAATCAAGGCCACCAGCTGGTCCGGGCAGGTCCTTAAAAACGGAATTCAGGAGATGAAGAAGTACGGGCCTAACCACATCTACCTCTCCCACACGGAACTGCCCCGGGCAACCATCGTGGATGCGAACGGAAACATCCTCTCGATGAACTACACCTCCTTTGACTACCGCGTTTCCTCTCCTCTCAACGCATGGCGGGCAGGAGCCGGAAGTGAGCCCCTGGACTATGTGTTTTACCTGTACGACCTGACGCTGGGTCAGGCCGGCGGCGGCTCGGTCAGCTACCCGAGTCCACAGTGGAATACCCTGTTCGAGGACTGGATTTCCCGGATGCGGAACCGGTTGCAAACCAATTATGGGATCGGGAATGATCGCTGGATGATGGTCCTGGGCGACGAGGCGGGTGCACAGACCCTGATGGACTACACAATCCCGCTGGCCGAAACCATCAAGTCGATCGACCCGACCGTCAGGTTGAACTCCAATAGCAGCGTCATTCTCTCCGACCCGTGGGCCTCGCGCTATTATGCCGCCTTCGACATCTTCCAACCCAACCTCCAGTACGTGGAACAGAATCCGGCTCTCCTGACATTTGTACAGGCAAGCGGGAAAGAACTGTGGGCCTACAAGGCCGCGGGATATTGTGGAAGCGTCGGCTTTGATGTGTACCGGTACTATCGGAGCTACGCCTGGCGCATGGTGAAATACGGGATGACGGGTATCGGGCTCTGGACCTATTGCGCGAACCAGGGTGGCGCAGCCCAGTACGACTGGCCCGGCTACAATCCTTCCGGAAATGGGACAAGCCTGGGGCACATCCTTGTCTGGCAGCACTGGGCGAACAACGACATCGTGCACTGCCGCCGCTACGAGATGTACCGGGAGACCACGGATGATTACCGGTACATCCTGAAGCTTCGCGATGTTGCGAAGCAGGCCGGTGTCTCGGCCGAGGCGAATGCCGAGGCCCTGATCGAGCAGGCCATCACCGATATCATCAACAACAACGGGGATCATACCCGCTGCGATTTCTGGCGGAAACAAATCGCGGCCGAAATCCTTGCCCTGCAAAATTAACATGAAACGTCAACATCTCGATTATCTCGCAGCGGCACAAATACCCCCGCTTGCCTCTCGCTCTGTCTGCTGCTATGCGCCCCTGGCGCCGCGAAATCGGCCGTGCCCGCGCCGCCCCCGTACGATGTCATCGACTGGCATGCGGAAATCCTTGCCAATCAACAGGGGCGGGATCAGTTCGATGCGCTGAAATTCATTCCTCACAACACCGGCTGGGTCATCGGGGATGACCCCCCGGTGTCGGCATTGGCGAATCTCGCCACCTTTTACAACTACGTTCGCCAGGGCGAAATCAGCAACACCAAGCTCTGCTACACCGCCAACGGTCCGGCCGATTCAATGTCCCATATCGAAGCCACCGCGGACATCCTGAACCCCGACATGATGTACTACGACCTCTATCCGTGGAGCATTTTCGGCGGGATCCAGGATTCGCTTGCGCAGATGATGCGGATCCGCAACGTGGCCATCGCCCGTGGTTTGCCTTACGGCACCTGGTTGCAGGCTTTTGAAGGGGACGGCATGTCGGCGTCCCGCAACCGGGTCAATGTCTTTTCCCACCTGACCACAGGATACACCCATCTCTCCTACTGGACGTACGATTTTCGCCCCGACACCGGGGACGCCCTTATCGACGTGGCCGGTAATCCGACCGCGATGTACATTGCGGCCATGGGTTCTAATGCGGAAGCCGCAAACATCGGCCAGGCTCTGCGCTTCCTCGACAGCACCGACGTACGATTTATCGGCACAGGCCTGGGTGGAGAAAACGGCCCGCCGGTCGGCATGTCCAATTGGAGCGTGGGCGCCGGGGGCGACAACCTGATCACGAGCGTACAGGTCGACGCGGGCCAGAATCCGCCGGACACCACCTACAAGAACGGCTTGATCGGACTATTCACGGACGATGATGGACAGCGCTACTTCTTCCTGACCAACCTGGCGCACGGATCAGGCGCCTCGGCAGCCGTCCAGGCACTGAACTACACCCTGGCCTTCGACAATTCCGTCACCGAGTTGCTGCGCCTGAACCGAATCACCGGCCTGCAGGAAATCATGCCGCTGACAGGCAACACGCTCAAGATCAACTTCCCCGACGGAACCGGGGACCTGTTCAAGTACAACACAGGTAATTTCCCGGGGCTTCCCTGAGCTCCGCCCCCAACCTTGTTCCCGATTCCTGTCAGTCCCAGCTGTAGACTGTATCCAGCGTGGTATGGACTCCTTCCGCCCCCATGAACGGAAGGTTACGTGCTCGCACAATGTTGTCCATATCGCGCACGTCATCGCGGGCAACCTCCTTGATGTCCCCCAACTGCAGGGCCTGGAGGATGTGCATCGACGTCATCTCCAGCAGTTCCGT
>Ga0310121_10004406_pt1 | contig 12421 bp, 11 predicted proteins | sample CB27_Tmax_986_MG_FD_203504 | JGI IMG/M metagenome (GOLD analysis project Ga0310121, IMG submission 203504) | Marine microbial communities from Western Arctic Ocean, Canada - CB27_Tmax_986 | ecosystem: Environmental > Aquatic > Marine > Oceanic | place: Canada: Western Arctic Ocean | collected...
AGCGCCCCGTACAGCAGCCCCACCGCTAGCAGCCATCGTGTAGGATTTGGACGGGCCCACGTACCCTTCTTTGTCACGGGGGGCTGGATGAAGCGTCTGTTCCTATTGTTGCCATTCCTGGCGCTGTTGCTGCCGTCCGCGGCGGCAGGTAGCGCCTCCTTCGTGCTGCAGATCGATATGTACGGCGCCCACGTCGTGCCGCCGGTGGAGACGCATGCTTACGGCTTCGTGCGCTTCTTCTTCAACGAGGACCGCAGCGAGGCGGATTACACCCTGGACCTGAAGGGGTACTCCAACAGCGCCGTGACCGGCGTGAGGATACGCGAGGGCGCTCCGGGCGAGAACGGGCCGGAGGTGCTATCGCTGAGCGACGGCAACTTCATCGTGACGGGCGGCCATCTGGCGCTGACGCCGGAGCAGCTTGAGGTCTTCGCCTCCGGCAGCTGGTACCTGACGCTGACGACGGTGTTCAATCCCGATGGCGAGGTGCGCGGCCAGATCGTCGTGCCCGCCGACTTCTTCACGGCCACGGGCGGCGCGGCGTATCCGCCACCCTCGAAGCCGCCGGCGCCGCCGCCGGTGGTTCCGGTGGCACCGCCGGCACAGGTGGGCGGCACGTCTGACGGCGGCCCGCCGGCTGGTGGCGGTGTGACCGGCGGGGGGGTTGCTGATGGCGGTGGCCTGATCCGGCCGCCGAACACAGGTAGCGGCGGGCTGCGCTAGCAAGACGGGTGGACGGGCGAGCCGCCGCGTGTGACCGGCGACCCAATGGCAACGTGATGAGAGTTCCCCGGGGTTCGAACGCTCTGGCGCTTCGCCCTGCGCTCAGGATGGCATGGATCAGGGTTTCGGCGCGGGTGTGGATTTCGCTTCGCTGAAGAGGGACGCGACCTCCGGTTCGGTCAGGTTACGGACGGCGCCTTCCGGCAGCGAGCCGAGGAGGAGGGAGCCTTCGCGGACGCGACGGAGGAGGACGACCTCGGCGCCGACGGCCAGGATCATGCGGCGCACCTGGCGCCGGCGGCCCTCACGAATCGTCATCGCGAGCTCGAACTGACCGCTGGAGACGAGACGCCGCAGGCGCAACGGGCGGCGTGGGGCGCCGTCGATCTCGACGCCGCTGCGCAGGGCGGCGAGCTGGTCTTCTGTGGCGGGCTGGCGCAGGCGCAGCCAGTACTCCTTTTCGACCTCGTGGCTGGGATGGGTCAGGACGAAGGTCAGGTCGCCGTCGTTCGTCAGGAGGAGGAGGCCGGAGGTGTCGCGGTCGAGGCGGCCGACGGGATGCAGGCCGGAGGCGCGCAGGTTGACGGGGATGAGATCGAGGACGGTGCGGCGGCCAAGTTCGTCGAGCCTGGTGGTGATGAAGCCGGGTGGCTTGTTCAGCAGGAGATAGGTTTTCTTGCCCTCCGAGGCTGCAATCAGGGCGCCGTCGAGGCTAAGATCGCCGCCCGTGTAGGGCTGCGAAGGGTCGGTCCGCAGCGTGGCGTCGACGGCGACGCGACCGTCCCGAATCGCGGCGAAGGCTTTGCGCCGGGAGAGGCCGGTGGCGTCGATGACGGCGCGCAGAAGGGTCGTCACGATGAGGGCGCGATCGAGGCAGGGATGTTAAAGAATGGAAAAATCAGGGTTGTCACTCCTATTGCCTCACCATGGCCCGCCGATAATCTCATAAAGGACACGGTATGCTACGGGGCCACGGACGTCCCCAGGAAGGATACGCATGACGCCAAATCAAGATGACGCCGTTGGCCGCTCCTCTGATTACCTTGCTCGCGCCCTGAGCGAGCTGTATCAGGCGACAGCAGCCGAAGCCGGTGTATCGCGTGACGACTTGGCCCGCGACCGAGCGGCGCTGCAGGGGCTGGCGCAGCGCCTGGAGGCGGAGCTTGGCCAGGAAAGAGAGCAGCGGGCGCAACTCGCCGGACAGCTGACCAACATGGCCGGGTCGCTGGACAGACTGGTTAATCACCTGCACGGCCTCTCGCAGCTCATGGCCGAGCTGCTGGAGCGCCTCGCGTCTCCCGCATCGCCGCTGGCGGAACCGGCAGCCGTTTCCGCCCCCGAGCCAGCCTTCCAGGCCGGCGGCGAAGGCATCGCGTTGAGCCTGACGTCCGTACCCGGCTTCCAGGCGCTGATGGACTTCCAGAAGGCGCTGATCGCGATGGAGCAGGTGACCAGCGCTTCGGTTGAGCGTTTCCAGGAGGGCGATTCGCGGATCCAGGTCCAGCTGACGGCGCCTCTCAGGGCCGACGCGATCGCCTCGGCGCTGACGACCGCCACGGGTCATGCTTGCGTCGTCGAGGAGTCGCGTCCGGAGCTGATGTGGCTGCGCATCAAGGTGGTCTCTTAGCCCCCGAAGCAGGTTAACCTCGGGTGGTCAGGGCCTGACCGGCGGCGGACCAGCGTCCGGCCAGCTTTGGCGCGCCGGGACGTTTCGCGTGAGCGGGACGCTTTGATCCTTCGCCTGCTGAGGCGGCCCATGATGACAGAGCTGGGGCGCGGGGCGTTTCGCCAGTCTCATGCCGTCGGGCAATGGCTATAATCGTGCGCGAGGCCCTGTTTGCACGTCCGACACCTCCACCTCACCAACTTCCGCAACTATCAGAACGTCAGCATTGACCTGCCGGCGGGGCGTTTGCTCTTCCTGGGCGATAACGCGCAGGGCAAGAGCAACCTGCTGGAGGCCGTCTATCTGTTGGCTTCGGGCCGGTCGGTTCGGGCCGGTAACGACGCCGAGATGCTGAGCCGGGACGTCGAGACCGAGTCGCAGCCGTTCACGCGGCTGGAGACGGCGGTGCAGCGGCGGGCCGGCGACGTGCGGTTGGAGACGATCGTGGTTGGGCCCGCGGTGACGCCGGGCGCGGGCGCGACGCGGACCGGCAAGCGGTTTCGGGTCAACGGCATCGGGCGGCGGGCGGTCGACTTCATCGGCCAGTTACGCGCCGTGCTGTTCACGGCAGACGACCTCGAAATCGTCTCGGGACCGCCGGCGGGGCGGCGCCAGTTCCTCGATTCGGCGCTGTCGCAGCTGGACCGGGCGTACTACACGGCGGTGCGGCGCTACGCCAGGATCATGCAACAGCGCAACGCGACGCTGCGGCGGATCAGAGAAGGCGTCGCCGGGCCAGACGAGCTGTCCCTGTGGGACGATACGTTTAGCCGCGAGGGAGCCGTGATCATCGCCGCGCGGCGAAACGCGGTGACGCGGCTGGCGATGCTGGCGGGCCGCTCACACGCCGGCCTGAGCGGCGACGCGGCGGAGACGCTGGAGCTTGCCTACGAGCCTCAGCTGGGCGGCGAGTGGCGCGGCCTGGTGCCGGAGGACGCGACGGCAGACAATATTCAGCCGATCTTCGCGGCGGCGCTGGCGTCGCAACGGCGGCGCGAGGTGGGGGCCGGCATCTCGCTTGTGGGGCCGCACCGCGACGAGCTGTCGATCAAGCTGAACGGCGCTTCGGCTGCCGCTTTCGGGTCGCGGGCGCAGATCCGGACCACGGCGCTGGCGCTGCGGCTGGCGGAGGCCGAGCTGCTGCGGGCGGCGGAGGATGACCCGCCGGTGCTACTGCTGGACGACATCGTGTCGGAGCTGGACGAGCGGCGACGCGGCTCCGTGCTGGCCGGGCTGGCGGGCTTCGGCCAGGTGTGGTTCACGGCGACCAGCGGTTCCTGGCTGCCGGAGCAGTTCGTGCGCGACGCGGCGGTGTTCGACGTGGCGGCGGGGGGCGTCACGTCGCGTTAGGAGACGGGCAGGGGCGCCCTGGTCCTTCGCCTGCCGGCTCAGGACGACGTGAGGCTACGCCGGCTTTGTCAGACTGACTTCGGGACGCGCTCGTCCTCGACGCGGACGGCGTAGGTGGCGATGTCGACGGTGCCTTGCGGGGCGTAGACGGCCTTGCCGGTGGCGAGCTCAAACTCGGCGTAGTGGATCGGGCAGTGCAGCTTGTCGCACTCGAAATAGCCGAAGTTCATCTGGAAGTCGGCGTGCGGGCAACGGTTGCTGAAGGCGTAGAAGTGGCCGCTCCAGAGGACGATGCCGACCTCCTGTCCCTGCACCATGCGGCGGCGGATCTTGCCCTCGGGGAACCCGCGCAGGGCGCCGATGTCCTGGTAGTGGCTCACCGCCTCAGTCTAGTGCCCGACAATCAACGATCCACAAGCGGGGGTCGCTGCGCATCCCTCGCGCTCGCGCTTGTCTGCTCCGCGCGTGTTTGAGTGAGTGATTGAAGGTCTTTGGGAATGTCCCCAAAAGACCTTCAATCACGGGGCGTCCCCGCTACCCCGCTGACTCTTCAGCCTCGCGTGGTTGTACGTGCTGGATCATGGCACGTCCGAGCCGAAGAGCTCTCGGCCTCGATCTGCCGGCAGGAGGACGTCGAGCGCCTGCGGCTCGACGGAGAAGGTGACGGGAGTCTGGCCAATGTACTCGCCGTCGGCCTGGACGGGGAGCCCGGGTGTTTCGATCGTGAGCTGCTGCAGGCGATGAAACGAGACGCCGCGCCCGCCGTGATGCCGCCGCATTGCGAGCTTGAGCGCGGTGCGCGCTTCCCAGGCGTAGCCGCGGCCGTGGAAGAGATAGGCGTCGAGATGCCCGTCGTCGACGAGCGCTTCAGAGGTGACGTTGACGATGCCACCGTAGGAGCGGGTGTTGCCGAGGAGGAGCCAGAAGAGCTCAGCCGAGATCGATTCGCCGTCGATGGCCATGGCGACCTCGACGGGGCGATAGCGCAGGAGGAGCTTCACGGCCCAGAGGACGTAGGAGGCGGAGCCGAGCCGCCGTTTCCACGCCTCGGGGACGGCGCGGACGACCGCGGCGTCGATGCCGACGCCGGCCATGAGGAGGAAGCGGCGGTCGTTGACCTTGCCGAGGTCGAAGCGGCGGCGTGCGCCGGCGAGCTGTGAGGCAAGGGCGACATCGACGCGGCGGTTGATGCCGATCTCTTTGGCGAAGGCGTTGCCCATGCCGCCGCGCAGCACGCCGAGGGCCGATTGGCTTCCCGCCAGGCCGTTGACGACCTCGTTGACGGTGCCATCGCCACCGCAGGCGAAGACGGCTGTGGCGCCCGCCGCCGAGGCGTCGCGGGCCAGCTGCGTCGCGTGTCCCGGGGCGTCGGTGTTGAAGATGTCGACCTGCCACCGCGGGCGGGCCGCTGCCGCCGCGGCCTGCACGCGGTCGATTGCGGGCGCGTTGCGGGCGAAGCGGTTGTAAATGATGCAGGCGCGATCCATGGTGACTCAGTATATTGGTAAGCCTGTGCTATATTTGCGCGTGCACTCGATGGCCTCACCTTTCTCGCAGAACGACGCTGCCGCTATGACGCGACGGACGCGATGACTCGAGTAGTCGTTACAGGCCTCGGCGCCGTCACACCTCTCGGTAACGATGTAGCCGGCACGTGGCAGGGGCTGATGGACGGGCGCTCCGGCATCCAGGACATCACCCTCTTCGATACGTCCGCCTATGAATACGCGATCGCCGGCGAGGTGCGTGACTTCGTGCCGGAAGGCGTGATGGGCGCGAAGGACCTGCGCTACATCGACCGCTTCTGCCAGTTCGCGGTGAACGCAGCGCTGGAGGCGGTGCGCGACGCCGGTCTCGAGATCGGTGGAGGCCTGGGAGAACGCGCCGGCGTCGTCTACGGGTCGGGCGCCGGCGGCTACACCCTCCTCGCGGCGCAGTCGCGCGTCCTGAACGCGAAGGGACCGCGCCGGGTCAGCCCGTTTTTCCTCAGCAACATCCTGCCGGACGCCGCCAGCGGCTACATCGCGATCCACACGGGCTCGATGGGGCCGAATTTTGCGGTCGTGTCGGCCTGCGCCACGGGGGCGGGGTCGATCGGCGAGGCGGCGGAGATCATCAAACGAGGCGACGCGGACATCATGATCGCGGGCGGCGCGGAGGCGCCGATCACGGCCAGCCTGTACGCGGGGTTCAACGCGCTGCGGGCCATCGCGACGCCGGAGGAGGATTCCTCGCGGGCGTGCCGGCCGTTCGACCGCTGCCGCAACGGATTCGTGGTTGGCGAGGGCGCCGGCACGGTGGTGCTGGAGAGCTGGGAGCACGCGCAGGCGCACGGGGCGCGGGTGTACGCGGAGCTGGTGGGCTACGGTTCGAGCAACGACGCCTTCGACATGGTGGCTTCGGACGAGTACGGCCGCGGCGCGGCGCTGGCGATGAACATGGCGCTGCGTAAGTCCGGGCTGGAGCCGCAGCGGGTGGGCTACGTGAACGCGCACGGCACGGCGACGCCGATGAACGACCGCGTCGAGACGATGGCGATCAAGAACGTGTTCGGCGAGCACGCCTACAGGCTGGCCGTGAGCTCGACGAAGTCGATGACGGGCCACATGATGGGCGCGGCGGGGGCGGTAGAGGCGATCTTCAGCGTCCTGGCGCTGCATCACCAGGTGCTGCCGCCGACGATGCACTACGAAGAGCCCGACCCGGATTGCGACCTAGACTACGTGCCGAACGCGGCGCGACCGGTGCAGGACCTCGATGCGGCGCTATCGACCTCGATCGGGCTGGGCGGCCACAACGCGGCGCTGCTGTTCAGGCGGGTTTAGGGACCTCACCCGCGCGCCCCTCTCCGGCATCGGGAGACGGGCTGTGGACGGTGGTGGGGTGATGGACTTTTCATTTGGTGTGTTGATTGAGGACGGGCCGTTTTGATCCTTCGCCTGCGCTGGCGCGGCTCAGGATGACCGTGGGCGCGTTGACATGGGACGGCCGCGGTTCGCAGAATGGGCCGCTGGACTGGCGCGGCGATTGAGGAGGCTGACACGGCGGACTACGTTCACCCAGAGATGCTGGTCGACGGCGACTGGCTGCAGGCGCACCTCGAGGACGCCAACGTGCGCATCGTGGACTGCGACCCGCCGGACGCGTACCGGCGCGTCCACATCCCCGGAGCGGTCAACCCGAGCGACAACTTCCTGAAGGACCCGGATGACCGGCGCTTCATCATGACGCCGGAACAGTTCTCGGCGGAGATGGCGCGGCTCGGCATCGGCGACGACACGCTCGTCGTGTCGTACGACGCGGGCGGGACGACGGCGGCGCGCTTCTGGTGGTGCCTCAACTACTACGGCCACACCAACGCGAAGGCGCTGAACGGCGGCTGGAACCTGTGGTTGAAAGAGGGACGCCCCGTGACGATGGTGCAGCCGAAGGTGAGCGCGGCGAAGCCGTTCACGCCGCGCGCCGACGAGACGCTGTACGCCACGGCGGAGCAGATCATGGCGGACCTCGACGACCCGGACGTCATCGTCCTGGACGTGCGGTCGGACGGCGAGTGGGATGGCAGCGTGACGCGTGGCAACAAGCGCGGCGGTCACATCCCGGGCTCGGTGCAGCTCGAGTGGCTGAACAACCTGACGGCGGACGACGAGAAGCGCTGGAAGAGCGCCGACGAGCTGCGTGAGCTCTACGCGGCCTGCGGCCTGACGCCGGATAAGAAGATCGTCACCCTTTGACAGGGTGGCATTCGAGCAGCGCAGTCTGCGCTGACCCTCAAACTCCTCGGCTTCGAGAACGTGCGCGTGTACGACGGCTCATTCAGCGAATGGGGCAACCGCGACGACACGCCGATTGAAAAATAAGAATAAGTGAGAATAAGGCGGTACGAGACATGAGCGAGTACGCGCGCCCCGACTTGCTGGTCGACGTCGACTGGCTGCAGGCGAGGCTGGATGACGCCGACGTGCGCATCGTCGACTGCGACGGTGCGGCGGCGTACCGGCGGGCGCACATCCCCGGTGCCGTGTTCTCAGAGGCGCACCCGTACAAGGGCGAGGATCGCCGCTTCGTGATGAAGCCTGAGGAGTTCGCGACGGCGATGTCAGCGCTTGGCATCGGGCCCGATACGACGGTGGTGGCTTACGAGGCCGGTGTTGGTGCCTCGGCGGGGCGCTTGTGAGGTGCCTCAGCTACTTCGGCCACGCGAACGTCAGGTTCCTCGACGGTGGCTGGTCGCGATGGCTGGCGGAGGGTCGCCCGATCGTTATGGCGGGGTCGAATCCCGCCCCGGCGACCTTCGTGCCGCACGTCGACGAGTCGCAGCTGGCGACGGCGGACTACGTGCGGGCAGCGATCGATAACCCGGACGTGATTATCCTCGATGTGCGCAGCGACGGCGAGTGGGACGGCAGCGAGGGACGGGGCAACCCGCGCGCGGGACACATCCCCGGCGCGGTGCATCTCTAGAACAGGCTGAGCATGTCGGTTGACGAGACGGGAGCGTTCAAGGACCCGGAGGCGCTGCGGCAGCTTTCGAGTCCTGCGGCATCACGCCCGACAAAGAGGTGATCACTCTTTGACATGGTGGCAGACGCTCAGCGCAGCCTGCGCTGGCCCTGAAGCTCCTGGGACTCGAGCGGGTGTGAAACTACGACGCCTCCTTCGGAGAGTGGTCGCGGCTGGATGATGCGCCGGTAGAGTAGGACCGTTTTCGCGGCAACCAATCGATGCCCCTCACAGCTCGGCCATGAGGGGCATCGGCGTGCAGGGGCGGGTGCTGACGGGCCGGACGGCGTCGAGCCTGGTCATCCCTGCCGGTAGGGCGGGTGTAGGGGCTCTAAAGCGGGGACAAAATGACAAGATTCCTGCCGTTCGGCTAGGACGGGGCGCTCAGGTCCTTCGCAGGGCTCAGGCCCACCCATCGGCGCCGGGCTGGTGACGGCGCCGATGGGTGGGCCTAGAACTGGCTCAGGGACGATAGCGAGCACGATGGCACGGCGTCAGCGGCTGCGTGAGTCGGCGTCGTGGTCAGCTCACTGGTGCTAGATGCCGAAGCCGCCGCCGCCGCTTTGCTTGCCTTCGATGGCGGCGAGGAGGACGGCGCCAGAGATGATCAGGCGCTTGTCCGGCGCGGGGCCAGTTTCCGCGAAGTCGACGTTGAGCTTGTAGACGAAGGGGTTGAAGTTCTGCTGGTAGGTGCAGACCTCGGCGCCGTTGACCTCGCAGTGATACTTCTGGGGGAAAAAGGGGAGAAAGCGGCGCAGGAGGGCCATGGCGGCGCTGTCCTCCTTGATGAAGCCGATCTCGACGTCGTTCTCGTCCATGACGATCCACTGGTCGCGGAAGAAGGAGCTCCAGCCGCGGCGCTTGAAGGCGCCGAGCTTGCGGCCGGTCGTGGGGTCCTCGACGTCGTAGGAGGCGCTGAAGTCGATGATGTTGCGCGCCTTGATCAGGAGGAGCTCCTCGGTCTTTTGCTTGTTGGCGTAGAGGCGGATGTCCTCCTTGAGCTTGAAGGCTCGCTGGCTGGCGAAGAGGACGAGCGAGCCGTCGGGGCCGTAGACGTCGAAACTGCCGCCGAAGATCTTGAGGACCTTGCGGCGGATCTGGTAGGCGGGCTGGCGGAAGCGTTCGGAGTTCAGCATGGCGACAGCTTACTCCGTGCACCATCCCTGCGCCTGCTTCAGGATGTTCTCATCCCGAAGCGCCGTACGTTCGGGCGCCGTTGTGGAGGACGCGAAACTCCGGGGACGACGTTTCGTCCGGGAGGGAGGATGGCTGAGCCGTCCCGTGCGTCAGTAGCGGCGGGTGGAGGGCGTAACCCTGACAGCATGAAGCTCGGCCCACGGCGGTGAGAGCTGCTACCGGAGCCGAAGGTCCGCGACGATGGCGATGTGGTCGGAGGCTTGCGCCGGGTCGGCCACGGCGGCGGCGGCCGTGGCCTCGAAGCGAAGTCCACCGCCGTCCGCGACCAGGATCCAGTCGATCGGGATCGCGCCGGCCTCTTGCTTAGACTGCGCTGTGCCGGCGAGACGCCAGGAATCCTGCAGCGGGACCGGATTCGCCGCGTCGCCCACCGTTGCCAGGCCCATCAGGTAGTCGATCGCTTCTGAGCCCTCTGTCGCGTTGAGGTCCCCGAGCAAGATGACGGGCATGCCGGCGAGATGCCTCGCGATCAGGCCGGCAAGTTGCTCGACGCTGCCGGCTGGGTCCTGGCGGCAGAGATGGGTGTTCGCGACGCCGAACACCTGCCCCGATGGCGTCTCAGCTATCAGGTAGGTCATTCGCACCGGCCCACGGCAGGCCGACGGGAGCGCCTCGACGCCGTGTTCTCGCACCGTAAAGGCGTCCCTGGCGAGCAGGATGACGTCCGCGTTGCGAGGGTCATCGCCGTCGTAGAACTGATAGAGGTGGTCCAGCTGCGATTTGAAGTCGCCGCGGAGTGGGGCGGAGACTTCCTGCAGTCCCACCGACGTCCGCCCCCACCTCGGTAATCAGCGCGACGAGGTCGGAGATGCGTTCGGCGGGCTCTCTGAGATCGACGTTGCTGGGGCCGCCGAGGAGACCGGTGTTGTAGGTCATCGCCGTGAGGCCTGTCGCATCTGTAGGTGTTTCGGTCGGCGATTCACTGATTGCCGTCGGGCTCGGGCTCGGGCTCGGGCCGGGATTTTCGAGCTCCGAATCACCGGCTCCGCCGCTACAGGCCGAAACCAACCAGACAGCGCCGAGGAGCCAGGCGAGCTTGATTCGAGAGTCGAAATGCCGGCCTGAGAGTGCCAACATCCTCACTCTGAGTTAGATCGGCGCTGAGGGGCGATAAGTTACGCCCTGTATTATCCTCGGGCCGCCTCTCTGAGCATGGCTCCCGGCGAGCCGAGGGACGTCGGCCGGCTCATACTACGCGGGCGCCGCCCGGACGAACCGCAGGATCAGTGACCGGCGTCTAAGACTCGGTCGCATCCTGATTTTGGTCCGTCCATTCGAGGAGCAGCTGCTCGACTTCCGCCTGCAACGCCTCGAAGCGTCGGCCTAGCTCGCCCACGAGAGCCGCATTGCCGTCCCGGCTGGCGAGGTTGATCGACTCCTCAAGGCCCTCGATCTCCTCTTCCTTCTCTATGATCGCTGCCTCTAGCAACCCGAGCGCCTCGTTACGGCGACGCTGTTCGTTGCCAGAGAGCTGCTTCGGGCGGTTCTCTGGTTTTGGCTGCACCGGTGCGGTTACAGGCTCGGTCTCTTTGTCGTACTCCGCCAAGGAGCCGTCGAACTGCACCAGCCTGTCGTTTTCAATAACCCAGAGACGGCTGGCGAGTCGCTCGATCAGGCGGCGGTCGTGCGATGCGAACAGCAGTGTCCCGCCGAAGGCCGCCAGGGCGTCCTCCAAGGCCTCACGGCTGGGGATATCGAGGTGGTTCGTCGGTTCGTCCAGTAGAAGGAAGTTAGCGCCAGACCGCACCAGCTTGGCCAGCGCGAGCCGGCTGCGCTCACCACCGCTAAGACTGGCAACGCTCTTCGTCACCTCTTCGCCGCTGAACAAGAAGCGCCCTGCGAGGTCGCGCGCTGCCTGCATGTCGGGGTCGTCGCGGAGCAGCTCCTGGAGGACCGTCAGCGAGCCGTCCAGGCCTTCGGCCTCCTGCCAGTAATGAGCGACGCTGACGTTTGCGCCAAGACGCGCTTCGCCTGCTACGGGTGCAAGGTCACCAGAAATCGTGCGCAGCAGGGTCGACTTGCCGGCGCCGTTGCGTCCGACCAGCGCCACCCGAGCGCCGCGCTCCAACTCCAGATCACCCAACCTGAGCACTGGCGTGGCCTCGTAGCCCACGGTCAACTCCTCCGCGCGCAGCACGACCTCACCGCTGCGGCCGGACCTGAGGTTGAAGCGCACCGACCGCTGGCGAGCTGGCGCCTCGATCCGCTCAAGACGCGCCAGGCGCTTGGCGCGGCCCTGGGCCTCTGCGGCGCGTTGGCCGGCGCCGTAGCGGCGGATAAAAGCCTCCTCCTTGGCGATGTACTCCTGCTGACGCTCGAGCTCGCGCTGTTGACGCTCGGTATCCGCCTCACGCAGGCTTTCATACTTACTGTAATTGCCGGGATAGGACCTGAGACGACGGTTCTCCACCTGCCAGATTCGCGTCGCGATCTTGTCCAGAAAGTAGCGGTCGTGCGACGTCACAATTACGGTCCCGCGCCAGGCTGACAGGAAGCTCTCCAGCCAGCGCAGGCCCTGCAGGTCGAGATGATTAGTCGGTTCGTCCATGAGCAGCAGATCCGGCTCGGACATCAACGCCCGCGCAAGCCCGACGCGACTGCGCTGACCGCCACTCAAGACTGCCAGCGGTTTGTCCCAATCGTCTTCGTCGAATCCGAGGCCGCTCATGATCTGAGCGAACCGCGCCTCGTATATGAAGGCGCCTTCGTGTTCCATCCTCTGAAGCAGGTTCGCGTAGTGCTCCTCGGCTTCGGCGTCGCCCTCCGCCATCGCCGTCGCCGCCTCGCCGAGGGCGGCCTCCAGCGCCACGACGTCCTGCACGGACGACAGCACCTCGTCTCGAACCGTGACGGCGCCGCTTACCGAGGACGGTATTTGCTCCACCATGACGCTGCGCAGCCAGCTGGCGGCATGTCGCTGCCCTGTCCTGGCTGGCTCGAGCCCCGCCAGTACGTGAAGCAGGGTTGTCTTGCCGGCCCCGT
>Ga0310121_10004407_pt1 | contig 12421 bp, 10 predicted proteins | sample CB27_Tmax_986_MG_FD_203504 | JGI IMG/M metagenome (GOLD analysis project Ga0310121, IMG submission 203504) | Marine microbial communities from Western Arctic Ocean, Canada - CB27_Tmax_986 | ecosystem: Environmental > Aquatic > Marine > Oceanic | place: Canada: Western Arctic Ocean | collected...
CCGTTCACTGTGCAGCAGCCTGCAATATTGTTTGTCCAGAGGTGGGTCGGTGTGCAACCGCCAAAACCACCCGCAAACTTCATAAGACGGTGATGCTCCTCGGAGCCAGGCTCCACCTGACCGAATTTTCTCATTTGTTCGATGTCGGTTATCTGCTGTTCCACGAGATGATTTCGGACAAAGGAATCCACATCATCCCAGTAATCCCCCAGACCGTAATCGCTCATCAAGACCGAATCACAGATGAAGTCTCCGATCGCGCAGGGCTCCGTAAGTTCGCCCAGGTTCGAGGGTCGATCACCGTTGCCTTCGGGCGCCGACCAACAAGGAAGCCATCCCATTCGGACGATCCCATTGCGCCGGGTGTTCTCATGGAATTCCCGACAAAATTCCTTTACCCAATCGCTGTTGGTCGCCGTGGCATAATCGAGAAGTCCAAGCAGGGCCTGCGTCCCATTGTGGAAATGCCCCATCCAGATACCATGCTCATAACCAGGGTAACGCTTCTCGTCGATATTATCCGACCACATCCCTGGTTTCATGCCAAATTTGTATATCCGGGTGGCCATCTCCATGGAATCTTTGTCCCCGGTTCGCTTGTAATGCTTGGAGAGCGCCGCCATGGCCCGATTGGCCTCTGCTTTGGCAGCTCCCTCGTAGCCCATTGCGTCGCTCTTGGGTTCTTCGAGAGGATCGTACTCAAAATCATGCTTCCCAGAGGTGTAGGGAGGAACTGCATCCGAATTCATAACTCGCCATTCTCCCTCGGGCGTTATGCCTGCTTGCATGGGATAAAACGCTCGATCTTCAACCTTGATGGCAACATTGCGCAAACCCTTTGCCATAAGATTGATCCATTTGTCCCAGGCAGGATTCCCGTCGATGCCTTGGCGGTTCATCAAGACAAACATCATGGAGGCGTTCGTTTGCGGATAAGAAGTCCCCATTGGCGGGCCCTGACACTCCATGGCATAGTACAACAGGCCATCCTCTCTAATGGCGCCCAACATTTCCTTCATCATGTTGTATTCATGATCCAGCCCAAAATCGCTCCCTGTAATGGACCGCATCTGGGGAATCGTTCGCGCGTTTTTGACTGTGATGTTCCAAGTAACTGCGAATGGATTAGCCGCCCATTGGAAGAGATTTGTCGGATCGTTTTGATCACCGTGCCCCAGCCAGAATCCTTGATAGACACCATAATGATAATCCGGTTCCATGTTTCCGATTAGCGCGTTGAGCGACCATTTCGCTTGCTCGGCGATGTCCAGGGTAAAGGGGACGACCGCCTCATAAGTTGTACCTTTGGGTATCATCGCCTCTTTCTTAAGGACCTCATCGATATCGAAAGGTGGCCCGGCATACGCAGTCTGAACGCCGACAGATAGAGCTAAGAGCATAGCTGAAGATAGTTGCAACATTTTACCGAACCGAATGTTCATTCCTGTTTCCTCCGCATTCTTCTCTTTAATGGTGTATTAAACCTTCTTCAGCCACGAGATCAAGCAGTTCTTCAAGGCTGATTTCTTCTTTTTCAAACTTACCCATCACCCGTCCCCGAGAAAGGACCACAATATCATCAGAAATCGCCAACGCGTGCCTGAAGTTGTGGGTAATAAAAATCACCGCTTTCCCTTTATCGCGCGCCGCGCAAATATGTTCGAGAACCTTGTCTGCTTGTCGCACCGCCAGCGCCGAAGTCGGCTCATCCAGGATTAAGCAGGCCGAACCATAAAACATTTCTCGGGCAATAGCGAGTGCTTGGCGCTCCCCCCCGGAAAGGGTCGTGGCAGGCGCTTCCAATTCGCGGTTCAACCGGACACCCAGAGTTTCAAGGGCCTGAATGGTATCACGCCGCGCTTTGGCCGCATCAAACCTCCGCAGCACTCCCCAACCTTTCGTGGGTTCATTACCCAAAACAACGTTTCGCGTAATCGATAGCAACGGGCATATCGCAAGGTCCTGGAACACGGTTGCAACTCCGCGCTCGCGCGCCATCGCAGGACCACTAAACTCTATTGGATCGCCATTCATTCTAAGCTCGCCCTCGTCCGGTGTCAGCACCCCACACAGAATCTTGACCAGGGTGGACTTCCCTGCCCCGTTATCGCCCAGAAGCGCGAGGATTCTTCCTGCGTGGGCCTCTACCGACACATCCGCTAAAGAGACCGTCGAGCCAAATGACTTCCAGATTTTTATCGCTTCCAAGACCGGTGTGGTTGCCGAATTATTGCTATTCTCCATCATTGATCCGGCTCCGTTTCGCCTTGGGGCTTGGGCGTCTTTTGGCTCATGATCTTATTGGTAACGAATGTGTTGACCAAAACCGCTCCCAGCAGCACGACTCCGACGAGGGTTTTGAAGTAAAAACCAGGCGCCCCCATTAAGACAAGTCCTTGTTGAACCATCCCGAAAATGAGCGCCCCGAAGGCAGTTCCAATGACGCTTCCGTAGCCCCCCATCAGTGAAGTGCCGCCTATGACCGCCATGGCAATTACATTCAGCTCATCTCCTTCGCCGCGCAGAGCGTCCACGGACTGGAATCTGGCCATTTGGATAACGCCGGCGCAACCTCCTGTAAACGAGGCCAGTGCAAACAGAGCGACAGTCAATCGCTTAACCGGAATCCCGAGGTTCCTCGCGGCTTCTTTGTTCTGCCCGATTGCGTAGATCCAGTTCCCTGTGCGAGTTCGCACGAGAAGCCATGTACCCAGCATGATGGCAAGCAGAAGCCAGACGAGTGACATCCGAAACTGAAAGTTCTCATGAATGGGTCCGGCCAGGAGGTACCGAATCGTGTCGTTGGTCTCGACCGCCATCGGGAAGCCTTTGGTACACGCTGTCAGGAGACCTCGGTAAATCATCATCGTTCCCAGCGTGACTATGAAGGAATGAATTTTAGTCGTGACGACCATCAACCCGTTTAATGCGCCGAGGACAGCGGAGAAGGCGAGCGCAGCGGCGATTGCCGCCAAAGGGGGTAAGTTGTATTCGTTTGTCAGGTGTGCAGCCGCAAACGAGGACAGGCCGATGACCGCTCCGATGGATAGATCGAACTGCCCGCCAATCATCAACAAGGTAATGCCCACACTGACTATGCCGAGATCGGCGACCACATTCGTGATGTTGATGAAGCTGTGCTGAGTCAGAAACAGGTTGGTTGTCAGGCCAAATCCAAGGAAGACAGCGATAGTCCCGCCCGCAGCCGCGGCCTCGGGCCTGAGTAAAACAAAGCGTACGGTTTCGCTAACTGTTCTATTGTTTGGCAAGGCTGTGTCAGGACAATCAATTAGACCGTTTCACGATTATTCGTAGCGATCAACCCGGTATCAGAACCCCGCGCGTGAGCAAGGGGACCAGTCGCTGGCGCAGAGTCCCCTTGCTCACGCGCGGGGTTCCGATAGGAGGCGCTATGCCTAGATGTTAAATGCTCTAGATGGGAATCTCAACGGTACCCTTTTTTGGTCAATTCAAGGACCTTATCCACATTCGAAGCGTCCACAATATTGGGACCCGACAGGAAATAATTGGACTGTGTCAAACCATACCGGATGTGATGAACAATTTCGAGTATGGGGATGTAGCCCCGCCAGAACTGCTGCTGGTCGATGGTGAACAGCATTTCTCCTGTTTGGATGCTCTCCAATGCTGGAACATCGAGGTCGAATCCGACCAGAAAGAGATCCTCACCCCGTCCGACGTTTTTCTTCGCAGCTCGGGCGGATGCTCCCAGTCTCGAATCCAGGGTAACGATACCGCCGGTATCTGGATTTGCGCGCAGAAAATCCGTCAAATACGCTTCACACCGACCGGGATCAAAAGGGGTCTCGCGGATGTCTGTATCGATCCCTGCCTCTTGCAGTCTCTCCTCCAGTCCCTTGGCCCGCGTACTTAATGTTCCATCGCCCGGGGCGTGAATACCGCAAAAGACCTTGCCCTTGACCCCCGCTTTTATCAGGCCCTCCGCGGCCAATTTTCCTGCCGAATACTCATCCGAACCAACACGGCTGATGTACACATCATCGGGGTCCCTTAGGACTCGTTCTGTAACGGGTGGCGCAGGATTAAATGCCAGGACAATCCCCTGGTCGCGGGCTCGCTCGGCGACGGGTTGTGTCGCCTTTTCGTCCATCCCCATGAGAACCATTCCATCGGGGCGCGCCGCCATTGCCTGTTCAATTTTGTTGATGTACTGAGAAGTGGTCAGTTTGTCGGGGTATATGTAGACGACCTTCACGCCTAGATCATCACCCGCTTGCATGGCGCCTTTGTAAACGATGGTGTGGAAAAGGTCGGTCGGTCCAACGATTCCGACAAAGTAGATCAAGAGTTCTTTCTCTTCAGTAGGAACATCGCCCTCGCCCGGTTCCATTATTCGAGGGGCGCAGCCTGAGAAAAGGATTCCCCCGAGGAGTGCCAGGGTGAGTACTTCAGGGAGTCTGTAACGTGAACGAGGCGGGCGCATTCGCTTCCTTCGGCCGGATTTGGATCTGAGGACCTTCAGCCCTCCCGGACTTTCCTGCAGGCGCGTTGGATCTCTTCCGGCATCTTATCACGCACACTCTTATTCATCAGCTGCCAACCAATCACGTCCGGATCGAGCCAGGGGACGTGGAACGCGGAACAGAATTCCAGACGGCTCTTGTCCTGGCTCTCATTGGGGTGATAGCCGTGCCAGGTGGCGCTATTGAACGCGATCAGGGACCCTGCCGGGGCGGTGATTTCCGCGATATCGGGATAATCAGCGCCCTCGCGGGGTGGCCGACCAGAATGGTGGCTGAAAGGCATAAAGAATCGGTTCCCATTTTCGCTGGTCATGTCATCCAAACACCAGGAAAATGTCAAGACGAAACAGTTTGAGGGAAATGCAAACCCATGGTTCTTCAGCTCGTGGGCCGGGGACCCGACATGGAGGCCGAGTCCATCCTCTCCGGGTAACATCCAGCGGGAACCAACCTCGGCAAGCTGAAACCCTTCTCCCAGGGTCCCCTTGGCTAAATCGAGGAGAAACGGGTGAGAGATGAGATTCACGAACAGGTCCAGGTCGTCCTGGGATAACTGGTTGAAAAGGGCTCGTTCATAGAGGCTCGCTTTTCCGTCGCTACCGTTGGATGTCATGTGGTCCTTCAGGCGCTCTGCCAACTTTTCCGCCAGTTCACGTGGGATGAGGTCTTCGACTACCAAATACCCGTATTCGTTAAACTGCTCCACAACCTGACTCATATCTTGGTTCTGCGCGCCCGTCATAGCTGTCTCCTCTATAAAGAATGTTTCAAAAGTCCGTCGTGTCTGTTCCGCTAGGGATTGCCACTTGAAAAAATAAAATCCCCAGCCAGGGGTTCATGCTGGCTGGGGATATGGACTGCTTATTCTATTTCAAAGAATCAAGAACCAGTTAAGTTTATTCGTATTGGTCCCATTCTTTGACACCGGTGACCGGATTTGGCGTGTTGGTCGGGCCCGCCGGTGTTGGCGTATCCGATGGTCCGGATACCCAGAGGTTGCTGTCATCCTCGACAATGATCTCATCGACTAAGAGTGCGCCCAGGTCGCTGGCGAAACCTATCCAAACGTCGTTTTGCGGGTTTGGATCGCTCGCTGGACTCAAATCTCGGTTGTCGAATATCTCAGTGAAGGCGGGTCCATTGGAAACGTTTCTCCACGACATTGCCACTCCATCTATATTCCCTAGCACAATCTCCACAACGATTGCCTGTGAGGTTCCCGTTGCCGACGTAATGGCGCTAATGAACGCCGAGTTCGTAGCCAAGTTCCCAAAAGTCCCGTATTCATCATCAAAAATGGCCGTATTCCACATACCGCTTGTTTGAATCTTCCAATTTTCGAAGCCTGTGATATTCGTTTCAAGACCTCCCTCAAGGTTGGCATTAATTGCCCCCGTATGGTCCATACCGCTGTTACGATGGAAGGGACCGATAACGCCGGAGTGAGCTGGCGCGACAATAGGGCCGTTGGGACCAAAATTTCCAGGGGCCCAAGCAGGATCGTCTATGTCCCACCAGAACGTGAAAGTACACTTCAGATTGTCTCCTCGCGTGAACATATCGTTGCCCAGGACATAATTATGCCACCGATTCGCGACGGCAAATCCATTGGTGACGTCTCCTGTGGTCTCCCACCAAGTATCAGGCCCGCGAGACTTGAATGCAAATTCGCCTGGCTCATATTCGGACACCTCTGCGATGGTGGTGTAATCTCCACCCGCTGGAATACACGCATCGCAAAACGGCTGAAATTGCCATGTTGCATCACCTGTCTGGCTGGGCCACGGCTCATAAAGCAAGCCACCCTGTGGATCGCCGGAGTGCTGCGCCAAGGCAGAAAGATTCAGCCCAAAGATGGAGAGCACACCGATTAAACTAAAAACGATAATCTTGGATTTCATTGAAAATCTCCTTTCGATAATTAATACACTGGACCAATGTTACCTTTTGCAGCACGAGATGCCCAACCAAAGATGTAAATCGAGATGTCAGACCTTACCGCTCATTCTACAAAGATAGGTCCAGCGTTATGATATTCTGGCACCTTTGAGTGGCGATGGCAAGGGTTATTTTGCCCAAAATGTGTTTTTTTTTCAGACCCTCTTCTCCCCGTTTCGAGCATCCGGAAATCTGCTGATTTGCGCGAAAGAAGCTTCAAAAAGACCCTTTCCCGGAGATTTTGGCTTCCTCGCGGGGGGTGTGGACAATCCAATCTGCTTCAAAGACTCAAGAACCGGTTAAATTTATTCGTATGAATCCCAATTCTTCACATCGCCGACAATGGCCGTATTGGTCGGAGTCGCAGTGGGACCCGATGGTCCGGGCTGCCAGATGTTGTTGTCATCCTCGACAATGATGTTATCGACGAAGATTGCGCCCAGGTCGCTGGCAAAACCTATCCATGTCCCGGTTGCGGGGGCCGGATCGCTCGCCACATCTCGGTTGTCGAATATTTCAATGAGACTGGCCTCGTGTCCCTTGGCAAGGGATCGATACGACATTGCCGCTCCATCTGTATTCCCCAGGACAACCTCCACAACAATTGCCCGTGAGACATCCGTTGCTCCCTGAATGGCATCCAGAAACGGCTGATTGGTGGCGAAGTTACCAAAAGTCCCGTGTTCATCATCAAAAATAGCCGTATTGAACATGCCGCTTGTTTGGAATTTCCAATTGTCGAAGCCAGTGAGATTCACTTCCAGACCTGCCTCGAGGTTGACATGGATACTAGTCATATAGTCGTCACCGCTGGCACGATGGAACGGGCCAATGGCGCCTGAGAATGATGGGAAGGCGACAGGACCGTTCGGTCCAAAATGTGAGGGGTCCCAGGCCGCATCTTCCGGGTCGCCCCAGTATGTGAAAGTACACCTCAGATTGTCTCCTCTCGTAAACATGTCATTTCCCAACAGATGATTGTTCCATCGATTCGCGATGGGAAATCCATTGGTGATGTCTCCTGTGGTCTCCCACCAAGTATCAGGCCCGCGAGACTTGAATGCAAATTCGCCTGGCGCATATTCGAACACCTCTGCAATACTGGTGTAATCGGCAGCTGCTGGTATACACGCAAAGCATGCGGGCTGGAAATGCCAGGTTGAATCACCTGTCAGGCTGGGCCACGGCTCATACAGCAAGCCACCCTGCGCATCGCCGGAGTGCTGCGCCGAGGCCGAAATACTCAGCCCAAAGACGAACGGGACACCGATCAAACATAAAACGATAATCTTGGATTTCATTGCGATTCTCCTTTCGAATATAAGACACCGGACCAGAGTTACCTGTTGCAACGCAAGATGACCAATTCAATGGTGTAAACCGAGATGTCAGACCCCATCGGGTTTTCTACGAATATAGGCCCAGCGTTATGAAGATTCTGGCAGCTTTGAGTGGCGATAACAAGGGCTATTTTGCTTGAAAGCGGTTTTTTTTCGACCGAGGGACACGGGGCCACTCTCAGCCAGTCGATCGTGGGGGATCTTCTCAAGAACCGGTAAAATTCATTCGTATGAATCCCAATTCTCCACATCGCCGACGATGGCCGTGTTGGTCGGAGTCGGTGTGGGACCCGCTGGACCGGTACGGACGTTGTTGTCATCCTCGACGATGATGTTATCGACGTAAAGTGCGCCCAGGTCGCTGGCGAAACCTATCCAAACGTCGTTGTGCGGGTCTGGATCGCTCCCAACCCCTCGGTTGTCGAATATCTCAATGAAGGCGGGTCCTTTGGCAAGGGACCGATACGAAAAGGCTGCCCCATCATTATCATCCAGTATTACCCGCGCGACGATTGCATTAGCGGGGCTAGTCGCCGCCAATATTACATCATGGAACACCTTTGTGGGGGTCCCTGGAGCCGCGCCTGAGTTGGCGACAACACCGAATGTCCCGTGTTCATCATCAAAAATAGCCGTTTGCCATGCACCGCTTGTTTGGAACTTCCAATTTACTATTCCCCCCACTTCCAGACCCGCCTCGAGGGTGGGGTAGAATAGGCCCGAATGGTTGGTAGCACTGTTGCGATGGAAAGGACCGAGGACGCCGGAATTACCTGGCCAGGCAATAGGGCCGTTTGGACCAAAATGCTCTGGCGCCCACGCAGGATCATTCGGGTCTCCCCAGAACGTCCAGGTACACGTTAAATTGTTCCCTCTCGTAAACATGTCTTCTCCTAACACATATTGATGCCACCGATTCTGGACGGCGAATCCATTGGTGACATCTCCCGTGGTTTCCCACCATGTATCAGGGCCGCGACTATGGAAGGCGAACTCGCCGGGGGCATACTCCCTAACCTCCGCTTTGCTGGTGAAATCGCCGGCCGCTGGTATACATGCGTCACAAAACGGCTGGAAACGCCAAGTTGCGTCAGGTGTCAGGTTGGGCCACGGCTCATACAGCAAGCCGCCCTCCGCATCCCCCGAGTGTTGGGCTGAGGCTGAGAGACTTAGCCCAAAGATGGACACCAAACCGATTAAACCGAAAACTAGTTGGTTCGTTCTCATAGCATTTCTCCCTTTGTTATTTACCCACCGGACCGCAGTTAGGCTCGAGGGATTATTCGCCTACCCTTCAAATCCCCCACATCAAGAGAAATGTTACATGATTTTCTTTCATGGATCAGGATTATATTGTCGAAAACCGATTTTATTCGGCCTATAAAAGGATCCTAATCCGAAGTCCCGTAACCGTAACGGATATAATCGATTAGGAACCGGAGGTGCCGCGGATAGTTGCCCACTTTGGCTCCCTTGAGCCCAACGGTAGATCCGGGGCACGGGAGCGAAAACTTCTCTATTTCACCCCATTGCTCCGACGTATCAAAGGGTTCAGAAAAATGCCACGGCTCTGTGTCCGGCCCACGCAGCCCTACACGGATGTGGGATTTGTCCATGAATTGGATAAGCATCCGTAACGGTTCATGCGTCATCACCGACTGCGGGACCTCTTCCGCAAATCGAATATCGACATCCGGATTTTCCGCGAGCTCATACGGGTCCTGCGAAACAGAGTTGACGTAAAACCGTCCTTTGCCAGGGATATTCTGGATAGTTGGAGACCAGTAATGTGATCCGCCCCGTTCATCAATGATTCCAATACTGTGCCAGAGGTTCCAGGGGATAGAATCGTCGGGAGCGACGAATCCGATCTCTAATTCTAGTGGAGGCTCAAACTTGTCCAGTTCCACATACCCGAGGCCGGAGGTCATCTGAGCATCCAGCATCGGACACATGGCCCAGGATGTCTTTTTCCCGGAGAAGGTCACAGTCAAGTATCCTGGGTTCGACCAGGTGTCAAAGAGGCCATCGCCTTCGATGAAGAATTTCAGAAACGGAATGGTGCCCGGTATATTGAAATCATTGGAGAGATGGTCGAAGTTCTCGGGACCGCTTCCATACATTTCCATGTAGTCAATCGTGTAGGCATGTCCTCCCGTGTTTGGGGGATCGAGGACAGGTACTGGGTGAACATCGATTTCGTGCGCCATCTCATCGGCCATCCAGTTGTCCAGCGAAACGATGGGGCCCAGCTCCCAGACCCCGGTAACCGGACCGAACCGTGAAAGATCGATAACGCGCATCCTCCAACCTGCCACATAACCGTAACCGAATCCAATCTCTATTTTGGTCGGGGTAATCACTCGGACCCGAAACCGGACATCCTGAAGACCACCGCTCTGGGCTGGACCGCCGTGTTTTCCCCAGGACCAATGAAAGGCACAGCCGTGGTCACCCTTCTTGGGCGGTTCGTATCCCACCCACATGTAGGGAATATGCCAATTTCCATTGACGTTCGGAGTCAGATCACCGCGACCGTAGACGAAGTACGCCTCGGGTGAGGGGTCGCCGTAGTTGAGATCGCCAAATCGTAGTTGAGCAACTCCTTCCCGGTACACTTCGCCGTAGTTCCCGATCCGAACGACAAAAAGTTGCAGTGAGCGCGTATCGGGGGGCATCTGTGTCCGGTCCTCCGGCCAGGTCGAGGGATCCGAAAAGGTCACTGCCAGATTTAAACCAATCGCGTAGTTGGTTTGCGCGTCCCCCGCCTTTTCTTCAGGTTGGAGCCACGCGAGGTGGTACTCAAACGGGAGGGTGTAATCTTCGAGGTTGATAGGGTCCTTCAAGATCCCTTTAATGTCCTCCCCTTTGCCGGCCTCCTCGATCATGAGAAGCCCGGGCAGCTCGGTGGATGAAATGGTCTTAATGTTGCTCTCCGGGATAAACATCCACGGAGAATAATCGCCGCTTGGGTCAATGAAGTGTTCAGTGAATTCGCGGATGTCTTTCTTGGGCTCTTCGGCCTGAATCGGCGCGGCTGAGAGCAGAAGATATGTGGCGAAAAAAATGGATTGGATTGTTAGAAATGCTCTTCCCATGATGAAACCTCCAAATTTTAGACTAGGACAACTCAAGATAAAGTGATTGGCACAAGGCAGAATCCTAACCCGATTGCCCGCGCTGGGAAGGGGTAAGGTAAAAAGAAGCCTCTTTCGCGCCCGGCCATTTGTGATTAAAGTTTCCGGCGATCGCCGGATGTGGAGAGATAGACGATGTCATTCCGAATGAATCTATGGTGTGTCAAGGACGGGGAGCTCGACGCGGTAGAGAGTAAAGCCCTGGACGCAGAAGCACGCTTGGAATCCTGGCTATCGGCCGATCCCGCCCTTCTGGGCCTTGATGTGTTGCTCGTAGGACGGCAAGTGGTTACAGCGTACGGTGGTAGGATTGATCTTCTGGGTTTGGATCGCGATGCGAACTGCGTAATCCTTGAATTGAAACGAGGGCGAACGCCACGCGACATCGTCGCCCAACTTTTGGATTATGGTAGCTGGATCGAAGATTTGGGGTTTGAGGAAATAAATACTCTCTGCCAAAAATTCTGCGGCAAGGGCGTTTCAGAGGCATTCTCGGAATGTTTCGAAGAATCGCTGCCCGATACTGTAAACTCGGAGCACCGACTTGTTTTGGTAGCCTCGGAACTCGATGATTCGTCCGAACGCATCATCGAATACCTTTCAAAAACCCACGGCCTTGGCATCAATGCCGTGTTCTTTTCTTACTTCAGCACGCCGGCAGGCGAGTTTGTTGGGAGAGCATGGCTTCGAGACCCCGAGGAGGTTGAGGAGCGAGCCGGATCGAGAAAGAGGAGCCCTTGGACAGGATACTGGTTCGTAAACACAGGTGATGGAGAACACCGGAGCTGGGATGACAATATGCGATACGGATTTATTAGTGCCGGCCAAGGGGTTAAGTATTCCAGACCACTGAAGAAACTGACTCCTGGATCGACGATATTTGCGTACAGGAATGGACTCGGTTACGTGGGGTATGGGAAAGTCGAATCAGAGGCGGTCCCCATCACCGAGTTCGTACCAAAGGGCCATAAGAAACCACTTCTTGATCTCGAACTTGAAGCCGCAGACCCAGGAAATAATGCGGGAAACTTAGAGTTGTGTGAGTGGGTAGTTCCCATAAACTGGAAGAAAACGTTTCCGCGCGAGGAAGCCCAGAGTTTCAAAGGTGTATTCGCAAACCAGAATATAGTGTGCAAGCTGCGGCATTCTGCAACAGTGGAGTTTCTGGAAAAACAGTTCGGAGTTGGCGAAGGATGACATTTGACAATAGGATCAAATGAGCGAAAGGATAAGATGCCGGAACCACATATCGAAGTACTCGGGGTATATCGACTCGACGTAACGGACGAGCTATTCCAGGAGCAGTTCGATATCCTTTACGGTACCGAAGTGCCTCCAGACCAGCGCACCGAAGCCGGACATCAAATCAGGGAGCAACTAGTACCTCGTCCGGGTTAAATTGTCGGGTAGAGTTTTCTGAGTTTGATGCGGGCGTCGTCGGTTGTAAAGCGCCAGTCGATCCCCTTTCGCTTTGCGTTTCTTGACCGTTCCCATGGGAAGA
>Ga0310121_10004408_pt1 | contig 12420 bp, 10 predicted proteins | sample CB27_Tmax_986_MG_FD_203504 | JGI IMG/M metagenome (GOLD analysis project Ga0310121, IMG submission 203504) | Marine microbial communities from Western Arctic Ocean, Canada - CB27_Tmax_986 | ecosystem: Environmental > Aquatic > Marine > Oceanic | place: Canada: Western Arctic Ocean | collected...
ACCCCCAATCACTTCACCATGCCCAACGCACCCGTTCGGGCTACGCCCTCACTCCAGAACAGCAGCGGTCCCTTAACCCTAGATCCTCTCATTAAGGCTGGTACATAGTTTGGGGGAAGGCCAAATCGCGTCAATCAACTCGACCACGAACTCCCGCTGCAGTCGACGCGAACGCAGGTACCTTATGAACATACACTGGGTGGTTTCTAGATGTTTAATACCGGCGTCACCGATCTCTCGCCAGAGTTGATTGGTTGGTACGGTGCCCGGGGCATTAACGTGAACGGCGTATTCGATTGCGGGTGTCATGCCCCCTGTAACAACAGCCCAACTGGTCGTTCTGACGCCGTTGACACCAGCAACAAAGAGGCGCCCATACCCTTGTGCGTGGGCGCGGGAACAACTTTATTTCTGGTGGGCGACAACTTCAGCGTCCATGATACGAAAGTGATTGCCGGCGGCGTCTGCATTCCACATGTCCGACTGATCATTCGTGAGATAATGCGAGTGACCATACATTCCTGAGTCAATAGGGTGTTTGTGACAGAGAACGATCAAAACAATGAGTATGTTGCCATCTACATCGCGACGCCTTATGGCATAACAAACCATTTGCATGTGCCGGTATGCGACCAGAATTCTTCCAGGCTCGGTCACCATGCGTGTGGTGATTCGAGCGCAGACGAGCCGGCAGCTGAAACAACTCCGAACAAAAGGACCACACCGAAAAAGAGAAAAGCCGCTACGGCCGGGACTATCAACGGTCGCGCCAGAGCTGAAGTGGTCGAATTTCCGGCGAGGCCTTTCCAGGGCATCTCGCACTCAGCAAGTTCAGCTAGCCCGGATCAAAGCTATTTCGACTTGACCGCGTTAGACGCACAAACAGTACTACTTCCGACAGTAACGCCTCCAGTCGGTGTCGAGCAGATTGAAAAGCTGGGAAAGGCAATTGAACGCGTCGAAAACCTCATATATAAGTACTCCACCGGTGCCGCCCACAACAATTGTCGGTGAATGTGAACAACGCTGAAGTCAACGAGGCGAATGGCAATCAACGCAAACAACACTCCGGTGGACCGTTATTCAAACAGTTGCGCACCAGTCATTTAGAACACTGGAGGAACGTACGAGACACCTTGCATTAGCAGGAGATTCAGGCTGCTAACCTGCATGGGGAGTCACCAACACTGTGCCGCTCCCCCGTGATTTCTAGGACACGAAACTGAGTCTCCCAACGGCAAGCGTAGGAGATAATCATCTTCACGTGCCGGTTTTCTAGGCGACCAATCTGACGCTCCTTGCCAAAACGGCCGGTGACCATAAAACCAGATGTGTATGAACCTTGGGGCGAAGCTTCCCGTGTCGGTACACCCATTAGTAAACTCAATGCGGGTTAGCGGTCAGCCGACAAGTTCCAGCAACATCGATGGCTGTTGTACCAGATGGCGAGCGCCATTTTCCAGCAACTCTTCACGCGGTCGAAACCCCCACTCGACTCCGACGGCAATCATCTCCGATCCGACCGCCGTTTGCATGTCCGTTGCCGTGTCGCCGACATAAAGGCATTGCTCGCCGGTCAGTGATAACGAGGATTTGATTTCATTGGCCGCCGTCGGATCCGGCTTGCGGGGCACGCCCTCACGTTGACCGAAAACATGGTCAAACGGATGATCCGCCAGAAAATAATTCACACAGCGCAAGGTGGCTTCGTGAGGCTTGTTGGATAAAACCGCCATTCTGATGCCTCGCCCGACCAACGCCACCAGCAACTCAGCAATTCCATCATAGAGGACCGATCGGATGTTCCAGCGCCGCCGGTAAACCTGCTTGAAATCGTCCATGCAACCTTGAACGATGTCTTCGTTAACGTCGCCTGCCGGCAAGGCCCGATCAAATAACTGACGGACCCCTTCACCCACAAAATACCGGTACGAATCGTCAGAAAAAGTGGCATACCCGCGTGAAGATAAAACCTCGTTCGCCGAATCCGCAATATCCCCCAACGAATCTAAAAGGGTACCATCGAGATCGAAAACGACTGCTTTGACTTGCGGCATGAGGTGCTATTCGGAGTTTGCGCGCGTGGTTGGGGGGGAACCTGATTCACCCGCGAGCAAGCTCGTGGGGGTCTCTTTTTCGATGGCCGCCGTTGGTTGCTGCCAACCTCGTTCAACCGCGAGCAAGCTCGTGGGGGTCTAAGTCAATCAGTCAGACCAATGACCAATTGCCTGTTAAACCCCTTCCTTGCTGCGGCGCATCAATTCCTCCGTTGAGATGTCGGACCGCGGTTCATAGTTACGCAGGGGTAAAATGTATTCGTTGATGGCATCCAGTATATCCAACGGTTGTGGGAAAAAAGCGTCTTCGACTTCGTCGGATGGGGTAATCCAATTCCTCGCTCCGACAACTACCGGAGGGGCGTCCAATTCATCGAAGGCCAGCTGCGTGATTCGGGAGGCCATCGTGTGTAACATGCTGCCGCGCTCGCAGGCGTCCGACGTCAGCAGGATCTTGCGAGTCTTTTGGACCGAGTTGACGACCAATGAGTAGTCGAAAGGAACCAAAGTGCGGGCGTCGATCACTTCGCAGGACGTCTCATGGTTCGCTTCTAATTGATCAGCTGCTTCCAAGGCTCGGTAAAGCGTTGCGCCTACCGATAGAATTGTCAAGTCGGTGCCTGCACGCTTGATGTCCGGCTGGCCAAACGGGATTTGGTAGGCCTCCTCGGGAACGCCACCCGCATGGAACCACTCCGTTTGGTCGTAAATCCGCTGGCTTTCAAAAAAGATCACCGGATCGCTGCCCAACAAGGCCGAATACATCAGTCCCTTGGCATCGAACGGTGTGGCGGGAAACGCCACTTTGAGCCCGGGAATGTGCGCGCAAAGACTCGTCCAATCCTGACTGTGCTGGGCCCCGTACTTCGAGCCGACCGAGACGCGCAACACCACGGGCATTCGCAACACGCCGCCGGACATCGATTGCCATTTGGACATTTGATTGAAGACCTCATCGCCGGCGCGACCGAGAAAATCGCAGTACATCAACTCAACCAGCGGCCGGCCACCCTCCAACGCATAGCCCACGGACGTACCCGCGATGGCCCCTTCGCTGATCGGTGAATTAAATAATCGATGATACGGAAGCGATTCGGTCATGCCGCGATAGACCGCAAAGGCTCCGCCCCAATCACGGTTCTCTTCTCCGTAGGCGATCAGCTGGGGGTCCTTGTAAAAGCGATCCAGAATCGCCTCGAAGAGCGAGTCGCGAATGCCAATGCAGCGTTGCTTGGGAAGCGGTTGTCCGTCGTCGCCCAGGCCACTGCGGCTGCGTTTGGCCAGCTGCTTGATTCGCGGGTTTTCCTCCCAGGGGATCAGTACGTCGGCCGGGCTGCTGCTAGATGTGTCGGTCGATTCCTGGGAGAACATGACTCGGTCCAACAAGCAACCGGGATGGGCCAATTCGGCTCTTGGCGAAGCCTCCAAGTCGATCGCCTTGTTGTAGGCGCGCAAGACAATCTCTTCCTGCTGCTGCTGAAGCGACTGGATATCGCCGTCCGAGCAAACGCCTGCCTCGACGAGACTGGCAGCAAACGTCGTCAGCGGGTCAAACTCACGCCAGGCTTCGACCTCTTCTTTTTCTCGGTAAGAACTGGCATCCGAGGGAGAATGTCCGCTAAAACGATAGGTCACCGTGTCCAAAAGGATCGGTCCGTCGCCGGATTCTATGATCTCTTTCTTGCGGGCGATGGCGTCGACCACCGCCAACGGATTGTAGCCGTCGACACGTTCAGCGTGCATTTGATTGGCCGTCAGCCCCGCACCCATGCGGGCCAGGATGCCAAAACCCATCGTTTCACCAACCGGTTGGCCCCCCATCCCGTAAAAGTTGTTCACGAAGTTCATGATCAGCGGCAAACCGCCACGATGGTATTCATCCCAAAGCTGCTTGAACTGGTCCATCGTGGCAAAACAGAGAGCTTCCCAAGTCGGTCCGCAGCCAGCGGCCGCGTCACCAATGTTGGCGATGACGATGCCCGGGGCTTTTTGTACGTGCTTATAAAGCGCCGCCCCTACCGCAATGTCCGCCGACCCGCCTACGATCGCGTTGTTGGGATAGACCCCAAAAGGTGGAAAGAACGCGTGCATCGATCCTCCCAAGCCCCTGTTGAATCCCGCCTCGCGGCCAAATATCTCCGCTAACGTACCGTAAACCAGATAATCAACAGCCAACTCTTGAGTGCTCCCCTCAGCACCCGTTTCCACAACCCGGAGGCAATCACCGCCGAGGTAGTTGGCCATCACCTGCATCAGGCTGTCGTCATCCAACTTGGAAATGGCCGACATCCCCTTGGCGAGGATCTCGCCGTGGCTGCGGTGGGATCCAAAAATGTGATCATCGACGTCCAACAGATACGCCTGACCAACCGCGGCGGCTTCTTGGCCAATCGAAAGGTGCGCCGGGCCGCGATGTTGGTATTCAATCCCCTGATAGTGCCCCTGTTTCTTGACTGAATCCAACATGTTCTCAAACGCGCGGATCAGCATCATGTCACGTTGAATTCGCAGCAACTCGTCTGGAGAAAAGTTACCCGAAGACAATTCGTCCGTAACCGAACGGTCGTATTGATTAACTGGAATTGGGTTCAATTCCAAAACCTTCGCGGCCCGGGTGCTGCGCGGTTCGATGATCAGGCTCTTAGGCATCGTCGTCTTCCTCGTTGGCACAAATCACTTGAATGTCGCGTTGTTCGAAAAATATCGCCCATTCTGTCGCAGGGGGCCCATCCATGATCACGCCGTCAATCTGGTCCCACTCGGCTATCCGAAAAAGGGACGGTTCAATGAATTTGCTGCTGTCTGCCAACAAATAAGTCTGACGTGCGCGACGAACAACCAATTGGTGCAAGTGCGCACTGTCCATGTCGCTGGCCGCAGGCCCCACTTCTTGGCTAATCCCGTCCGCACCGATGAAGGCTGTAAATCCGCGCAGCTGATCCAAGGCGCTCTGCGCTAGAGGGCCCACCGTATCCATTCGGGCGGACCGAAAATGACCGCCCAGCAGAATGACCTCCACGTCCGGCACGTCCAACTCCATCGCCAGCCGAATGCTGGTCGCCAAAACCAAGACTCGCTCCCGGCGTCGCAAAAACGGCGCCATCTGAAAACAGGTGGTTCCAGAATCAATAAATACCTGACTACCGTCAGCAACCAACTCCGCAGCCAAGCGGCCAATCACCACCTTGGCATTCGGTTGCCGAGAACTCTTGGCCGAAAAAGAATAGTCAGCCGAGCGGCGCACCGTCGCTCCACCATGGACCAAGCGAACTTCGTTTTGTTCCGCCAAGGCACGCAAATCCCGACGGATCGTCGCCTCGGAAACGTTCATATCTGCCGACAGCTGGCTGACCGTCACATGTTTACGGTCCAGCAGTTCATCGACGATCGCCGCATGTCGCTGTTCGGTCGCTCGGCTCATCCATCCGCAATTCAACGTCGATTTACGTCAGACGTCGAAATCTGTCCTTTTTGTGATTGAAACATGACAGAACTTGTGTAAATTATACATAAAAGCATGACTAGGTTCAATCACTGCACTTTAGGAAAAAGCGTTTGCGTTATTCATAGTGGTGATTTCAACGGTGTATTTTTTGAATCCCAAAGCTGCTCGTACCAGCCAACGAAAAATCAAACGCCCCCTCCGACCCCACGTCGGTGGAGCGATGATTGACGGCTACCTCGAATGCCAACGCCACGCCGCCCGGCCCCGCGTTCGCCTCGTCCACCGACGCGGGGTCGGAGGAGAGGGAAAGGCGTCTTTTTCCAAATTGCAGTTCAATCATTCGTGTGAAAAAAATAAGTAATCATGGCAGCGGCAGGAAATCCAAGTGACGTCATTACGATCGTGATGCCCGAATTGGGAAACACGATGGAGGAGGGAACGATTGTTTCCTGGAATAAGCGGGAGGGGGATTGCGTCGAGGTGGGAGAGGTGCTGTGCGAAATCGAAACGGACAAGGCGGTAACGGAATACGAGAGTCCTTACGCTGGACGCCTGGCTCGGATCGTCGCCGAGCTGGACAAGCCAATCGCCGTCAAGGAGCCGATCGCCTACTTCGCCGAAGACGATGCGGATGTGGAGCCGCTGCTTGGCTCGACGCCGTCAGCTGCAACGCAAGAGTTCCCGACCGCTGCGTCGAAAACAGCCTCGCCGCAGGCAGCTGTGCAAGTCGAACCGTTCCCATCCACACCCTCTGTGCCACCGCCGCCAAATCGGCAGCGCGTATCACCAGCGGCCCGGATGCTGGCAGCCGAGCAGGGGATCGACATCAGCACGATCACTCAGGGGAGTGGACCGGGCGGCCGCATCATTTCGAAGGACGTGGCTTCAGGACAACCAATGTCCCCAACTTTGTCGAAAGGCTCGCCGTCCCCGGTCGTGGCGCAGGGCGTATCGGCCGCGACGAGCGGGCAACGGGTGACGGGACAAGGCAGAATCGGGCAACCGACGCGCCGGCCGCTGACCAAAATGCGTCGGGCCATCGCCAATGGATTACAGAGGTCGAAACAGACCATTCCCCATTTTTACGTGAAGATGACCGTACGTGCGGATCACCTTTACGACTTCTATCGTCGAAACAAGTCCGTCAATGATTGTTCGCTGAACGACCTCATCGTGTGGGCATGTGGTAGGGCGTTGGTCGATTACCCGGCATTGCGAAGTCGTATCGATGGCGACGAGTACCTTGAAATGCCCTCGGCCAATATTGGCGTTGCGGTGGATGTCCCGGGCGGTTTGGTTGTGCCAGTCATTATCGCGGTGGACCAGATGACGCTGGAAGATTTGGCGGCAGAGTCCAAGCGCATCATTGCCAATGCGAGAAATGGAAAGCTGGAAAACCTGGGGCAGGGCGTGTTTACGATCAGCAACCTGGGCATGCTGGGAGTCGAAGAGTTCTCTGCCATCATCAATCCGCCGGAATCCGCCATCTTGGCGGTGGGCGCCTTGCGGGAAGAGGTGCTGGTTGAAAACGGCAACTTGCAAGCGGCACGCGTGATCAGCATGACGATCTCCGCCGACCATCGAGTCGTGGACGGAGCTACGGCGGCTCGGTTCTTGGGCCGGCTTAAGGAGGTTTTGGAGTCGATCGAAGCCTATACCAGGTAACACACGTGAATTTGGTCATTGGTCATTCGGTCCGAGTCTTCTCGCAGGCTCCCGTTACAGACGCACTTTGACTCGGACTGGAGCGTGGATCAACGTCTACTCGCGGGTCCACGGAGGGAGAGTCAAAAAAGCCAGAAAATAATCGGGACAAGGAACGTACGCTCTCATTTAATGTCGCAAGGCGATCTGCTGCCGAGGATCACGTAACCGGGGATTGATGTCTTCGCGAAGTTTCCTCTTCGGCCGTGGCAATCCTCGAATAGACCGTTTGCGGCTGTATTTGGGGAATGGTCCAGGCGATGTCAATATATAAAAGTATGGGTCTGCCCCAGTTGCGAGAACATTAATCCCCGACAACAAGTTTAATTTTGTGTGATTCCGAGGCTAGAATCGCGACTTAAGGGATCGCGTATGGTTGGTACACGCAGATCATGTCAGTTGCAAGGCTTGCTGGGCTTTTCTCGACCCCTCACACCAGCTTGACATGGAATTTACGGCATTGCCTGGGGGGGATTTGGTGGAAGTCAATTTCGATTCGCGTAAACGGTCTGCAAATCACAAATGGCAGAGTAAACGGCGCGCCAGCCGGTCTAAATTTCACTTTAACCGTCTTTTGAGACCCGAGTGTCTGGAAGAACGTCTGGTGCTGGCGGCGGTGACGGTCGGCAACGACTCGGACATCGTCAACGGCATCGTCACGTCGATCACCAATCTGATCAACAACCCCGGTGCCGACGGGATCGGAATCCCGTCGTACTTTCGGTGTATACGCAAATGATGCAAAATCCTTTAGTGCCAACGGCTCAAATCCGACATCAGATGGTGTCAGGCCTGCAGAGAGGCCCGAAAAAAGGCTATCTCAGGCCCGTTTTTTCGAGTTCCGCAGAATGATCGCATTCGATTTCCGGGGAGATTATAATTCCGGTGGGCCGATTGTTCAGCGCTTCGAGTCAGTACAATCGCTACGTTTTTGTTAAATACGAACCTGGATTTCAAGGACGGAGCGCCTAATGAGTCGACCACACGACTGCATCTCATTTCGGAGACTGGCCCTTGCCTTGCTGCTTGACGCGTCTGTTCCGATCCCCACCACATCATCTCAAAGCACGTTCGGCCGCGATCCTCGCGGCGTCGTTGACGCTTTTCTCTTCGTCAATTCTTCACGCCGCTATAGACATTGCCAATTTCACACCGGCCACAAACGATCGGTTTGACAATGATCCTACATTTGTTGCCGCGGCGCATGATCTGTCCGGAGTGGGCCGTGCCAATTCGGGTATCGCTGGCGGGGGCGGACATTGGGGATCCTTGATTGACAAGAACATCTTTGTGAGTGCGGAACACTATCACGCTCCAAATGGGGAAAAACGTCTCTTTTACCCTGACAACGACCCAACTTCGACACCCGTCCAACGGACCATCTTGGGTGGACAGCAGGTCGGTACCTCTGACTTGTGGATCGGCCACCTCGATTTTGCGCTGCCACCTTCAATTACCACATACAGCTGGTCCCAAACGGCTCTAACTTCGGGCACCTTTGGCTCGTCGGCTTTGTTTGACCGATTTGCGTACATGTCCGGCATTAGCCCTACGACAACTGGCTATGGTGCCAGCAAGTTAACCAACCAGGCAGTCGGCACCAACCACATCGAGTTCTACGTCGGCGGCCTGGACCCAGCTCCTCCTGGAGGAACGGTTGGCGACGTCGTGGGGACGATTGAAAATCTACCTGGCGACGATACCACTTTCGGGTTCACTGTGGAGATGTTCAAGGCGCAGGCCAACACTGGAGATTCTGGAAGCCCGCTGCTCATCGTCGATGGCGGGAATCTGCAGGTGTCCGGCACCGCATGGCTGATCGGACAGGTAGACATCAATCCTGGTATGGGTCAAACGTTGCGTGATGCCAGTTTCTACAGCTACACCGGCAACTACGTCACGGAGGTCCAAAATTATATTGTTGCCAATCTCAACATGACCATTCCGGAGCCATCGTCGCTGCTGCTTTTGCTAGCCGGCGTGTCCCTGTTACTCCACGCCCGACGTCGTTGACGGCGTGTGAGGAATCACCGTGGCGTCATGCGGATGAACCGTTATGCGCGGGAAAAGAGGGGATGAGGAAAAGAGCCGGAAGCAACCGTACTGGGTGCTGGATATCGCGTCTTGGTGGCTGTCATTTTCGTCGGACGAAAGGATGTTCTAGCCGTTGAAGATGCTCAACTGGCCACCGTCGGCCCTCGCACCGCCATCTGCAAAGCCGCCCAACTCCCTCTGGCCCATGGAAATTTCCCGATTCTGACAACAATCAGGCCTTGCCAGCGGCACCCATTCGTTGCAATAAGCCACGTTTTGGCGACTTTTCTCCGACTTCTCAGCGTTAACCAATTGGTTAAGTGGCTATGTGGCGATTGTCCAATTACACTATTGGGGCAAGTTATTGATACGACAACCCAGGGTTTCGCATGACTGCTCGGTCATCGGTGTTGTCGGCAGGAGGCCTAACAACACTATCTGACATCCTAAAAGCGCAAGCGCTGAAGACTCCTGAACGTTGCCTCTTCTCCTACCAGCGGGAGGACGGACTCGTCGAAGTGTCGCTGCGCCAACTCGACCTGGAAGCAACCGCCATCGCCCATCGGCTGCAAGAAGCCGGATTGAGCGAATCTCCCATCTTGTTGCTGATGCCGACGGGTCCGGAATTTCTTTCAGCCTTATTTGGCTGCCTCTACTCTGGGAACCTTGCCGTTCCAGCCAAGTGTCCCAGCGCCCGAGGTGACCTGGAACGAATTCAGTCGATCCTCGATGACGCGACCCCACCCGTCGTCATCACAACGGAAACGGCGAGGGAGCGGGTGGCCAACACCTTGTCGCACTGCGAGACGCGTCAGCCGTTCCAACTCTGGGTTCATGGCGAGGTAGCGGAAGGAGAATCGGCGGCTGATGGCCTGCCAACTTCCCAACCTGCCGACGTCGCCGTTCTCCAATACACTTCGGGTTCGACCAGCCAACCGCGTGGCGTGATGTTGACGCACGGGAACCTCATCAACAACTTGAAAGTGATTCAGCGATGTTTTGAGGTCACCGACCAGACCCGAAGTGTCACCTGGTTGCCACACTATCACGACATGGGTTTGATCGGCGGGCTATTGGAGCCGTTGTTCGCCGGTTGCACGGCACGCGTCTTTGCTCCCGAAGAGTTCCTGCGTCGTCCGCTCACGTGGCTGCAAACCATTTCCGAAACACGCGCCGACGTAAGCGGCGCACCCAATTTCGCTTTCGACCTATGCGCTCGAGTCTTGGAGGAAACCAATGGCTCGATCACCGATCTCGATTTGAGTTGTTGGGAGCTGGCATTTTGCGGCGGCGAACCGATTCACCCTGACGTGGTCGACCGTTTCGTTCAGGCGGCTGGCAAGTTCGGTTTTCGGCGTGAGACATTCTTTCCCTGTTACGGTTTGGCCGAATCGACCCTGTTGGTGGCTGGAGGCAAGCGAGGCCAATTGCCCCATGTCAATGAGGCCAAATCGACCGAGAGCGCGGAGCCAGCCGCTAGTGAGTCAATCGCAACCGAGTCAAGGCGCCGCATCGCTGTGGGACGAGTGCTACCGGGGCAAGATGTGCAAATTGTCGATCCGCACACCAACCGACCGACGTTGCTTGGCGAGGAAGGCGAGGTGTGTATTTCCGGTCGCAGCGTGGCAGGCGGCTATTGGCACCGCGCAGCGGAGTCCCAGGAAACGTTCGCGTCTCGCTTGCCCAACCGTCCCGACACCTATCTTCGCACAGGGGACTTGGGACGGCTCGACGCGGATTGGCTATACATCACCGGCCGTATCAAAGACCTGATCATCGTCCGCGGACAGAACCACTATCCGCAGGACATTGAAGCCACCGCCGCGGGCAGTCATCACGCCTTGCAGGGAACCGCGGCAGCGGCGTTCGCCATCGACGGGGCGGATACGGACCGGGTCGTTTTGGTTCACGAGATTCTGCGGCGCCATCGTCGAGAGGATCCACAGCCGATCATTGACGCGGTTCGCGCCGCAGTGGCCGAGCGACATGGTATCCAATTGGCGGCCGTCACCTTGCTCTCACCCGGACGCATTCCGAAGACGACCAGCGGCAAGGTCCAGCGCCGATTGTGCCGCCAGCGATTTCTGGATGACAATCTCAAACAAGTCGCCAAATGGTCTGCTACGGACAAACCCATTCAAGTTGCGGACCAACAATCGCCACGCTCTCCCGCCGGCGACAACTGGTCCGCCGAGGATTTTGCCCAGTGGGTCATTTCGACCATCTCCAAACAGACAGGCGCGGTGCCATCGCAAATTGATCGCCAGAGAGAATTCGCACTGTTCGGTTTGGATTCAGCAACGACGGTCCGATTGGCAGGTGATCTGGAACAGGCCTCAGGCCGCACACTTTCCCCGACGCTGCTGTATGAGTACCCGACCATCGATCGGCTCAGTGTCTACCTGGCAGGTGGCGCCGACCTGGCAGGTGGCACCGCCGCAAAGATCTCCAGCGGACAACGCTCCAGCGTCTCGGTATCCGAGCAGAGCGTGGCGATCGTCGGAATTGGCTTGCGAATTCCGCAAGCCAACGGGGTCGACGACTATTGGAACTTGCTGCGGGAAGGACGTTGTGTCGTGACTGAAGCGCCCGACCGCGCGTGGCTGGACACCGATCCCATGAACAGTGTCGTCCGACAGCTTGGCCGGCAGCGCAACGGCGGATACCTCGACGACATCGAATGGTTTGACGCCGATCACTTTTCGATATCCAATCGCGAAGCTCTCACCATGGATCCGCAGCAACGATTGCTGCTGGAGACTGCGGCCGAGGCGTTGCACGATGCTGGTCTCACTATCGAACAGATACGTGAAACCAACAGCGGTGTCTTCTTGGGCATATCGACGGGAGAATATGGACTCTGGCAAATGGATCACGCCGATTCCGGAGACATTCATACGGCGACAGGCAACGCGTCCAGCATCGCGGCCAACCGGCTGTCCTATCACTTCGACCTTCGTGGCCCCAGTGTGGCGTTGGACACGGCCTGCTCGTCATCGCTGGTGGCATTGCATTACGCCTGCCAAAGCCTCCGGCGTGGCGAATGCGATTCTGCCCTTGCCTGCGGCGTCAATCTGATCGTCTCCCATCGCGTCACGCGGCTGATGGCCAAAGGTCGGTTTTTGTCTCCCGACGGACTCTGCCGTTCGTTTGGCGAGGCGGCCAACGGATACATTCGCA
>Ga0310121_10004409_pt1 | contig 12418 bp, 9 predicted proteins | sample CB27_Tmax_986_MG_FD_203504 | JGI IMG/M metagenome (GOLD analysis project Ga0310121, IMG submission 203504) | Marine microbial communities from Western Arctic Ocean, Canada - CB27_Tmax_986 | ecosystem: Environmental > Aquatic > Marine > Oceanic | place: Canada: Western Arctic Ocean | collected...
TGCTCATTCCGCCACCGCGGTTGCGGGTTCAGGAAGCGCTTTGGAGCGTTCCAGGAGGGCCTGGTTTTTTGTTTCTCGAACCGTGCCCGATTCTTCATCGGTATCCCAGTGCTCGAAGAATCTGTCGGCCAGGAAAATGACAGTGTCATAATCGCCACTCTCGAATCCGAGGTTCAAGGCGGCCAACAAAGCGGCCCTGTTCATCTCCTCCAGCTCGGGGGGGCGTTTCGGGTCTGCCGACGTAAGCACCATCCGGAGGTACGTCGCGTACGCATCCTCAGAGCGGCCTTGCGCCGTCTGGATCTCGGCAAGCTCGGCGTTGGCTTTGCGCAGCCGAACGGCATCCTTGTCGAGACTGAAGATTTCACGCAGCGCCTCGAGGGCTTCCTCGTTTCGATCGCACTTCCTGCACGCTTGCGCCAACAGCAGGTTCGCATCAAAAAAGAACCCGGTCCGCCGGTTGAATTCCAGCAAGGCGTTCAAATTCTCAGCGGAACGATCGCAGTCGCCTTTTTCCAGATAGCATTTGCCCAAGCCGAAATAAGCCCGCTCGCTCAGTTTGTCATCGTCCGCGGCCTCAAGGAGTTTTTCGTAGACACTGATCGCCTGATCATAGAATTCGTTGGCTACCATCAGCTCGCCCACCCTTGCAAACGTGTCGATGCCGTATTCGCCGGGATTTTCTGCGATCTTTTCAACTGCCTCCCTGGCAATGTCGAGTTTGCCGACCTTCACGGCCGCCTCCACAAGCTGATAAAGGCTGTTCTTTCCCTCCGAGGTCAGCGGATACAACTCCGCGAGGGTTTCGAAAGTATCGGTGGCTTCCTCTACCCGGCCCAACGTAAGGAGGGCTGTGCCTTTTGACGCTAGCGCCTTGGATGCAAACTGGGAATCCGGAAACCTCTCCACGAATTCGTCATACTCTTTGATTGCAGCCGCGAGAAATTCAGGAATTTTTTCGGGCGGCTCATCGATCCGGGATAGCGCCAGCGACTGCTGGAAGGTTGCCTGTTCGTGGACCAGCGAAACCTTCTCCCTGGTTTCGTCATCCACGTAATACGGGTTCTCCTTTTCCGCTGGATCCAGCGCCGACGCCAAATCCCTGAATCGTTTGAACGCCTCGAGATGGTTGCCCATCCGTAACTGGCAATCGGCGGCCACCAGCGCCGCATTCGCCTTTTCGTATCCCTCGGGCGCTTCCTCTGCGTATAGCGCAAACTTTTCGAGCGCTTGCGGGTACTTCTTGGTCTTGTATGCATCCCACCCCGAGGCGTTCAAAGCTTTCAGAAAAAATTCGCTGCCGGCGTAGTTTCGCGTGAGCGCGTCGAATAACTTTGCCGCCTCCGCATCATGTCCGTCCTTGGATTCCTGCATCGCGACGGTGTACAGGACCTGTGCGGCTTTCGGGTGATCCGGAAAGCGGTCCGTGAACAACTTGTACGACCAGTACGAAAGCGGCAGCTGATCGTTCTTTCGAAAATAGGACGAGAGCACCAGGGCCGCCTGTGCCGCCAATCCGTCCCCGGCATAGCGCTCGGAAAGGTAGTCGAAGACGACCTTGGTCATCAGGATATCCCCGGTTTTGAGGTAGCACTTGCCAAGATTCGACAAAACGCGCGGGGTTGCATCCGTGTCGGGGAATTTGTTCAGCGACTCCAGATACTCATGAATCGCTTCCTCATACTTCTCCTCCTTGAACTGAATCTCGGCCTGCGCAAAAAGCTGATCCACGTTCCGCGTTTGCCCTCCGGTGATGGGCTGATTCGCTACGATCTTCCCTCCCAGATCACGAATCACGTCCGAGACGTTTTCGAATCGAAGCAAGGCGTCGCCGGCGTGCGCGCTCTCCGGGTATTTCTTGAGAATGCGCCCGTAGTCATTGAGGGCTTTGGCCAGCAGCATTTTTGTCTGCTGTTTTACGTCCGGATTTTTCTTGGCGCGGGGAAGAAGTGCCGTCCCCTCGTCCTCGCGAACCCTGCCCCGTAGATAGTAGTAGCCAGCCTTGGGACTTTCAGATAGCGATATACCATCCTCCTCCAAGCTCTTTTCATACTGTGAGAAAAATTTCTTCTGCCTTTCCAACGTCTCCAAAGCCTCGGTGGTTTTCCCGTCGATACGAGCGGCTTCGGCCCTCAACAATGCGCCCCGGCCCACCCAGTACGGCCCGCCGAATTCTATTTCAATAGCGTTTTTATTCACTTCCGCCAAGTGGCGGGTGCGTTTCGAACCTTCAACCTTCTCCGCTGCGCGCAGGTGATAAGTGGCTTGAAGTTCCTGTACCTGGCGCGCTAAATCACGGTCAGGCCCGCTATCCAGTGCGCGCTGCAGGTATTCAATCCCGCCCTCGTAGTCTCCCACCAGCGCAAGCATCTGGCCGAACTTGAACGCGGCATCCAGGTAGTCTTCCAACAACTCAGGATCTGTTGGCACTGATTTGAACTGGGCGAAGAAATCCTGGTAGAGGGCTTTCGCCTTCTCCGTGTTTCCCGCCCGGTAGTAGTAGCGTGCAAGAATAATCCGGACTCTTCTGCCTGATCGCGTGGAGCCGTCAATAGATCGCACGATCTCCTCGGCTTCATCGAACTTACGATTTGCCATCAGCAGTTGAGCGCGGATCAGCCCGGCATCCTCCTCACGATCGGGATTGGATTTCAGTACCTTGTTGAGAACTTTCTCCGCGAAGTCGGGAAAGCCCCGCTCAATCAGTGACGATGCGAACCAGAACTCTTCATCCACCTCATCCCCTGACACGACGGATGCCGCACCGAATGAAACCAAGCAAAGAAGGCTAAAGAGGAAAGCACGCGCCGCGAAATTTTTTGATCTGGCCTGCATAGAAATCGCAATTAGCCCCCCCCACTCCCAAATAGGCCACTTTAGCGACTCAGCGCGATACAGGCAACAATTTCAGCAGGCGCTCAAGATCCCCGTTTGGACCGCCAAGCACGTCCCTGAGATCGATTGATTCCATAATCCCGGGTCGTGTCAGCGCGAAATCGAACCGGAGCGGATCGTCGAAATTTAAGGTTTTGAAACCTCGGGTCATTTCGACTGCGGCCTTGAGATTTGCCTGTTTTCGGGACGTAAATCCGAGTGCGAGGCCCGCCCGGTGCATATGCACATCCACTGGGACCACCAGCTTTGAAGCAGGGATGGACGACCAGGGTCCCGGGTCTACGGCATCCCGCCTCGACATCCACCGGAGGAAGAGAAACAGCCGTTTGCACGCACTGCCGGATGCGGGGTCCGCCAGCAGGGTATTCCGTCCCGGGGAGGAAGACACCAGGCATCGAACCCAGGCGGATGCTGCCTCTACAACAAATTCATGGTCGTCATGCAGGTGTTCCAGGAATCCAGCCTCCAGATCACCCTTCTCCTCCCTAACGCGCTTCACACCCTCCAGCAGATCCACGATGTCCGCCGCGGGAGTCCAGCGGTGCCGAAACCCCGCCATCGCCTGGGACTTCTGCCTGCGATCCGTGCTCTCTGCGAAATCCGAGGGCCGATTGCCCATTCGCCGCAACACCTCCTCGACGCTTGCGTGAATACTTGCGACGCGTCCATAGGCCAGCCCCGATGCCACTAACCCGATGACCTCCTGGTCCTCCGGGGTCTCAAACCGATGAAGAAACTGTACTGGATCTGAAGAAATGAAGCGCGGGTCGTTGTATGCGTTGTAGAACTTTTCGAACAGATCCGTGCTCGATTTGGGTGGGTGCCGCATTCGCCGAATCATACGCGATCATTGAAAAATGCCAAAGACTCATCCGCTGGAAATACTGCTCGACTGAAGTGCCACGGCCGTGGGCCCGGAATTCCTCCATTCTTGCTCCAACACGGGCCGGAGGCGCCGTGCCACTTGGGATTTGCTACACCGATCGACCCCGATCTCTTGTGACTTTTGCGGGAATGCCCTGGGCAATTGTTCTGGCTGGAATATCCTTTGTGGCGAGTGCGTGCGCTCCGAGGACCGCGCCTTCACCGATGGCGACTCCATCAAGTATGGTTCCGCGCGCGCCGATCCATGCGCCGTCGCCGATTTGAATGCCGCCTCTGCTTCGCGTGCCCTGGCGAATGATCGGCAGGTCAGGATCGTCAATCACATGATTGCCGCCGGCTACGACGTACGCATAGGCCGCAATCAGTACGTCACGGCCAATCTCCACCCGACTGTCGGTACCGATGATGCAGTTGCAGCCGATATCCGAGCCATCGCGAATCAAAATGGATCCGTCACGCGCCCGGATCACGGTGTTGCGGGCGACCAGCACACCCTTTTCAATCGTAATGTCCGCCTCCCCCCGCGCATCCAGCACACAGTGATCGTCCACGAACACACCGTCGCCAAGCTTGATTTTCCGGCCGCCGCGAATAACGACGTTTCTTCCCACCGTCACGCCGGAACCCATGCCGCCCAGAATCCAGCGGTAGGTCATTCTCCGAATGGCGTACCCTGCCGCGCCGGGGATCCAGCTGCATAGAAGAACCACCAATTCGTATAGGATGAGAGACCCGAGGTTCGGCGTACCTACTGCAAGTAGGGCATAGCGCTTGAGCGGGGAAAGACGTTCGTCCGCGAAGATTTCATGCACTCTCGTGTCACGGCCTGGCTCTGAATTCGTCATATCGCTCAACCCTGTCGCCGAGAGAAACGTGACATAGGAGCCCCAACAGGCCAAGCAACAACAGCTTCGACCTCAAGAGCAGAGCCATGGCGAGGGAGGCTCCGGTATCGATGCCGACCAGCCCGAAATAGAATACGTATGAAAATTCGGAGAGCCCCAATCCCGCCAGCGGCGCCACGGGGATCATGGCTATCATCATCGCGGTGGACAGCACGGCCACGACGCCGGCAAACCCCGGTGAAACACCAAACGCCCGAAAACTCACGTAAACATTGATCCAGGCCAAACCGTAGAACGCAACCGTAAGGAGGGCCACCCGCCAAAGCACCCCGGGATTCCGGCGCAGCGCGTGGAGCCCCTTTTTCAGCTTATGGCCCAGTCCGGCGGTCTTAGTTCGAACCCGCTCCAGCAGGCCCGCGGCCTTCGCCGGGCCGGCTCCTCGTCCGGCGACCTTCGCGAAGAATCTCCACGGCTGGCTGATCCGGGACAACAGAATCAAGATGAAAAGAAGAGCGATCGCTCCTGCCGCCGGGATGAAGATCGCAGGAACCCTGTATAAGCCTGAACCCATGGCCGGCGCAAACACAACCAGGATGAGCAAAAGAATCAAACCGGTAAATCGCTCCAAAAACACGCTGACTCCGGCCCGGCCCTGGTCGTTCAAGTCACGTCCGGCGTAATACGATCTCACGATATCCCCGCCAATATTCGATGGCAGCAGGCAGGTAAAATAATATCCGATGAGGTAGTATCTGAACATCCTGCGGAATGGGAGAACCGGCGCCTCCTTCCCCAGCAGCACCCTCCATTTCAGGCAACTTACCATGACCATGGCGAAGGAAATCAGTACCGAGAGGGCGACAAAAGCGGGATTCACACTCGAGGCTTGGGCGCGAAGTTTTTCCAGGCCAATGCTCCGGAACACCAACGCGAAAAAGGCTATGCTCACCCCCACTTTGCCAACTTGAATCCACGCTTTCCGACTCATCGGGCGCCACTGTAGCCTACCGCCGCCGTGCCGCAACCAAGGAATGCGGATTCTTCCCGCTGATTTCCATCTCTTAGATTTTGACATTTCAGCGCGAACGTTGTAACGATTCGGGAATTGAGGGAATAGGAAGGTAGATCTTGCGCAGTTTACCAGTCGTCGTCTTATTTTTAACATGCTGTTTTTTCATCGGATGCAACGACAGCAACGACAGTGGCGAAACCATCCAGCCACCGCCAGGAAAGGGTTCTTCGGGCAACGGGTCAATCACCCTCAGGCTGAGCGGTTCGTGGAGAGGAAGTGCCTCGGTCCTGGGGGATTTGGATTCCGGTGGCGTCTCAATCACCGCATTCGTGCAGCAAAGCGGTGACGCCATTACGATCCGGACGTCACTGAGCACCGTCGGCGCCAATTTGAGTGGATCCATAGACTCAGACAACTGCATTCGGCTCACCGATGCATATGACGGCGAGGTATGGACGACACATTTTCAAAAGGCAACGGACAATCACATTCAAATCGCCGATTTTCTCCGCCCTCCCTCCGCGGAAGAGCCTGATCCGCCGACCAGCGTCATTGATCTGCGGCGGTAGAATAGGAAAGCCTCCCGTCCCCGGGGACGGCTACTTTGGGCCCTTCACTCGCAGGCCCTTCGGCCACCGATTTGTGAACTTGTCGTGACTCAGGCGGACCGGCGCACCGGAGGGCATCTCCCGGACGAAAATCTGGTAGTTGGAGTCGGCGTGCTCATGCTGACGCGGCGGACAGGCCGCCCAAAGCAGGAATTTTCCATCTTCCTCCATCCAGGGAAAATACTCGTGCCCGAATGGAGCATCGTCATCCTGAACTACTTCGACCGTTCCGTCGGCAATGTTGAACGTCTTGATTCCCGTTCGCTCCTTCACGGATTTCGAGCTGACCCAGGCGAGGGTTTTTCCTTCGTCGAACCAGTTAGGTTCACAGCCATGCCCAACCTTGCGGATATCTCCGGTAGCAATTTCCACAATCCCGACAAACCAGGTTCCAGGATAATTCGAGATGATCGCCGCAAATCTGCCGTCGGGCGACACCGTTGGTTTTATCAACGAAGATCCGTGAAAGATGGAGTCCTTGCGCGGCACCAGGGTAACCGATTCGCCGCCGCCCACCGGAATTTTCACCAGGAATTTTCTACTTCTTTCGAAGTAGATCCATTCGCCGTCGCTGCTGAATTCGGGAAAGGTGCCATCCCTTACGACCAGCTGATTGTCGCTGCCGTCCACTCGGCAGCGGTAAATATCGGCCTCGGCATCACGTTCGACGCTTTTCGCCCGGGCGTATGCGATCCAGTGGCCGTCTGGCGACGGATTAGGGTAGATTTCGTGTGTTTCGGTATCGACCACGGTCTCCAGGTCCGATCCGTCGAGATTCATGCGATAAATGCCGAAGGTGCCGGAACGATTCGAGTCAAAGACAATGTCGTACCCGGGTGCGGCGCCAGTCGGGCGATCGCCGGCACCGGATAATGTACAGAGGTGCAGCACAGCCAGAAAAAAAAAGCCGCAACGCCTAGCCCGCATCCCGAGGATCCATCTCCCACTGCAAAGGCATGTAACAACCCTCAAACGCTGCATCCGCAGTCACTGTGATCGTTGAATGATGATCGAGACGGTGGTAATTCGTCTTGTGATCGGCAGAGTGAACCGAGAAAGACAACAGGTAAATGCCCCGCGCCATTCTCAACTCGCCGATATGCAGCCGGAGAGTTCGGCTTCCCTCTACAAACGGAATGTCGAAATCCTCCAGTTGGGTGTTGTTCCCGTACAATAGCCGCCCCTCGGAATCCGCGATTGAGAAACCGAAGACGGGAGACACGATGCGTTCTTTAGCTTCAAACGCGATGTCCGCCGTAAGTTTCTCCCCGAACCGGAACGATTCGCATGGGGATCGATTGCTGTCATGGATCTCAACATTTTTGATCAGGATTTCGCCGCTCCCCCACTCCCGCCGTAAACCGACCGACTGAAGACTGCGGGAACGCGAGTCGTACGCATCGACAATCGCCTCCGGTTCGCCCAGGCCCTGGACACCCCCTTTTTCCAGAAACAGAATTCGATGACTCACTTTCTTAATCGTCTCCAAGTCGTGAGAAATGATCAGCATCGTTTTCCCCTCGTCTCGAAATTCGCCGATTCGCTCGAGGCATTTTCGCTGAAACGAAACATCCCCCACCGCGAGAACTTCATCCAGAAGAAGAATATCCGGATCGACCTCTACCGCGACCGCGAATCCCAATCGCACGTACATACCCGATGAGTAGTGTTTGACCGGCTGGTCGATGAATTCGTTCAATTCCGCGAACTCCACGATACTCTCGAACCGATCCGCCATGCGGGCGCGAGAAAGCCCCATGATTGCGCCGGCGAGGTAGACGTTCTCCCGGCCGGTCAATTCGGGGTGAAATCCGGCGCCCAGTTCCAGGAGCGAGGAGATTTTTCCATGCGTTTCGACGGATCCGGCGGTCGGCTGTTTGGTGCCCGCCAGCAGCGCCAGCAGGGTGCTCTTGCCGGCGCCATTCGCGCCGACGATGCCGAGAGTTTCGCCGGTTTGCACCGAAAAGGAAACATCCCGGAGGGCCCAGAACTCCTCTCGGGCCTTTCGCCGGCCGGTGATCCAATCAAGCGTCAACGACTTGAGCGTGGATTCGCCCCGGGACTGAAGTAGAAATTTCTTTCCCAGATCCTGCACGTTGATCGCGTGGGTGGTAGCGCCGGTGCCACTCATAATTCATCTCCGAAGCGCTGCTCAAGCCTCGAGAACACTCCGAGCCCGATGAAGAGAATCGCCCAGGAGAGGAGGAAGGGGGCAACGAACATGCCCATAGGAAGTACATCTTCGCTCAAAAGTACGGATCGATAGGAAGTCACGATCCCCGCCATCGGATTGGCGAGATAGCATGCGTGCAAAATCTTTGCGGTATTCTCCGTAATCTGGGTTTGGTCGGCAAGCGCTTCTGTAACCTCGGTGGCATCGGAAAGCTGCGTCCGGGCCGCCAGCGTATCCGTCACATAGGCATTGGTGTACATGACCGGAGATAGAAAAAACCAGGCCAGCAGCATCACGCTCATCAGATGTTCCACGTCCCTGAAGAGCACATTGATACTTGAAACAAGGAGGCTGAGCCCGAGGCACAGGGCAAACTGCGTAAGTAGGATCAGTGGTAAAAAGTATAACGCGGCGGGTTCGGCGTGCCGAAAGAAGAGAAAGACAAGGAGCACAGCGAACGTCAGCAGGTAATTGATGGAATTGGCGCAAACCGTGGAAAGAGGCAGCAAGAAACGGGGGAAAGCGGTTTTCGTAACTAGATTTGCATTCCCAAGGATGGAGTTGAGGGAATCCCCGAGACTCATGGCCACGAATTGCCAGACGATAATGCCGGTGATGAGCGCATTGATGGAAATCTGGATTTTCAGCAGGCGAATAAACGCCCAATAAATCAGGATCAGGAATATGGGCCCAAGGAGCGTCCAGAAGAACCCGAGAACGGAATTCTTATACCGAATCTTCAGATTTCGCTGTACAAGGATCCATAGAAGTTCCCGATGGGAGAGCAGATCTCGCAGAAGGGATCTCATGGCCGTCAGGAGTCAGTCCCGGATTCCGGCGTCACTTCACTCGTTTCCTTGGGGTTCATCCACCGGTTCAACCAGGCCTTGAGCACCGATTGAACGAGGGTTGCCAGGGGAATCGCGAAGAAGACTCCCCAGAAACCCCAGATTCCACCGAAAAAAATCACGGCCACGATGATGGCGACCGGATGCAAGTTAACGACTTCAGAAAGGAGAAGCGGCCCGAGGAGATTTCCGTCAAGCAACTGAATGATGCCGTACGCGATGAGGACCCAGGCAAGTTGCCACGTGAATCCGAAGTCGAAGTATCCGATAATTGCAATGGGTAAGGTCATCACGGCTGCGCCGATGTAGGGAACGAGAACGGAGAGCCCGACGAACAGGCTGATCAGCATGGCGAAATCAAGTCCGAGCGACATGAACGTCACATAACTGGCGGCCCAGACGAGGAGGATCTCCCAGACCTTGCCGCGGATGTAATTGCCGATTTGCAGATCCACGTCACGCCACACCTGCCCCGCCAGCCGGCTTTCCGTGGGGATGAACTGGGTGAACCACGTTTTGATCTTTTCTTTGTCCTTCAAGAAGAAGAAGACCATGAGGGGCACCAAAATGAGATAGATGAGGATGGTGAATAAATTCAGAATTCCCTGCCACGAAACCTCGACCATTCGCGGCCCCATGCTTGTCAGTTCCTGGCCGATATGAGTTACGATTTGCTCTACCTGATTTGTCGCAACCAACTCGGGAAACCGCTCCGGCAGCATCATGAGTTCATCCTGCCCCTTCGTAATCATGACCGGAATTTGCTTTCCCAGATCTACAACCTGCTTGGACAAGAGGGGGAGCAGCCCGCACAGCAGAACGAGAGAAACCATGAAAACAGTAACCACGAAGATGACGCCGAGAATTCTCCGGGCACCCCGCTGCTCAAAGCGGGCGACCACGCCCTCCAGCAGATACGCGATCACCATGCTGGCCAGCACGGGGGCGAGGATCCGGCCAAAAAACAGGATCACCAGGAACCCGGCCAACAGCGCGAGTGCGAGAATCACTACCTGAGGGTCGGAAAAATGACGCCGGACCCAGTCGCGGATGACGTTCATACCCGCTTATGCATTTTCCTCGGCCCGAGGAAAAGGCGAAAAGATGCAAAGTATGCGGGTTACGCGTTACTCAGGTTTCCAATAATCGCGATCAGAGGCAGAAACAGAGCGATGACAATGGTCCCGACGATGACGGCAAGAAACACGATGAGGATCGGTTCGATGACCGACGTAATGCCGACGACGGCATTATCGACTTCATCTTCGTAGTTATCCGCGACACGCTCCAGCATGTCCGGCAATGCGCCGGTCTCTTCCCCGACTTCCACCATACTGACCACGACCGGCGGGAAAATCCCACTCGCCTCGATGGGCGGCGACATGTTTTCCCCTTCTTTCACGGCATCGTGGACCTTGTTGACTGCAACAGCCACCACTTCGTTCCCGGCGGTATCACGCACGATGTTGAGTGCCTGCAGAACCGGTACGCCGGAGTTCATCAGCGTGCCCAGGGTTCGCGAGAACCGGGCAATGGCGGTACGCTGAAGAAGACTGCCGAACAGGGGAATCTTGAACTTGAACCAGTCGATGGCATACCGGCCTTTTTTCGTTCTTCCGAACGCGTAGACGCCGACGACGACCCCCACGATGACGCCAATAACGGCGTACCAGTAATCTACGAGGCCGCGGCTGCTATTGATGACGAAGCGGGTAAGTCCCGGCAACTGCTCATCTCCCAACATATCGGAAAATATCTCTTCAAACTTCGGAATAATGAAAACCATCAGGAAGGTAAGAATCGCCATCGCCATTACCATGACCACGATCGGGTATATCATGGCAGCGGTAACCTTATTCTTTATCTTCTGGGCCTTCTCCATGAACTCAGCAAGGCGGCGAAGCACAATATCAAGGATACCGCCGACCTCTCCTGCTTTCACCATGTTGACGAACAGGCGGTTAAAGATCCGTGGATGCTGGGCGAGAGATTCAGCGAACGTGGTTCCCGACTCGATCGAATCGGCCATTGCCTCGATCGCGTCGCCGAGCACCAGATTCTTTTCCTGTTTCTGGAGGACACGAAGTCCGCGCACCAGGGGCAGTCCTGCGTCAATCAAAGTCGCCAACTGGCGGGTGAATGCCATCAGCACTTTCTGCTTCACGCCGCCCATGTTGGGCATGCGGATTTGCATGTTGAGCCCTTTGGCTCCGCCTTTTTTTGCTTTCTTCCCGAAAAGCGCACCCGCACGCGCCTTGGTACCGGCAGCGCCTACTTCGTCGATGTCTGTTGGAAACAGGCCCTTTTCACGAATGTTGCTGATGGCAGCCGTCTGGTTGCTGGCATCGATCGTGCCTTTCTGTTCCTGGCCCGTCGCATCGAGGGCGATATATGAGAACTTCGGCATGGCTCTTCCCGTCTCCGTTTCTCGCCACTGGTCTCTCCGGAACCACCCGGAAAGACAGGGACAAATGTCTCTTACGTATAGCGTGTCACTTCATCCACCGTCGTATAGCCGTCCAGGATACATCGGATCCCATCGTCCCGGAGCGTGCGCATCCCCAACTCTACAGCCTTGTCGCGAAGCGCGATGGCCGGCTTCCGCTCGATGATCTGCTCCCGGATAGGGTCCGATACTTGAAGGTATTCGTAAATGCCTCTCCGTCCGAGATATCCAGTGCCGTTGCACTCCGGGCATCCCTTGCCAAAGTAAAAAGGCTGCCCCCCAACATCTTCGGTAGTCAGTCCGAGGCTCCGAATCACGGTCTCATCGGGGTCGTAGGCTTCCCGGCACTTCGAGCAAATGGTTCGGATCAACCGCTGACCCACGACGGACTCCAGAGTCGATGCAATAAGAAAAGGTTCGACGCCCATATCGACCAACCGCGTGACCGCGCCCGGTGCGTCATTGGTGTGCAGCGTGCTGAAAACAAGGTGACCAGTAAGAGAGGCCTGAATCGCGATTTGGGCGGTCTCCAGGTCCCGAATTTCCCCGACCATAATGATGTCCGGGTCCTGCCGCAGGAATGCTCGCAATGCGCGAGCGAACGTGACGCCGGTGGCCTCACTCACTGGGAGTTGGACGATTCCGTCAATATCGTACTCGACCGGCTCCTCAGCGGTAAGGAGCTTGCTTTCGATCTTGTTGATCG
>Ga0310121_10004411_pt1 | contig 12417 bp, 9 predicted proteins | sample CB27_Tmax_986_MG_FD_203504 | JGI IMG/M metagenome (GOLD analysis project Ga0310121, IMG submission 203504) | Marine microbial communities from Western Arctic Ocean, Canada - CB27_Tmax_986 | ecosystem: Environmental > Aquatic > Marine > Oceanic | place: Canada: Western Arctic Ocean | collected...
GCGCCAGGCGATCAGCGAGTGGATGCAGGATCGCTTCGGTGTGACCTTTAGCCCGGAAACCGAGATCCTGCCGCTGATCGGTGCCAAGGAGGGCATCGCGCACCTGCCGCTCTGCTTCATCGACCCGGGCGACATCGCTCTGGTGCCCGACCCCGGCTACCCCGTCTACAAGACCGGAACGATGTTCGCCGGTGGCACGTCGCACCTCATGCCGCTGCTCGAGCAGAACGCGTACCTGCCCGACCTCGACGCCATCCCGGCCGACGTCGCCGACGCCGCCAAAATGATATGGCTCAACTACCCCAACAACCCCACCGGCGCGACGGCCACACCGGAGTTCTTCGAGCGCGTCGTCGCCTTCGCCCAGCAACACGAGATCGTCGTTTGCCACGACAACGCATACTCCGACGTCGCCTACGACGGCTATGTGCCTCCGGCTTTTATGCAGACGGACGGCGCCCGCGACGTGGGGATTGAGTTCTACAGCTTCTCCAAGACCTGGAACATGACCGGCTGGCGGATCGCCTGGGCGGCTGGCAACCCCGAGTTGATCAACGCCTTCATGCGGGTCAAGTCCAATATCGACAGCGGGATCCCGCAGGCGATCCAGCGAATGGCGATCGCCGCGCTGCAAGCTGATCAGGACCTGATCGTGCGCAACAACGCGCGGCTGCAGGACCGCCGCGACCGGGTCGTTGGCGCCTGCCAGAAGATCGGTCTGACGGTGACCTCGCCGAAGGCCAGCCTCTACGTCTGGGCCCGCGTCCCTGAGGGGCAGACCAGTACCGAGTTCGCCAGCCGACTGCTGGAAGAGAAGGACGTCGTCGTCACGCCGGGACCCGCCTTCGGGGCGAGCGGCGAGGGCTACGTCCGACTCTCGCTGACCGTGCCCGACGCCGACCTCGAAGAGGGCGTGCGGCGCATTGGCGAATTCACCAACGCTTGAGCGCTCACCCCGGGACGGACCCAAGGGCGTCTCGAATCCGGCGGGCCTGCCGGTCCAACTCTGCACGGCTGGGGGAGGCGGGCGGCTCGGGGTAGATCCCGAGTAAGCCGTCGCCCAGCCAGCGCGGCCGGAGGTGGAAATGCGCGTGGAAGACTTCTTGGCCAGCGGCTTCTTCGATCGAGTGCCAGACATTCATCCCGTCGGGCTTGAACGCTTCGTCCACGGCGCGTGCGATGCGGCCGATGGCCATCCATCATCTCCGCCGCTAAATTGCTCTCCATCTCGCGTAGGTCGCGCCGATGCGGCTTCGGGATCACGAGTACGTGGGCCTCGCTCGACTGCCGCAGATCGAGGAACGCCATGACTCGCTCTTCGTCTAGAACGACGCTGGCCGCGTCATCTCCAGCGACCACCTGGCAGAACACACAGGCTGTTTCGTTGAGGCTCGCCATCGCCGAACCTTCCCTTTTGCGCTGGCCGTTTGCCGACCGATCGATCACTCGGCGTAGCGCCCGGCACAACAGTCACGGACCACCACCGGTTCGTCCACACCGTATCCTTCGGAGAACGGCACCAGAGCCAGTGGAACGGACTTCCGTCATCGCGAAGAAGCGGCACCGTACCTACAGCACCGATCCGCTTCAGGAGCGGGCCGTTCTCATCGCCGTTGATTCGGCACGCGCTCAGCATTGGAGCGCCGATGCCTCGCTCGACGAGCTGGCCATGCTTGCCCGCACGGCCGGTGCTCGGCCCGTCGCGCGCTTCAAGCAGCGACTCCGGCACCCCGACCCTGGGTCCTACATCGGTAAGGGCAAGCTCCAGGAAGTCATCGACTCCCAAGTCGAGCAGCCCTACAACGTCGCCATCTTCGACGATGAACTCAGCCCCGCTCAGCAGCGGCGCCTGGAAGGCCGACTCGGCGTCAAGGTGATCGACCGCACGGCGTTGATTCTCGACATCTTCGCCCAGCGCGCTCGCACCCGTGAGGGCAAGCTGCAGGTCGCGCTGGCCCAGCACGAGTATCTGCTGCCACGCCTGCGTGGCCAGTGGTCCCACCTGGAGCGCATGGAAGGCGCGATCGGCCTGCGTGGGCCCGGTGAGACGCAACTCGAAACCGACCGCCGGCTGATCCGCGTCCAGATCAAGCGGCTCAAGCAGCAGATCCAGGAAGTACGCGATCATCGACGCGGCTACCGCGACCGGCGACAGAAGGCTGGCCTGCCCGTCGTCGCGCTTGTTGGCTACACCAACGCCGGGAAGAGCACGCTGATGAACACGCTCACCCACGCCGACGTCGGCGCCCGCGACCGCCTCTTCGAGACGCTCGACCCGGTCACCCGGCGCTGCCAGATCGACGACGATCTGACGATCCTGCTGACCGACACCGTTGGCTTCATCCAGAAGCTGCCCACGCACCTGATCATGGCCTTCCGCGCCACGCTGGAGGAGATCGGCGACGCCGACTTGCTGCTCCACGTCGTCGACATCACGCACCCCGACGCCGCCGAGCAGGCCCAAACAGTGGAGGACACGCTCGACGCGCTGGGGATCGCCGACCGCCCCGTGCTGGCCGTGCTCAACAAGGCCGACCAGATCGAGATCGAGGGCTCGGGGCACCCCCGGTCGTTAGACGATCTCGCGGAGGCGCGTCACCAACTCGCCGCCACCCGGCCCGACGCGGTGCTCGCCAGCGCCGCCTCCAAATGGGGCATCGACGAGCTGCGCGCCCGGATTGCCGACGAATTGGCCCAACCCCGCGAAGAGGTTGGCCCAGATCCTGTCGTCGAGGCCGAACCGCAGACCTTCGACCACCCTGTCGCCCACTCCGCCCGCCCACGCGCGGCTGATCCGAACGAGGCTGCTGATAGGGTCAACCGTGAGTCGGCATAGCTGAGGACACCCTAACCCCTGTTCCCGTTTCTCGGCCCCATCTCAGCCGTAGCCCGCTGCGCGTGCTGAACCCTCTCCCTGTCTGGCGTCCAGACGGCACTGGTCGCGACGCGATCGAGGCAGCGCGGCGCACCCAGCGTTGTGGCGGCTGGCCGCAGCATGCGGATCGTGAACGACCATCACGTCGATTTCCCGCTGTTTGCCGGCGAGATGCCCTTTTGAAAGAGCGTGCCACCCGCCGTCGGCGGGCTGACCAGCCACGACTTCGCTCCCTAGCGGCTGCATCGACATCCTTCGCCCGACAACACTCGACGCCCGCGACCACTAGACTTCGACCTCCCCGCCTGGCGGGGTCAGGCGAAGCCAGGAAAGAGGTCCCATGCCATCCGAATTCGAACAAGACTGCCAACGCGTCCTTGTCGATGTCGACGCTGCTCGCAACGAGCTTCTGCTCATGGTCGGTAGCCTGAGCGACGCCGATCTCGACGTCGGACGGCGCGGGGCCTGGTCGGTCCGTGGCGTCTTGCAGCACATCGTTCAGGCTGAGTGGGGCCATACGCGCGGGATTAAGCGGCTGCTGGGCGAGGATGACCCTGAGATCCCCGAGTCGCCCGCCTTGGAGACGGCCGCTGCGGTAATCGACGCCCTCTCTGAGTCGCGCGCTGCGCACATGGCCAGCGTCGATGGCATCGAGGAAGATTCGTTCTACCGTCTCGCTGTTCCCAACCCTGCCGGCGGCCAAGAGTGGAGCGTCATGAGCTTCCTTGAGGGCACCGCCGACCACGACCGCGAACACCAGCACCAAATCGAAGAGCTGCTGGGATCCTAACTCCCGCTCGGGCGGCGACGCACGCAGATCGCGACTTCGCTCGCCGCAGCAAGGCCTTCGCCGGATTCGACGAGCCGCTGCAGCTCGACGCCGAGCGGCGAGTCGTCGTTCATCGTCTGCTCGAGGTGCGCGAACAGATCTACGTCCTGCCAGCGCGCCACGATCTCGAAGCCGCGCTCCGCGTAGACGGCGGCTGGCTGTCCGCCCATGAAGACGGCGACTGCCCGCACGGCGGGGACGGCCTTGGCCACGATCGCCTCGATCCGCCGTGCGTCCGCCCAGTCGATCACTGCGTCGAGCAGGCCCGCGCCGATCCCGCGTCCCTGATAGCGCGTGTCGCGCTCGTCGCCTGTCGCAAGTTGCCCCACGTGGTAGCAGAAGAGATTGAGCGTGCGATCCGCTAGGGCGGGTGCGGCGATTGCATGAAAGTCGCCCCAGTAAAGCGGGTCGTGCAGTCCGTTTGGAGAGCGCAGCCCGGGCTCGTAGCGACGGAACTGCAACTGCCCCACGTGCTGGGAGCCATCGAAGACCAGTGCGGCTGCCGAGCCCAGGTCGTCAATCCGGGCCAAGACTTCGTCGGCCGTGCCCTGGTGATCAAGCGGCATCGATTCGACATCGGCAGCGGTCATGACACGGAAGCTGAGGGCGTCGGCAGCCACGAGGGAGCCTGTTCCTAGCGCGCGGCGGCTTGCGCCTGCCGTACGATCTGCGAGTCGCCGAAGCCTACCGCCTCGAAGATCAGGGCCTCGGCGGAGAGGAACATGGAGACGTGGCCGTGGTCCCACCAGGAGATGGCGGGCCGGCCCCACTCCTCCCAGACCCGCTCGATCTCCGCCGCCGCCGACACGGTGTCCCAGCGCGATGCCTGGATCAGCACCCGCTCCGCCCCGCAGACCGGCGCAGGCCCGGGCCGCAGCATCCCGAAGACGGAGTTGATGTCGTCGTCCGTCACACCGCTTTCGACCAACTGCTCGCGCCAGACCCGCGTCAAGGCCGACCCCATTCCACGTTTCCGTCGCAGCGGCGGCTGCAGCAGAACTGCGAACGCCGGTCGTGCGTCGTGGGAGGCCAGCAGCGACCCCACCAGGCCGCCCAGGCTGATGCCCCAGTAGCCCGTTGGCCCATAGTTGGCTGAGAGCCAGCCCAGTGTCGAGCGGACGTCGCGTACGGCCTGCGCGATGCCGAGTGCATACGTAAAGAGATCGCCGTGCAACAGGTCGTGGCCGCTGATCTCGCCCGACGCCACACGTCGACCGTGCAGCGGCGAATCCAGCAGTGCCGCAGCGATGCCGGCACTGTTGAAGCCCTGCGCTAGCCGCGCATAGAAGCCTCGCTCGGTGCCGTAGTGCGCCCCCGTGAACGCGCCTGGCACCATCACCACCGCCCCACGCACGTCCCGTTCTGGCAGGAAGAGGTCGCCGTGCACGAACTGGTCATGCGCCCGTGCGAACGGCTCCGACGACGCGAAGCGGAACGTGTAATCGGCCGGCGCGCCGCGCAGCGAGCGCCCCTGCAGAGACTGCAGCCAGGGCCTGCCTCGAACTGCGGCGGGCTCAAGCTCGACTTCGACCGGCTGGCCCGGATCGTCGAAGTTGAGCGGGCCCCAGGCACCCGCGCGCAAGGCGTTGAGGGAGGCAGGGTCGGGCCAAAGCGTCCGTCGACGCAGTTGGGCGCGTCGCACGGTCCAGCGCAGCACGCCCGCGTCGATCGCTTGGGCCAGCACTCGTTGCATGCTTCGGACCCTAGCCCAGCTCGAGTCTGCTGGCCTGCCTTGAACGCCCGAGTGCCTCTAGACTCCCCCGCATGGTCTCCGCCGACAGCTTCACCCGCATCGACGCACCAGGTCCGCTCGCGCCCTTCCGCGTGCTCGACCTGACCAATGAGCTGGGCCAGCTCAGCGGTCGCCTGCTAGGCGACCTCGGCGCCGACGTGATCAAGGTCGAGCCGCCCGGCGGCGACCCCTCGCGCTGGATCACGCCTTTCTACAACGATGAGTCCGACCCCGAACGCTCGCTGCACTGGTGGATGTTCAACGCCAATAAGCGTGGCATCACCTGCAACATCGCCGACGAGGAGGGCCGCGCGCTCTTCCTGCGGCTCGTCGAGTTGGCCGACTTCGTCGTCGACACGGCGCCGCCCGGCATGCTCGACCAGCTCGGGCTCGGCTACGACGACCTTAGCGCCGTCAACCCCGCCATCGTCCACACGTCGATTACGCCCTTCGGGCAGAGCGGGCCTTACGCTAACTGGCGCGGCTCCGACCTGATCGGCGCAGCCATGGGTGGCCAGATGTACCTCAACGGCGACCCCGAGCGCGAGCCGCTGCGGCCCACCGTTTCGCAGGCCTACGCACAGGCGTCATTGCAGGCCACCGTCGGCACGATGATCGCGCACTTCCATCGCACCCGGACCGGCCAGGGCCAGCACGTCGATCAGTCGTTGCAGGAGGCCGCGACCTACGCGCTCGACAATGCCATGGCGACGTGGGATCTGCGCGAGGTCAACATCCCCCGCCCCGGCAATGGCAGGAACATCGGCGGTTACAAGTTCGGCCGCTACATCTACCCCGCCGCCGACGGACACATGTCGGCGATGAGCTACGGCGGCCTCTTCGGCCTCACGGCCAGGCAGACGATCGACTGGCTGGCCTCCCATGACGCCGCCCAAGACCTGGTCGAGCCGGGCTGGGTGGCCAAGCTGGATGCGTCGCAGGGCGTCATCCCTCCGCTCAGCCCGGAGGACGGGCAGCACCTCGCCGATGTGCTGGCTGCCTTCATCGCGCAGCACCCGCGCGACTTGCTGATGCGCGAGGCCCAGGCGATCCGCAACGGCTGGGCTCCGGTTAATACGCCCAAGGACCTGCTCGAAAACGAACAGCTCATCGCGCGCGAGTACTGGACCGACGTGCGGCACGAGGAACTCGACCGCACTTTCACCTACCCCGGCCCCTGGGCCAAGCTGAGCGAGACGCCGATCACGATCCGGCGTCGCGCCCCCCGCATCGGTGAGCACAACGACGAGGTTTTTCTTGGTTTGCTTAATCTCAGCGCTGAGCAGTTCGCCGCGCACAGCGGCAGCGGAGTGATTTAGCGATATGAGCGAGCGCGCGTTCGACGGCATCCGCATCGCCGACTTCTCCTGGGTCGGCGTGGGACCGCTCGTGGCCAAGTACCTGGCCGACCACGGTGCCGAGACGATCCGCCTGGAGTCGGGCACGCGGCCCGAGGCGTTGCGTCGCGCGCCGCCGTTCGTCAACGACGAACCCGGTCTCGACAACAGCGGCTACTACGCAAACTTCAACAGTTCCAAGCTCTGCGCGGGACTCAACATGAGCCATCCGCGCGCGGTAGACCTGGCCAAGCGGATCATTGCCCAGTCCGACATCGTGACGGAGTCGTTCACGCCCAAGGCGATGCGCGCCTGGGGCCTGACCTACGACAACCTACGCGAGATCAAGCCCGACATCATCATGATCTCGATGCCGCTCTACGGGCAGACCGGCCCCTGGTCGATGTACCAGGGCTTCGGCCACGTCTTGCAGGCGGCGGCCGGAATCAACCACATGACCGGCTACCGCGACGGCGAACCGATCGGCACCGGCCTGGCCTACACCGACTTTTTTGTGCCCCACCTGGCCGCCATCGCGCTGATCGCCGCGCTCGACCATCGCGAGCGCACCGGCGAGGGTCAGTTCATCGACTTCGGTCAGCTCGAGGCTGCCATCTACGCGACCGAGACGCTGGTGCTTGACTACACGGTCAACGCCCGTGAGCAGCATCGACAGGGCAACCGCCACCCCATGGCCGCTCCCCACGGCGCTTTTCCGTGCCTTCCGCGTGACCCCGGAGCCAACAGCGATAGCGCCAATAGCGACGATGGTGATAGCGACAACGAACGTTGGATCGCTATCGCCTGCTTCGACGATGACGACTGGGACGCGCTCTGCACCGTGCTGGGCGACGACTCATTGCGTTGGGACGACCGCTTCAACAATCAGGACGGTCGCCTAATCAATCAGGACGACCTGGAGGCCGCGCTGGCGCAGCACACACAACGCTGGCAGGCCGAGGATCTGATGCAGGCGCTGCAGGAGTCGGGCGTCGCGGCCGGCGTCGTGCAAAGCAGCGAGGACTTGCGCAACGACCCACAGCTCGCGCACCGCAAGCACTACTGGACCCTGGACCACCCCACGATGGGGCCGTGCTGCTACGATGGCCCCAGCTTCCGCCTCACTCACACCCCCGGCGAACTGACCAAGGCGGCCCCCACCCTCGGCGCCGACAACGACCACGTCTGGAAGACCATCGTCGGTCTGTCGGACGAGGAGTTCACCGAGCTCTTGGTCGAGGGGGCCTTCGACTGAACCGGTGCCACAGGCCGATCTTCTCGCGAAGATCTATGGGCCGTAGCGTTTCCGCATGCATACAAGCTTCGGCAATGATCAATAAGAGAACTTGTTTGTCGCCCTGAGCTACCGTGCCCCCGTCGGTTGGGGGTGCTCGATACTTCGGTGTTCCCAGTGCAGCACAGCAGATCCCGACGGCGCGAGCACCTGCGAGCAGTGCGAAGCGAAGCTGTCGGCCGCCGACTACCAGGCGGAAACTGGGGACGAGGGCGTGACGCTCCGCCTCCGCCGCGAAGAGACGGCCCTCCGTGACGATCCGGAGTGGCTCGCCAGACCCGAGCCGCCCGCCGCCGAACCGACTTCAGAGTCCCTCAAGGTCCCGCCGGGGCCACCGTCCCGCTGGCAAGCGGCCCGAGCGGCGGTCGGCAATAGCCGCTACAGCGGCTCGATCATGCTCAGTGGGATCGCGCTTGCTGTCCTCCTCGCCTACCAGTACCGCCCCTTCGTCTCCTTGGTAGTCGTGGCCGTCGTGGCGATCGCCTGGGGCATTTGGGCAATCCTCGGGGGGAGTCGAGGCGTTGCCTACTCCCTGGGCGTGGCGTTGCTGATGCTCGGAGCGATCGGCACGGTCGGCGTCCTCGATGAGGGCAGCGACGAGTTCCAATCCACGGTCGTGTCGCGCGCCGCCGTGCAGCGCCACCCACCAGAGGAGCGGGGAACGCGAGGGGAGCTACCAAGAGACGCACTACCTGCTTCGCCTCGTCTGTCCCTGTACGGAGACCGGAGCGCTCGGCCTGGAAGTCAGCGCGTCCCTGTATCGACGCAATCCGCGCAGCGTGCTCTTGGAGTACACCTCGGAGTCGCTACTCGGGCTGTGGGGCGATCGGCTCGCGGTCACATCGGTCGATGGTGAGGACGGCCCGTAGCTCCCAACCGATTGGCCTCAAGCGTGGCTGGCGGCCGCTTCTGATGCTCGCGGCGAGCGCCGGCCTCATGCTCCTGCTCCGGTTGACCGACTATCGAAACCGGCCATCGCCACCCGGACCGGATGGCAGCGACCCCGTCAAACTCATGGGCTGAGGCTCGGCGGACGGCTCGCGCCGTGCGCCCTTCGCCTACTCCGACGGCGGACCCTTCGCGCCCCAACCATCGCCGAAGGGCTCGTCGCGCCAGGCCAGGGCGTGCTTGAGCCCCTTCTCCTGCGCAATGCTGCGCCACTCCGCGATCGACGGCGCCTCGTGCGCGATCGCGTCGAAGTCGCCTGACTCGTAGGCCGCCGTGCGCAGCCCGGCCAGCTCGAACCAGCGGTTCGTCGCGTGCTTGTGCACCGTCAGCATGTCGAGCGGGACCTGGGCGACGCGCTTGCAGAAGTCGGCCACCGTCTGGTCCAGCTCCTCCTCGTCGACGGCGTGATTGATCATGCCGATTTTCTCGGCCTCGAGCCCGTCGATCATGTCGCCGGTGAAGAGTAATTCCTTAGTTTTGAGCATCCCGATCTTGAATGGCCACAAGCAGGTCGTCGGCGGGATGCCCAAGGCGCGACCGGCCGGGTGCCCGAAGCGGGCATCCTTGGCCGCGAAGACGATGTCGCAGGCGCCGATCATCTCGCCGCCGCCGGCCAGGCAGTAGCCGTGCACCTGCGCGATGATCGGCTTGCGGTAGCTCCACATCCAGAGCCAGCGCTCGACGGTGTCGCGCAGCCCTTCGCGGTCCAGCGCGATGCGGCTCTCACCCAACTCCGCCGCCCTATCGCCGGTGCGCTCGTTCGGCTGCCAGGACAGCGCGCCCTTCTCCGGCGTCAGGTCGTAGCCGGCGCAGAACGCCCGCCCGGCGGCCTTGAGCCGGATCACGCGCACCGCGTCGCCCCCACGTAGCTCGCGTAACGCGTCGAACAGGTCCGTCAGCAGACCCTGGTTCATCGCGTTGAGCTTCTCGGGCCGGTTCAGTGTGATCGTCGCGACCGCGCCGTCGACATCGAGCAGAATGTTGTCGTAGTCCGCCATCAGGACGCCTCCTGTTTGCACCGTTTCGTCGAGCGATGCTAGCCGACTCGATCGCTCCAAGGCCTTACCCGCCACGATCGGCGGCTCGGCTAATTTCGCGTGTGGCGCGCTCGTGTCACAAGCCCCCATCCCCACTAAGCTCGCTCCGGGCCTCACGGCTGCGCCACATGCTGGATTGGCCGGGCCATCAGGCCGAGGGAACGAAAGTCGCGCGGCCTGCGGGCCGAGGACGTGCCGGGGCCGCATGCAGAGCTTCCTCGCCAATCTCAGTTTAATTGCGCGCCGCATGCGTGCTAATTGGCGGCTGCTTAGCGTGGTTGGCGTCGGCGTGCTGGTCGCCAGCGTGCTGATGGCCTCGACAACGATCTACACGCGCGCGCTGTCTGATCTGGGGCTCGACTTCCAGCTGGAGAACCGGGTCGGCGAGAGCGGGTCGGTCAGTGCGATCCTGCCGGGCGTTCCCGCCGGGGGCCAGCGCAGCGACGCGGCGCGCCAGTTCACGCAGCAGTCGCTCGACGTCCACTTCGGCGATCTCGCCGCCGACCGCGCCAGTGGCGCCGTCTCGCGCGCCTTCACGATCGAGATCGCGACCTTCGCGAACGCTTTCGCCCCCGGCGCCGCCCTCGCGTCGCTGAGCGATCTCGAAGAGCGGACCACGCTCGTCGAGGGGCGCTACGCCGAGCCCGCGCAGGTCATCGCCGACCCCGAGTCGGGCCTGCAGATCCTGGTCGGGCCGATCGAAGTCGTGATCCCGGCCCCCCAGCAAGCTCGGTCCGGCCTCGAGCCGGGCGACACCATCACCCTGATCGACAGCTTCGACGAGTGCGACCGGGAACCGCCTCCCGGGCCGGGTGGACCGCCGCCGCCGCCGCGTCCCCCCTGCGCTCCGTCGCATCAAGTCAGCGTCAGCTGGACGGCGGAGGTTGTCGGCGTCGTTGATCGAGGAGGCGAGAGCGCCGCGATCTGGAGCGCCCTCGGCGTGCCCTTCTTCAGCGCGCCCACCACGCCGGTTCTGGGACCAGTCTTTACGCTGCTGGCGCACAACGACACGCTGATCACGTCGCTAGCGGTGGTCTACCCCGGTCAGCTCCTACAAACCGTCTGGGTCGACCCGCTGCCGGTCGAGGGCTTCGATGTCTCCGTGCTGGACAGCACCCAGGCCGCCTTCGACAACCTGCGCGGCGATCTGCGGACCGTGGGCGGTTTCGTGCTCAGCCCTGTCGAATCGACACTGGACGCCTTCGAAGTTGACCTCAACTTCACCGAGGTGCCGATTCTGCTGTTGCTGATCCAGATCGTCGCGATCGTGCTTTTCTACATCGTGATCGTCGCGACGATGCTGGTGGAGCGCGAGGAAACCGAGATCGCGCTGTTGCGCAGTCGTGGGGCCTCGCTGCGCCAGATGCTCAGCCTGTACGGCGTCGAGGGCGTCGTCCTCGCCGTGGTCGCGGCCCTGGCAGGGCCGTTCATCGCGGTGGGTGTGATCAACCTGCTGGGCTACACCTCGACCTTCGAACCGATCACCGGCGGCGCCGCGATTCCCACGACGATCGAAGGGATCGCGTTCGGGCTGGCGGCTGGCGGTGCGGCGTTCGCCGTCCTCGCGATCCTGATCCCGGTCGCCTGGGTCTCGCGCAACGCAACGTCGGAGTTGCGCAAGCGCGCCGCCCGTCCCGCCGGGGCCAACGTGATTCAGCGTTACTACCTCGATCTCGTCTTTGTGCTGATCGCGGTGGGCCTGATCCTGGAGGCGAACCTCAAGGGCTCCGCCTTCCAGCGCGACTCCGTGGGCGGGCTCTCCGCCGATCCGCTCGTGCTCGTCACCCCGACCCTCTACGCTCTTGCGTTCTCCGTCGTCATGCTGCGGCTCTTACCGATCGCGTTCCGGATCCTCACGTGGCTCGTGCGCGACCGCGTCGGGGTTGCGCTCGCGTCGGCGCTACAGCAGATCGTGCGCAACCCCGGACCGACGCTGCGGCTGACGTTGCTGCTGATGCTCGGCGCGGCGCTGGGCACCTTCGCCGCTTCATACGGCGGCACCGTCACCCGCTCCTTCGACGAGCGGGTGCGATACGAAGCCGGCGTTGATCTGCGTGCCGCGCTGGAGAACTTTGGCGAACGTCCGCCGGTTCAGGTCAAAGAGATTCTAGGCGAGGTCGACGGTGTCGAAACGGTCTCGACGGCCTACCGCGGTACGGCGTCGACTGCTGTCGCCGGCGAAGGAGGGGGGCTCGCGCTGGAAGTGCTGGCGCTTGAACCGGATGCGGCGGCGGAGCTCCTCTGGTTCGGCTTGAACCTCGCCGACGAGCCTCTGTCCGAACTCCTGCGCGCGATCAATGCCCGGGACGTCGGAGCCGGCATCCCCATCGGCTCTCATGACCCCGAGACGGTCAGCCTCTGGGCG
>Ga0310121_10004412_pt1 | contig 12413 bp, 8 predicted proteins | sample CB27_Tmax_986_MG_FD_203504 | JGI IMG/M metagenome (GOLD analysis project Ga0310121, IMG submission 203504) | Marine microbial communities from Western Arctic Ocean, Canada - CB27_Tmax_986 | ecosystem: Environmental > Aquatic > Marine > Oceanic | place: Canada: Western Arctic Ocean | collected...
CCGCATGCGTCAAATTAATTATGGCGGCATATATGGCATTTGACCTGTAAAATTATGAAAAAGCCGTGATATCGACCGCTTGACCGCCATAATTATTTCAACCTATTCAGGCGGTGCGGAGCGGCCCAGATCGCCGCTAAAATTGGGACGTAAAATGAATGGGCCCCAGAAAAAGGCTGAGCAAGCTCGTGGGGGTCTCAGCAGAATCTACACAACGGCCCGGTGACGCGGGCTGCCGATTGAAACGATACTCATTTTTTGTCCTCCCATGCCTTACAAAACCTTTCAACCAAGTACAACACACCAAACCCCCTGGTTTTCACCCACAGATTCTGCGGAAAAGCCAGCGTTTTTAACAACCCGGTCCTTCGCCCTGTGGTAGCTCAGCTCCGCAGGGCGAAGTTGATTTGAGGTGAGGGACTTTTGAGGGGAGCGACCGACCATGGAATTAGCTGGCCATCAGGCGGCGGGGTCAAATATCCCGGACTAAGGTGCCGCTTCTTCGAAGTTCGACTGGTTTGCCTTCATCGCAGCGGCTTCGCGCGACAATTTGAATTCCGGCCCAGAGGGTGCGAAGTGAATATCGTCTTGCAGATAGTAGGGGCTGGGCAGCGTCTGACCGCCAACGTCGACCTGGCATCCGGACATACCCGCGACCAGCAGGACGGTAAAGCTGGAGGTTACCACTAGGCGCTTTCCATAGTCCCACGAGCGAGTAATCATCATGCCGGTCTCCGTAGTTCAAGTGACACTGCCCGATTCCGCTGGCTCCAAGGCAGCGACGGACCATCGACGCAACAGGGGTGTCATGGGCAGAGAATCGTTAAAGTCGTTATCGGCTGCACAATCGGAAAACTTTGACCAGAATCCACAAATTCGGTGGCGGACCAGCTAGCATCATTCGACCCGGACCGCAAGAATTGTGTTAGTTGATCACGAATAAACGGCCTACAAACTCAAAACGTGTACTGCGTTCAAGTTATAAACGTTCGCCGCTGCCGGAATTGATGTAACATGAAGGAAGCAGGATGCGCCTCGCGCCGACGGTGCGAGTCTATTCGTAGCTAGCGGAACAGAACATGGCCATGGCCCGCCCCATTTTCGCTTTCGGTCGATCTCGATCGTCTATCTCCTTGTTCCTGCTAGCGCTTGCGTTGCTGGCGAGTCAGTCAAGGTCCACTTCGGCACAGGTCTCAAATGCCACGGCGCGGACCTATCCGAATCAGAGCTATTTTCAATCCTTTGGGTATTTCCACCGGGGTGATTTTACCCGGGCGTTGAAATCCTACACGGCGGCGGCGCGTGGAGGCTTGCGCTCGACAGAGGGCCGCTGGATCGATTCCGTCTGTTACTTCACCATGATGGGTGAATGCCACTACCAACTCGGCAACTTCGAAAAAGCGACCGAGGCGTACAACGCCGCGTTGGAACTCGTGACGGCTTGGCCAGATTGGATGTTGCGAGTCGACTTTCCGAACACGATCCAGCCATCGCAGGGGAGCGAGCGCCGCAAGATTACATGGGGGCCAGGTACTCGGAATGCCATGCTGGGACGATTCAGCGACCGTCATAGTGTCCTCTTCGGTCGTCTGCGGAACGACAACGTCATTCGCCAGGGTGGAGTCGTTGCCCCGCCAGAGTTCCATCAGGTTCACGTGCATGAGATTGTGCGTTGTACGGCCTTGAGCTTACGTCGACGCAAAGAGCTGCTCGGCCCCATTTGTCGGTACGACAACTTGACCCAACGGTTGGTCCAAGCCCTTTCCAAGCGCATCGGACCGGTAAATCATTGGTCCACCCCGTGGGCGCAGGTCCAGTTAGCACTGGCACATCTCGGCGCCGATCAGATTGTCGAAGCGACTGGGTTATTAGAGAATTCGCTCTTAGTGATGGGACGATTTGACCATCCACTAACCGCGACGGCGTTGGTGGAACTCGGCAAGATCCATTGGGACCAGGGGCGCTTCGAACCGGCGCTGGGGCATTTCTTCGAAGCCACTCTGGCGGCTGCTCAGTTTGGTCAGGCCGATACCGCGCGCGAAGCCTTTCAATTGGCCGCCCAAGCCCATCTCGCCCTCAACCCGTACGCGCCGTACGCGCCGCTCGTACTCGCCACGGCTTGGGCGAAACGGGAGGACTATGATTTTCTGCAGGCGGCGATGATGGTCGAGATAGCGGACAGCTTGATCGCCCTCGGCCATCCTGAACAAAGCCGACCGATACTCTCGGAAGCGGGAACTCTTATCAAGCGCCGGGATATCAGCTCGGTGGCCTTGAATTCACGCCTTCTTTATCTGAATTCCGTGGTCGAGATCGAAGAAGGCAAACAGAAGTCCGGCCTCAAACGGCTGGATGTCGCTTTACAGCTCCAGTTGGCAGTGTCGCGACCCTTGTTCCAGTTGCAGTTTGTCAACCAACTGTACTCCAACGGCACCATCACACCCCGAATTGCCGGCGTGTTGTATGCCGAATTGTTGCAGGAACCTCACGATAACGATTGGGAATCCGATCCACTCGGCACGCTGGCTTTCCTGTCAGCCCCTCGAGAGAGCTTCCTGCAGGACTGGTTCGACATCGTCGTCGACGCCAACCAGATACACGAGGCGATCGAGGTCAGCGAGCGCATCAAACGACATCGTTTTCTGCGAGAGCATCCGCTCGGCGGCCGATTGTTTGCCCTGCAGTGGGTATTTGAGGCGCCGAAGGAACTGCTCAGTGATAGCGCGGTTCGCCAGCGACAGGATCTTGTACAGAGGTATCCTTTTTATCAGCAAACGTCGGCACAGGCCGCAGCGCTGCTCGATGAACTCAGGGCCGGCCAGCTGATGCCGGCGGATCCCGATCTAGCCCTGGAACAACGTAAGAGGTTGGCCAAACTTAGCGAAACGACGGTGCTCTTGGAGCACCACACGTTGCGGATCGGCGTCAGCAGAGCCCCCTCGGAGATGGCCTTCCCGCCCTTTTTGAAAACCGCTGACGTGCAAGCCCAATTAGCCGAAGACGAACTGGCAGTCGTCTTTCACCAGACTCGTCAAAAGATACACGCCTTCATGATCGCTAGGGACAAAGAGGCCCATTGGGAAATCAAGAGGCCGAGCAAACTCAAAAGCCAACTCGCCAGTGTGTTGAAAAGCGTGGGATTGGTTGATGGAGATTATGCCATCACCACCGAGCAACTGGCTGACGACAAATGGAAGAAGCAAGCGGAAAACCTGGGGAAGACGATCTTTTCCGACAAGCAACAGGGGTTCTGGAATCGTTTCGAGCAACTTACTATCGTTCCTGATGGATTCTTGTGGCATCTTCCTTTCGAGATGGTCCAAATCACCGACGACGATGGCTCGGCCTCGCTGCTTTCCAGAATCACCATTCGCTACGCGCCGACGTTGGCGCTATCTACACCTGACCGGCGAGGTTTCAAACCCCATCCTCGGCGGCTCGCCATCGTCGATCAACTGCATCCGAAGGAAGATGTAAAATTGGTGCGTGAACATTTTGACCAGCTGAATGAAGTGGATCAGGAATTTGAAGAACTGAACGGGCGGATTCCGTCCAGCAGCAATTATTTGGCCGGCTTGATCGATGATCTTTTGGTTCTCGATGACATCAAGCCCAATCCAGGGCAACCGCTGCAGTGGTCCCTGATTCCGACGCGCGGTGCGAATTCAGCTGAGACGTTACAAAGCTGGTTCGCGCTGCCCTGGGGAGGTCCTCGATTGGTTGTCCTTCCCGGTTTCCATACGGCGGCCGAAGGTGGCCTGAAGGGTGCCAGCGACGGACACGACTTATTCTTGACCACCACCGCCATGATCGCCAACGGCACGCGAACGGCACTCGTTTCCAGATGGCGTAATGGCGGGCAGACCACCTACGACCTGCTGCAGGAGTTCTATCAAGAACTGGCGCACACCAGCCCGGCCAGATCGTGGCGGCGAGCTGTCGAAGTGGTGGGAGCCAATGAAATTGACCCTGAATTTGAACCCCGAGTCACGGCCAGCGATCCCGCTCACACGGTACTCGCCAACCACCCGTTTCTGTCGGCCAATTACCTCTTGATCGACCGCTCCATCGATCGCGATGCCAGCCAAGACGAAGTCGATACCGCCCAACTGGTGCCCAAACGGCCCGCCGACGGCTTCTAAACACGCAACAATTAGCGTCAATTAGCGGTTCTCGTCGAACGGGTTGGGCGAATTGTTTACAATCATGTGGTCCCGCGGTTTTTCCGCGAAACCGTCAGGGCCCGAGAGGGGTTGTATATTTAGTTGGGATTCGGAGGTGGCCGCAGTCTCATGATTTCGGACTTTCAGGAAAATCCACATGACAAGGTGATATCCGACTATGTTCGCACATCAACGTCCCACCGCGCTGGCCGTTCTCCTGTTGATTTCCGGCGGACTGTCCTCCTTGCCAGCCGAATCGACTTACGACGGGTCACCAGAGGCCGTCGCCCAGCGGATCGATGCAGAATTGGCGAGGGAAATGCAGGTTAAAACCGGTGGACCAGTGGCCGCCGACGCCACGTTGCTACGCCGGGTGAGCTTGGATTTGGTGGGTCGCATACCGACCCCCGAGTCACTCGCGCGATTTGCGCTGAACACCGATCCGGCGAAGCGCGGCAAGTTGGTCGACCGGCTGCTGGACGATCCAGCTTACGGAGAAAATTGGGCCCGGTACTGGCGTGACGCCATTCTTTATCGTCGGACGGACGAGAAAGCGCTGATCAGCAACCAGTCGCTAACTAATTACCTTCAGGAGGCCTTCAATGAGAATTTCGCTTGGAACGACATCGCGTCTGCGTTCATAACGGCAGACGGTGATGTCCGCGAGAACGGCGCCACTGGATTGATCATGGCGCAAATGGGTCAGCCGGAGGAAACGGTTGGCGAGGTATCCCGACTCTTCATGGGCATCCAAATTCAATGTGCCCAGTGCCATGATCATCCGACGGATCAGTGGACGCGAGAGCAGTTTCACGAGCTGGCCGCATTCTTTCCCCGCGTCGCCGTGCGACCGAATCGGAACATGACTGACAAGCAAAATCGCTCGTTTATTGTGTTTGCCAACGATTGGCGTCAACCTCGCAGACGCAAACCAAACAACAACCGTCGCTTTCCTGACCTCGAACACTCGATGCCGGATTTGGAGGACCCCTTAGCCGCTGGCACCCGCATGCGACCAGTCTTTTTCCTGAACGCCGCCAGTCTGGATTACGGTACGCCGGATGCGGAGCGGCGCGAGACGCTCGCCCAATGGATAACCGATGAAACGAATCCGTGGTTTTCGACTGCGATTGTAAATCGGATCTGGTCGGAGTTGGTTGGTCGAGGGTTTTACGAACCAGTCGACGACTTGGGGCCAGATCGCGATGCCGTGGCTCCACAAACGCTGGAGATATTGCGATCGGCTTTTGTGTCCAGCGGCCACGATTTGAAGTGGTTGCTGCGGACGATTATGGCCACACAAATCTATCAGCGCGACAGCCAAACCCGCGCACCCACGGGCAAGCCAACTTTTGCTCACTTTACGCCGCAGCGATTGCGTGCGGATCAGCTCTTCGACGCCTTGTCCGTCGCCTTGAATGTGGATCCCAGTAGCCAGCAGAAATTTTCCGGCAGGGCTACTGGGAAAGGGGGTACTGGGAAGAGGGGTAACGGGAAGGGAGGTAACGGGAGAGGCATGCGGGGGCCGCGCGCCGCCTTTAATAAAAATTTCGGTTATGACCCCAGCGATCCGCGCGGTGAAATCACCGATTCGATTCCGCAGGCGCTGTCGCTCATGAACTCGCCGATCATCAACAACCTGATCAGCGTGCGCCGACGCCCTGAGCTACGTGAACTGTTGTTCCAACATCCGCAAAACGGTGATTTGGTGTATGAACTGTACTTGCGGTTTCTTTCCCGAGAGCCAACCACGGCGGAGGAGAACCAGGCAGTTCGCTACATCCAGAAAGTTGGCAATCGCGCGGAAGCGTGCGAAGATCTTATTTGGGTGTTGATAAGCTCCACTGAGTTTCGACACAAAAGTTAACTCGCACTCAAGCCGTGGTTTCAGAGGACCGAATCATGTTCACAAGTCTCTATCGTCAAACCGACATCCAACTTCGCCGCGGCCACGTCAGCGATCGTCGCGAGTTCCTGCGAACGATATCCGCGGCCAGTCTGGCAGCTGGCACATTGAGTTGGACTGACTTGATGGCCGCTCAGCAGACGAGTCTGCGCCGGCGGGGCAAGTCTTGCATTCTGCTGTGGATGAATGGTGGGCCCAGCCAGTTCGAAACGTTTTCACCCAAGCCCGGCCACGCCAATGGGGGTGAAACCAAAGCCATTCCCACGGCGGTGTCGGGAATTGAAATTTCAGAATACTTGCCCGAAACGGCCAAGATGGCCAACGAAATGTGCATCCTTCGTTCCATGACCAGCAAGGAAGGTAGCCATCCACGAGCCACGTTCCTGCTGCATACTGGTTATCTACCAACGGCCAGCGTCCGGCACCCGTCCCTTGGTTCGGTCGCCTCGCAACAACTGGGCGACACCGCGGCCGATTTGCCCAGCTACGTGCGCATCGGCGGCAACAATCGTAATGCTGGTGGCGGTGGTGGGCTGCTGGGCGTCCAACATGATCCCTTGAATATACGAAATCCCCACCGCGCGCCCGACAACTCAAGCCTCACGGTGGCGAAGAGCCGATTTCAGCGGCGGTTGGGGTTATTGGGTAAAGTCGATCGCCATTACGCGGCGGCTGTCGGGAAGAACGAAGTCACCAACCACGAGAAAATCTACGAGCAGGCGTCGCGTATGGTGCTCAGTCCACGGATGTCTGTTTTCGACATCGACGAGGAACCCGTCAAGATTCGCGAAGCGTACGGCGAAGGTGATTTCGCCGCCGGTTGTTTGATGGCCCGCCGATTGGTTGAGGCTGGAGTGACCTTTGTCGAGGTTTCCATGAACGGCTGGGACACACACCAGGACAATACCGGTCTCAGCCAAGAACTCTGCGGCCAAATGGACCGGCCGTATGCTCAATTGCTGACCGACCTTCGGCAGCGGGGGCGACTGGACGACACGCTAGTGATTTGGATGGGCGAGTTCGGTCGCACGCCACGCATCAACGGACGTGGCGGCCGCGATCATTACCCGCGCGCGTTTAACGCCGTTGTGGCTGGCTGCGGAGTCCAGAGTGGCCAAACAGTTGGTGCGACCGATCCCGGTGGCGTCGAAGTGACCGAGCGACCCGTTACCGTGCAAGATCTTTTTCAAACAATCTGTTACCTCCTTGAAATCGACTCGGACAAAGAAAACCTCAGCTCGATAGGAAGACCGATTCGAGTCGTCGATGGGGGGGAGGTTGTGACGGAGATTGTGGGGTAGCCACCGCTGCTGGCGATCATTTGCCTAATTCCACCCGCCGAAAAATCGGCGCGTGCCGATAGTAAACCTCCAACGTGCAAACCGCTAACGAAGTGCAGTAAATCTCCGTACCCAAGTGAGCGTGTGGCCCAACGATCGGCCAACTCCCGGCATCGGTACCGGAGTCCGTTTGCATCTCGACCAGTTCTTCACGAATCCTTTCGTTCCATTGATCCCACGCCGGGCCTCCGAGATGATGCAACGTCTGAGTCGCGTAGTACCAATAATAGTAGCAGTCGTGGTCTGGTGCCGACAGAAACGGTCTCTCTGCAATGAAATCTGCACCGGCCAACAATGGTTTGTGATCCGACGGCCAACCCAGGTAAATACGGCATAACAATCCTTCCGCTGTCATCGCCGGCCGCGGTGGCTGATCCGGTATGTAGCCATATAACGCACCGTCTTGATGGGCCGCTCTATCGAGGTATTCTCCAGCCATCTTCAACGTGGACTGTGGGACCTCCAGCCCCGCAGCGCGAGCGCTGTGCAACGCCATCAACTGCCATCCAAGCACACTGGTGTCCCCACGTTGCCGCGGTTCATATCGCCAACCTCCCCCAATTGGATGTTGGGCCCGCACAATGAAATCCACGGCGCGCTGGGCTGGCTTCCTTAAAGCTGAATCGCGCGTCATCGACAACGCCTCGCAGAGCACAATGGTCGCCTGGCCGTGGACGTACATGCCGATGTGAGACGGCGAATTGGCGCGCAAATCACCGTTGCTGCTTTGACCGCTCATCAGGTAGTTCAATCCCAACGTGACTAGTTCCTGGTAGTGGCCGTATTTGTGAGTCTGGCCAGCGCCCAGAAAGGGCAAAAGTGCCAAACCAGTGCCCGCCACACTCGTCCCGGGCCCCCGTAGCCGCCAGCTTCCATCGTCCTGTTGTCGGCCAGCCAGCCAGTGCAACCCGCGAGCCACGGCCGCTTCCGTTGCGGTGGTGCCACCTTCGTTGTACAAAATTCGATCCCGCAAGCGCGGATCGCGAGTCACCACCGTTCCCCGCGCGTGGGGATCTGACTCAATGCGAGTGAGGACTTTTTCTAGTTTCGGCAGGTGCTTACTGTAAGTATCCGGGTCCAGCCGCAACTTCAAGGCTTCCTCGCTGATGTGATCAGCATCTTCCCACGCCACTACCTGCAATTGCTGCAACGTCGGCGCGATCCGATCATAGGCGTTTTCATCCGCCAGGATTGCTTGCGAATCTCCCTCGGCGTCATGTGGCCCCATAACCATCGCCAATGTGATGCTCGGTGGCTCGGGGCCTTCGAATTCGAACAACAACGCCAACATAAGCAGTAGCAATAGGTGAAACACCAGGCTCATCAACCAGGCTGGCAACTCAGTCAGCCAATCCCAGGTCCGCCGGCGGATTAACGCCTTGGCGAAGGCCAACTCTGCGGACGGCGAGATGTTCCGCGGCGGCCGTCGCTCGGGAGGTTTGCGAATGACCAAGGGTTGAGCAATCGCTGGAGACAGGGCGGCCGCTGCAGCGGTAGCGGCCGCTGCCGTTTCGACTGGCCGAGACGCCGGGGTGGCGACCCGGCGAGGTTCCGGTGGCTCCGGCGCGGGATCCTTGGCTCGTTGGACCACTCGTGCTGACGTCGAGCCGGAACCATCGGATCGAGTCAATTCAACGCGCCCCGCGCTGGGCTGCTCATCGACCAACTCGAAGCTGGCACCACAGTTCCAGCAATCCACCATCATCAACCACAAGCGAACCGAAACATGATAGCCACAATCCGGGCACTCGCAGAGGATGACGTCCCTTTCCAGCAGCCAACGGCGATCGGATTTTGGACCGCGCGTGTCTAGACCGATGGCCCACTGAAAATCGCTCGCCACCAACTCGTCACCGCTTGCGCCGTCAGGCGAATCACGATGAGGGCCGATGGGAATCAAGTCCAATTGCGAATCGGACATTCCCTGAACCATGCCTCTGTTTTGTTCCAGACTGTACCGCCACGCTCAAGTTCTGGTTGATCGCGGCACCCTCTGTATTTTACTGAGAATTGTCGTCAGTTTTCGAGCACCATTGGGTGGCGTTGTCAAAGAATATTCTTTTCTCGTGAAATTAACGCCCGACGGACTCAAAAAATCCGCCGGAAACGGCTGGCAAGCAGCTGGCTTGATCGATCTCGTCCATTCAGGGTCGGTATTCCTTCCTCACTTTGGACAAAAACGCCTATAATGAGCCAAATCCTCAACGGTGAAAGAAAAAACGCATGACGACCGAGTTACGCAGCCTCGTTGACGAGCTGGAACAAAACATGGCCCAAGTTGTCTTGGGCAAGCGAGACATTGTCCGATTGTGCCTCGTGTCACTTTTGGCTGGCGAGCACATTCTCTTGGAAGACGTGCCCGGCGTGGGCAAGACGCTGTTGGGAAAAGCGCTCGCCAAGAGCGTGAATGGTGATTTCGGCCGCATCCAATTCACACCAGATCTTCTTCCCAGCGACATCGTCGGCAGCAGCATCTTCGACAATCCGACGAGCGAATTCGTATTCAACCGCGGACCGGTATTCTGCAACATTTTGCTGGCAGACGAAATCAACCGGACGCCGCCGCGCACCCAAAGTGCGCTGCTGGAGGCGATGAGCGAGAATCAGGCCTCGGTCGACGGCCATTCCTATCCGCTGCCGCGGCCGTTCATGGTGATCGCAACGCAAAATCCCTTCGAGTTTGAGGGCACCTATCCACTGCCCGAAAGCCAACTGGACCGTTTCCTCATGCGAATCTCCGTCGGATATCCACTTCGCGAGTATGAGCGCAAGATTCTGGCGGACCATCGGCAGGGCGAACCGGTTCGAGATCTTGGTTCGGTGGTTGACCGGCGGCAGATCATCGATCTGCAAAACGCGGTTCGTGACATCAAAGTCGAAACGTCGATTTACGACTACATCCTCGATATCGTCCATGCGACGCGGTCGTGCGACGAGTTGCATGTCGGTGTAAGCACTCGCGGGGCATTGCTGTTGTATCGGGCGGCGCAATCCAGGGCGTTGGTCGAGGGTCGCGAATTCGTTGTTCCAGACGACATTAAACGTTTGGCGGTTCCCGTATTGGCCCACCGCGTCATTCCGAAGGGCTATCTCCACGGCGGCCAAAGGCAAGCGATTGAATCGCTGATCGAGCGAATGGTCGCCGATATTCCCGTGCCGGAGTAAGTTGTGGCCATCAAACGCCGTACTACCGTGACGCGCGAAGGGCTGTATTACCTCTTCGTGCTCAGCTTCATTATTGGCGGGGCGCTGATGCGCGAGATTAATCTGTTGTTGGTCCTCGCCGGAGTCATGATGGGACCTGTTCTCCTGGGGTGGCGCACCGCCGTCCGGCAGCTTCGGTTTTTTGAGATCCAACGGAAACTCCCTCGGCAAATTGGAGCCGGTGAATTGTTGGTCGTCGACATGCAGCTCGCCAACACCCACCCCAAGTGGTCGAAATGGGCTGTGGCGGTCGAAGATCAAGTGGTCTTCCTAGGTAGCCAGTCGGCGTCAGCAAGTCGACGGCCGGGACTGTTTTTTCCTTTTACAAAACCAGCGACTTGTGAGACTCGCACTTATCAAGGCCGCTTGTATCAGCGAGGTGAGTACAGCTTTGGGCCGCTGACGGTTTCCTGTAGCTTTCCCATGGGATTGGTGCGGCGTACGGTAACGTTGGACGACCAGCAACGGCTACTTGTCTACCCGCGAATGGGCGAGCTCACACCTAGGTGGCAGCAGTTGGTCGAGCCGGATCGGATGGGAAATCAACGATCACAATCCCACCGCGGTATCACTGGAGGTGAGTTTCACGGCCTGCGAGACTGGAGAGTCGGAGACAGCCGCGGCTGGATCCATTGGCGCACTTCCGCGCGTCGAAACAAGCTGACGGTGCGCGAATTTGAACAGCAATTGAACCAAGACCTGGCCATCCTTCTGGATCTGGGAAATGTCGACTGGCAAGACGAATTATCTGTCCAAACTGCCGAGACCGCCATTAGTTTCGTTGCCACAGCGGTCTCCCGACAATGTCGTGTCGGTTCCAGTCGATTGGTGTTGGTAATTGCCGGCCAGAGCAACGAGATTATTTCAGGAGCGACCTCGATTGGATTATCTCAAGAGATCATGCAGCGGTTGGCGACGGCACGGACCAGTCGCCGGGATGTGGCGCCAGAAAGTCTGGCCGAGTTCCTCAACGTGACACCGCGCGCGGCTAGCATGGTCTTCGTCAGCACGCGCCCGATTGACTTGGCCAATACCGATCGTTTCACCACGGTCTGGGAAGACACCGATCATCGTACGTTGCTCGGCCGCATGATTTGCCTGCAAGTCGGTAGCGAAGAATTTAAAGCGTGTTTTCGGATGCACCAACAGCCGGCACCCGAGATGATTGACGATACGAATGAAACGAACGATACAGAGGTTACTGTTTAATGTTTTCCGAACGGCTCCTCCAACTTAGTACCGCGACGATGGCCGCACTTGGTGCGCTACTATTGCGCATGGGCGGCAATGACGTGGCGCTGGCCTATCTGGCAGCGTTTGCTGCGGTGACCTCGGTGCTGTTTACCGATTGGCTCCAGTGGTTTCGATTACATCGCTTTGTTTCCAACGCCGCGGCGCTGGTGGCTGTCAGCACCGCCTCGCTGCAGTTTATTGCCCCCAGCGCGAACGAATTGATGGCCATTGCCAATCTGCTGATCTATTTGCAAATCATCTTGCTCTATCAGACAAAGAATCAACGAGTCTACTGGCACCTTTGCGTCCTGAGTCTTTTGCAAGTCGTGGTGGCCGCGGCGCTAAACCTCCAAGTCGAGTTCGGTGTCTTACTGGTCGCCTACGTGTTCATCGGATTAGCGACCATGACCCTGCTGTTTCTTCGAAACGAAACATTACGTTTTGGGAACGACCCGTCGCACGAAAACGAGTCTGCTTCAGTTCCGGCGCTCAAGGGCTTTTGGCGAGTGTCCCGATCAGACCCTATGCCGATCGAGGCAAAGGCGCTCCAAGAGGGGGCGCTCCAAG
>Ga0310121_10004413_pt1 | contig 12412 bp, 10 predicted proteins | sample CB27_Tmax_986_MG_FD_203504 | JGI IMG/M metagenome (GOLD analysis project Ga0310121, IMG submission 203504) | Marine microbial communities from Western Arctic Ocean, Canada - CB27_Tmax_986 | ecosystem: Environmental > Aquatic > Marine > Oceanic | place: Canada: Western Arctic Ocean | collected...
AAGAAGTTTAGCTTGATATAACGGATTAAGTTTGACAGAATTACCTATAGCATTTTTTACCTGCTCCTTAGTAAATTCTTTAGGAAGTTCAGACATAAACTCTGCTCTTGATGCATGAAGGAAATCAACAATCAGTTTTCGGAAAGGCATTGGAGCACTTTGATAGGATGCAATTAAATCGAAGATTAAATCAATAAATTCAACATCGCCCAACAAAACTTCTATCTCCTTGTAAAGTTTGGAATCTATTAACCAGTTCTCTATTAAATGAAACAGCCTAACTTCCATATGGTCATCTTTTGTCATCACATTTGTTTCCATGATTATCTGCTCTAACTCCATCGAGTTTATAGGACCATAACTTCCTGCACAACCATCAATAAATCTCCATTCACCTTTAATACCATATTTCCTACGCGAAGCATTAGTAGCCATCTCAGCACCATCAGTCAGCATGGAGGGGAAGAAATGTAAACCATCAACATTTTCTTTCAATATCTGACGAACCCCTTTGTAAAAACTTTCTTTTGATTCACCTGGAAGTGTGTAAATAAGCTCGACGAATGTTGAAACTCCTAAAGATTTTCCTAACGCAGCAAGTCTATTGAAGGTATCAATCGAAATATTACCGCGTTTAATAATTTTGAGAACTTCAGGATTCTGAGTTTGACGTGAAAGGGAAAGAGGAGCCATATCTTTAAGTATTTCAGCAATTGCTACAACAGACTCGGTACTATTTTTTGCAAAATATAGGTAAACATTTTGTGGAAAATTTGTTGTGTCCTTAAAGTTTCGTACCATTTTTGCAATTTCAATATCACGTGGAAAGAGACCAAAATTGGCATCAGCAATGTAAAGATAGGATGCTTTACTTACATTATTTTTAACAATATACTCTATCTCTTTTGTAACACGTTCATTTGAGAAAATAGCCATATTCGATTTACCCAAGTCACCCCATTGGCAAAAAGTACAGACATAAGGACAACCCCTATTGGTTTCAATAATTGGACAGTATATAGGATCAGGAAGAAATTCATCAAGAAGTCCACTCTGATAAGGCGATGGTACATCATTAAGATCATCCAAACGTGGTATTGTATCAATAACACATCTATCTGTACCAGGTTCGATGAAACAAACACCAGCAGGTTTAGCTAATTTAACCTTGGATGGAATGAATTCATTTTTTAAACAAGAGTCTACTAGGTTAGCAAACTTGACTTCGCCTTCACCTTCTACATGAAAATCGATCTGTAGATTAGCACGCATAAATTCTTCTATCCAATCAAGCTCAGCAAAATTATAGTTAGGTCCACCCATAACAGTAATACAATTTGGATGCAGTTCTTTCAGATGTTTTGCAAACTTTAATGCCAGATTTTTATTCCATATGTAATTAGAAAAACCAACCATATCGGGTTTTTCATTAGTTATTGCTTCTAAAAATTTTTCTGGCTCCTTAAACAATCTAATATCAAAAGTATCAGGAAAAAGTTTCTGAGTATAAGCAGCAATGTAAGCTACATTTAGAGGAAAAGGAACTATTGTCCATTCTTTTCCTTTGTTAACATAAGCTAGATCTGCAAGAAATATTTTTGGTTTGGATTTAGTAGACATTATGGTATATATCACCTACCTAAATTATATATATATAAAACTTATCTACTGAATTATTTTCTCAAAATTAAAAAACTTGTTTAAAATTATGTTCATCATACTTAGACTAAATCCAATTTCTAAAAAATTCTTTTAAATTTTTTTTGTCCTTTTTTGTTTTTAAACCTTCAAAAACACATTTGTCAATTTCCATTTAAAAATGATGTAAAATGATATCTTTTAAAAATAATTCCACCTGCAGAAAAAATAAGAATTCTTCTAAAACAATTAATAATACAATTATTGCCTGATATTATGAATATTCTCGTAATAATTGCACATCCAGATGATGAGGTTTTAGGTATGGGTGGAACTATTCTGAAGCATGCAAAAAATGGTGACAAAGTTACAGTTGCATATATGACTACAGGGATTACATCACGACGAGGTTCAAATTATCAAAGTATCTCATCATATCAAACTAATAAAAAACAAAAATCTATTATGAAAAATCAAATTGAGGAACTTAGGAAAGATGCAAAAAAATCATGTAAATTATTAAAAGTTAAAAAAACTATTTTTTTTGATTTTCCTGATAATGAATTGGATACTATTCCCTTGTTAAAAATTATTAAAAGTATAGAAAATATAATTAAAGAAATTAAGCCTGACCGAATTTACACATCACATTATGGAGATCTTAATATTGATCACAGAATTGTTTTTGAAGCAACGTTAACTGCTTGTAGGCCTGTTAAATTCCTAGTAAAAGAAATTATGTGTTTTGAAATATTGTCGTCAACTGATTGGGCATTCTCTTATAAATTTAAACCAAATTATTTTATCAATATAAAAAATGAATTAGATTATAAAATAAAGGCGATGCAAGTATACAAAAATGAAATTAGGAAGTTTCCTCACCCCAGATCTATTGAAAATATTAAAAATTCGGCTCATAAATGGGGAACTGTATCTGGACTTAAATCTGCAGAAGCATTTCAATTGATTAGAAAATTTGAAAAATAATATGATGGATAAAGAAGATGAAGAATAAAGAATTTGAAAAAATACTAAAAAAATTTGAAATGAAAAACCTGAAAGATTTTTCCATAAATTATCTTGAAACCAGTACGTCTGGAGAAATGTATTCATTTGGTGAAAAAACAAACAGCATAAAAGATGCTGAAATTAAAGTTGTGACGCCAATAGATCAAACTTTGCTTGCCAAGATAAAAGTATCAGATCGTTTAGAATATGAAGAAAAGGTATCCGTCTTAAAAAAGGCTCAAGATTTATGGAAAATAATCCCTGCACCAAAACGTGGAGAACTTATTCGGTTATTTGGAGATGAATTAAGAAAATCCAAACAAGAATTAGGAAAATTAGTTACTATTGAAAGCGGAAAAATTTTACAAGAAGGTTTAGGCGAAGTCCAAGAAATGATAGATATCTGTGATTTCGCTGTGGGATTATCAAGGCAATTGTATGGTTTAACAATGCCATCTGAACGACCAGGTCATAGAATTCAAGAAATTTGGCATCCACTTGGTGTTTTGGGTATTGTTACTTCTTTTAATTTTCCAGTCGCGGTATGGAGTTGGAATTTTGCATTAGCAACAATTTGTGGTAATGCTACACTATGGAAACCTTCACCGAGAACGCCATTAACTGCTATTGCTTGTTATAAAATATGGCAACGTGCAATAAAGCGTTCAGAACATGATAATTCAACAGAAGATATATTCAAAATTATCATTGGAGATAAAGAACAGGCTGAATGGATATCAAAAGATAAAAATATTGATTTAGTGAGTTTAACTGGTTCTACCCAAATGGGTAAGATATTAGGCAAATATGTTACTCAACGATTTGGTAAACTGATAATGGAGTTAGGTGGAAATAATGCTATGATTGTAACACCAAGTGCAGATTTGAAACTAGCAATTAGAGCAATAATTTTTTCTGCTGTTGGTACGTGTGGTCAAAGATGTACAACATTAAGAAGAGTTATAGTTCATAATTCGATTTACGATGACCTTACTTCCAAATTAAAAAAATATTATAAAACTATTAAACTTGGAAATCCATTAGATGATGACGTTCTAATAGGCCCAATGATTAATGAAGAATCTTTTAATCAAATGCAAGATGTATTACAGAATTGTAAGAATATGGGAGCAGTTGTTACTGGTGGCGACAAAGTAAATATTGATGAAAATTTGGGAATTTATGTCAAACCATCAATTGTTGAATTAGAAAAAGTGGAAGAGATAACTAAAACTGAAACATTTGCGCCTATATTGTATTTGATACCGTATGATACTATAGATGAAGCAATTAAAATACAAAATGATGTACCACAGGGTTTATCATCTTGTATTTTTTCACGTGATTTGTTAGAAACTGAACAATTTGTTGGTCCAAATGGTTCTGATTGCGGTATAGTGAATGTTAACATTGGTCCAAGCGGTGCTGAAATTGGTGGAGCATTTGGTGGTGAAAAAGAGACTGGAGGTGGACGTGAATCAGGGTCAGACGCGTGGAAATCATATATGAGACGTTCTACTGTGACAACAAATTTTTCATCCAAATTACCATTAGCTCAAGGAATTAATTTTGATATTTAATTAATCTAAAAATTTTTTATTCATATTAATTTACTAGATGATAATAGATGGTATACTTTAATAATCAAGGATTTTTTTTCTAATTACTTGGATCTAGAACATGAATTTCTTCAAGAAGGATTTGTTAAATTAGGCTATATTCTTGATGTTGATGAGTGTACCAAACTAAAAGATCAATTTAATAAATTAAGGCCAATAGACGCACAATTTTTTAAAGAAAATGTTTTCTATAAAGAAAATGAATTTGATTCCGATAAATCACATTATGGGACTGGTCCTGGCACTGGACGTAATTTAACTGAACGTGTGAATCTTGATTTTATTGAAAAAAATCCTGTGATACAAGAAACATTATCAAAAGTTCTTGGATCTGATTATAAAATCATGCAAAAAATCTTTGTAATGGGTCTACCAGAAAATATGATTCCTGATTGGATCAACGAAAGATCAAAAAATTTAGGTTTTGTAAATCTATGTGCACTTGTTAAACCTGAGTTTCGTGATATGACATATTTTCATGGGGTTGATTATCACCAGGATCTCATTGATCACAAGAATAGAATTGGTGATTTTATTACATTGTACATTTACTTGGAAGATGTTACTGCTAATATGTCTCCTTTACATGTTATTCCAAAAAGCCATATTTTTGGCGCTACAACTGCACCACATGATCTAAAAAGTGTACCTGGGAATAAAATACAATATAGTGATAGAAAAGGTAAATCAGCGGAATTTAATTTTAAAATGTTAACTGGCACTCCAGGTTCTGTATTCTTTTGGTCTGAATATAATTTGCATGGTACAATGCCTACCATCACAACAACTGTTCCTAGGGTCTCACTTAGGTATCTAATTGAGCGTGGCAAGGCAACTGATGAATGCATAATTGATAAATTTCTCAAAAATATTGATGCGCCATTATCAACTGAATCTACCAGGGAAAAAAGTGTTGAATATGGAAACGCAGAGGGTAGTAATTTATTGAAACTAAAAGAGCAAATTCCATAGTCTTCTTGTTGAATTATAATTCGTAGTAAAGTATTAGTTCACATAATTTTGATATTTGATGAATGAGTTCAAAAATTATCTTTTGGATAAATGACGCATTAGCGTTTGTAGGACTTCCTAAAACTCTTCAAGAAAAATATAATTTTGATATATATACAATTCTTGATGTTACTGATAAACAAAAAATTTTTTTTCAGGAGCAGAAATTAATAAAATTTTCAAATATTTGGTTTCTTCACGATCACGTATCCAAAACATCAAGAAAACCAGATATAAAATATTTAAAATCAGTTGAAAAAAAATACAAAATAAATATTTCTACACTAATAGATAACGAACGTTTTTTTACCAAATGGAATAAATATTATAAATTTTCATCTGATGAAAAATTATCAATTCTTGAACAAGAATGTAAATTATTTGAAAAAATATTAGATAAAATACAACCTGATTTTTTAATAATACCACAAACCACATTACACCACAACCATCTTTTTTATGAAATTTGCAAGGCAAGAGGAATCAAAGTCTTAATGATAAGATCATCATTTTTTGTGGGCAAACATATCATATCTAGTGAATTTGATTCGTTAGATAATACACAAATTAATAATAAATTTCATTTTGATTCTTTGGTAGATATACAAAATTATTTAAAAAAATATGATGCCACAGCTAAAACAAGACGAGAATTAGAAAATTGGCTTGCTTCCAAGACTGATTATTTAGGAGCTATTCTAAAATTTTTGTTTTCAAATAATACTAATGTTAAAACCCATTATACATACTATGGAAGAACAAAATTTGCAGTTTTGAAGGAAAATGTGTCTAGCATAATACAAAAAAGACGCAGACAATCTTTTATTAATAAAAATCTAACATATGATATTGAAAATAAAAAACAAATAATTTACTTTCCATTACAAATCGAACCTGAAAGATCACTATTAATTCAAGCACCAAATTACACTGATCAAATTAAAGTTATTAGAAATATTGTAAAATCATTACCTCAAGAATACGAACTTTACGTGAAGGAACATCCAGCTAGCGTTTTTCGTGAATGGCGTTCTCTCCATGATTATAAAAAAATCATGGAGTTACCAAACGTCAAATTAATTCATCCTTCAGTCAGATCGGAAGATTTGATTAAAAAATCATCATTGATTATTACAATATCTAGTACGACTGGTTTAGAAGCTGCATTATACAATAAACCATCAATAATTTTTGCTGATCTTGATTATTCAATACTTCCTTCTGTACACAAAATAAAATCAATCGATGAACTTCCATTTGCAATACAAGCATCACTAAAAAAAGAAGTAAAGTTATCAGATTTGAGTTATTATATAAATTTGGTAGAAGAAAATTCATTTGAACTAGCTTTTGATAGTATTGATTCGGACTTTGATCATCATTTCCATTATGGAGGTTTTTTAGCAGATGTTGAAATACCAATTGAGAAAATGAGACTTTTTATGGAACGGCATAGCGCTGATTTTGATAAATTAGCTGTTGAATGTATGAAAAAAATTCACGATTGATTATAAGAATTATTCATATATAGATTAAGAATAGTGAAAAATGACAATGCGACAATCTAGAATAGCACCACAATTTGGAAGTAGGGATAAAACTTTCACTGTATCGTCCGGTGAAGGCCTTATGATTTCTACCAAAGAATATGGAACTTTGTTTGATGCAGTTGCAGGTTATTGGTATAACATACTTGGTATGAGAAATCCTGAACTTCTTGAAGTGAAACATAAGATAGGTGGCATAGCAACTCATCTGTATGAAGAATACACAAATCCATATGCTGAAGAATTAGCAGAGTTAATTTGTAAACGTACATCAATGTCTCAAGTTCTTTTTTCTGCCACTGGCAGTATGGCATGTGAAAATGCTCGTAAAGAAGCAACAAGGTATTTTCAAGCAAAAGGTAAGCTTGAAGAAGAACTTGTCTTTGTTACAATAAAAGGAAGTTATCATGGTTCTGTTGGAGAGATGCTAAAGTGGATAGATCCGGAAAAAAATCAATATTCAATAGATGCACCTGTTTATGAAAAAAAAGATCAAGTTGATGAAATTATAGATAGTTTTAAACAAAAAGTTGAACTTGCAAAATCTAATGGTAAAACTATTGCAGGTTTTTTCTACGAACCTATAATGGGTGTTAGAGGTTCTGTTCCACTTCCTTTAGAATACATGGATGGAATTGCAGAAATTTGTAAACAAAACGATATACTTTTGATTGCTGATGAGATTACAACTGGTATTGGTAGAGCTGGTAAGTTCTTCTATAGTGACTCATTTAGTATAAAACCTGATATTTTGTGTTTTGGAAAGGCAATAAGTGCAGGACATTATCCAGTAGCTGCTACCTTATTCAACGAAAAGATAATCAATGCATGGGATACGTTAGAAGGGCAGGGTATACCTTTCTCACAAATTCATCGTAGAGGTAACAGTATTACGGGAACACAAGAAGGATGTGCACTTGGATTAAAAGTACTTGAAATATTAGAACGTGATAATTTAATCCAGCAAGTTAATGAACGAGGAAAATATGCCCTAGAAAAATTAAAAAAAATAGAAAATTATTCTACCGTGCGAGAGATACGAGGTACTGGACTTCTAATTGGAATAGATGTCGTAGATTCTGGTTTTGCTAAACATACTGTAACACCAGAAATGAGAAAACGTGGAATCAATATTCTACCTGAGGGCAGAGTTATAATGTTTAATCCTGCATATATCATATCTAACGATGAAATTGATAACTTTGTAAATAATCTAAGCGAAGTTTTAAAAATTAATGAGTAATTTTTTTCAGATATTATATAATTAGGAAATTTCTTTTTCAAATGAACGCAATATTAATTTGAAATTGTTTTTTATAAAAATTTTCTTACTACTTTCATTTCCAGCAATAACTATTGCTTTCAATTTTTTTATTCCTAAACTAAGTGCTTTTTTCTCAACTAGATTTAGCATAATCGTACCTATTCCTTTTGACTGAAATTCCTTTTCTACCATTATGTTTATGTCCTGATCTAAAATTCTAATATAGCCAACATCATTTTTTCCATCGAATGCAACCCATTGGTGAAAATTTGGATTGGTTTCTTGCTTATTCATGTATTTGTAATGATCATCTTTCAGAATAGGTTCATTTTGTTCATAGAAAGAATATTCATAAAATTCATTCCTTAACTTTAATACGAAATTCCAATCTTTTTTTTCTACTTCGCGAAGTTCTATTTTCATATTTTATTTTCAAACCATATTAGATTATTTATCATTTCTATCCTATCATTTCATACTACGTTAAGTTTTGGTACATGAGATGCATAAATTGACTTGGAGGATTCCATTTCCATATAGCCTTACCAATTTTGTTGAATTTCTTTAATTCCTTTTAGTTCATTCAAAGATAATTCCTTTTCAATTGATGCTAGATTTGATTTTAGCTGTTCTACAGATTTGGCACCAGGAATACAAGTTGAAATTTCATCATAACTTAAAATGTATAAAAGAGCAATTTGATTCATTGTTCGGTCATTGTTAACTAATACTTGAAACTCGTTAGCCCTTTCAACTTTTGTTTTAATTTCATCGGAAGTAAATCGTATTCTAAGATCATTTTTTGGAAAAGTAGTTTGTTTTTGATATTTTCCAGTTAGAAATCCTTGTGCAAGAGGTTCAGCTGCTATTAACCCTACACTATGTTTTTTTGCAATTTGAAATAATTTTTTAGATGCATAAAAATCAAATAAAGAAAAATAAATTTGTAACGTATCAACGAGTCCTCTTTCAATTAATTCAACACCCTTTTCATATTGATTACCAATGGATATACCACAGTAGCGTGCTTTATTTTCAGATTTAATTTTTTCAAATGCTCTTTCAACATTTTTAAAATCATCCTCAGATTCTGGTGGAATATGAATTTGGAATAGATCAATATAATCAGTGTCTAGGCGTTTTAAACTTCTATTAATTGCAGAAATTAGATAGTTATCAGAAAAATCATGTTCAGTAAGAGTTGTTTCAGTATATGTCATAACATTTCCCGCTTTGGAAAAAATGTAAACATCATTTCTTCTTTCCTTGAGTATTTCACCTAACCTTCTTTCACTTTGTCCTAATGAATATACATCTGCTGTATCAAATGTATTAACTCCAGAATCTAAGGCACATTCAATAATTGCTTTAGCATTCTCTTTTGTAACATTGCCATATGTTGTACTAACACCATTGATGTTTAGCTCGCCACCAAGTGGCCAACATCCAAGTCCAATTTCAGAAACATGTAATGACGTTTTCCCTAGTTGTCTACGCTTTAACATTTCTAATTAGAGATTTAACACATAATTGAATTTTTAGATATTTTTTGTAGTTTTTTTATGTCAAAATTCTCAAATATTTCTACATATTTTTTCATATTCATGTTTTTTTGCCTAAATGTAATAATCTACACATAAATCAATCATAACAGATTTTAATTTTATCTATTTGTTGATTGAATATGAAAAGAAAGATCAAGCTGTTCGAACCTAGTATTGGGAAGGATGAAGAAAATTCTATAAAACAAGTTTTGAAAAGCAAGTTTTGGGCATCTGGTGCTGGTGTAGGGAAAGTACTAGAATTTGAAAAAAAATTCAAAAAATATGTACATTCAAAAAACTGTGTTGCAGTTAATAGTGGAACAGCTGCATTAAATTTAGCACTTTCCATTTATAATATTAAAAATATGGAAGTTATTCTTCCTTCTTTAACATTTGTTGCAACTGCTAATGCAGTAATCATGAATGGTGGAAAACCTGTTTTTGTAGATGTTGATCCTTACACATTGAATATTGATGTAGAAAAAATTGAAGACAGTATATCTAAAAAAACTAAAATTATCTTACCTGTTCATTTTGGTGGATTATCATGTAATCTTGATAAAATAAATTCTCTTTCAAAAAAATATAATCTAAAAGTTGTCGAAGATGCCGCACATGCTGCTGGAGCTTCTTATAAACATAAAAAGATTGGTTCGTATGGAAATTCAGTCTGTTTTAGCTTTCATCCGATAAAAAATTTAGCAATGCCAACTGGTGGTTTAATTTCTCTAAATGATAAAAATCATATAAAAATTCAAAATATACTACATGCAAAACGATGGTGTGGAATTACAAATAGAAAAAATACAGATTACGATATAAAACAAATTGGAAATAATTATTATATGAATGAATTTTCTGCATCGATTGGCCTTGTCCAATTAAAAAAATTGGATAAATTAAATAATATTCGTAGGAAAATTGCAAAAAGATATTCTAAGGAAATTAAAATTAATTCAAAAATGCAGTTCGATCAAGGTTGTTCTTATCATCTATATTGGATTCTAGTAAAAAATAGAAAGAAATTTCAAAAACAAATGGCTGAATATGGAATTGAAACTGGAACACATTACAAACCAGTACATACATTTAGTCTTTACAAATCTAAAACTAAATTAAAAAACACAGAAAATATAGGAAAGAGTGTAGTCACTATTCCGTGTCACTCAAATCTTAATGAAAATGAAATTGAAAAAATTATACAATTAACTAATAGATTCTCATGAAATCCAATCACAAAAAATTTAATGGATAAAATACTAAAAAACATATACTGATATGAATATAAATATAAAATTAAAACAGGTAGCAGAAAATGATATGCCATTCTTGTATGAGCTTTTGAAAAATAAAGATCCAAACGCGAATATTTCACATAAAAAAATGCCTACTTACGATGAACACATAAAATTTGTATTATCAAAACCGTATACTAATTGGTATGTTATTGAATATGATGAAAAAAATGCTGGTGCAATTTACTTGTCAAAACGAGACGAAATAGGAATATCAATCAGTAACGACTATGAATATGAACAGATTGCTAAAACAGCCATAAAATTACTTATAGAATTAAATCCACGAAAACGTTATCTTGTAAATGTAAGTCCAAAGGATATAAGAACGCAGGAATTTTTACTAAAAAATGGGTTTTCTGGGTTAGAATATGTTTATGAGATGAAAAATAATTAGTGTTCTAATGTTTCATAATTTTGCTTACCATAAACTCTTATGCGTAAAGTTATTTTACCCAATTTGAAATCATTGCATATGTTTGAAAATAAAAAAATCCTAATTACTGGTGGTACTGGATCACTTGGAACTGCCTTAACCACTAGGTTACTTAAGACGGATGTAGATACGGTGAGGATTTTCAGCAGAGATGAATTAAAACAAAGTCAAATGCAGTCACATTTTACTGATGAACGTCTCAGATTCCTAATAGGCGATGTTAGAGATAAAGATAGATTAGAAAAAGCTGTTCAAGATATTGATATCGTAATACATACTGCGGCATTAAAGCAAGTACCTATTATTGAATATAATCCATTTGAAGGAATTAAAACAAATGTCCAAGGTGCTCAGAATCTAGTTGATGCATGTTTGAGTAACGATGTAGAATTTGCCTTAGCTATAGGTACTGATAAGGCGGTTTCACCATTCAATACTTATGGTGCTACAAAATTACTTATGGAAAGATTATTTGTATCAGCTAATTATTACAAAGGAGAACATAAAACAAAGTTTTCTTGTGTAAGATATGGAAATGTATTGGGAAGTAGAGGCTCAATAATACCTAAATTCATTGAGCAAATAATATCTGGAGATAAAATAACAATTACTGATCCAAATATGACTAGATTTAATATTACAATAGATCAAGCGTTAGATTTAATTTTTAGAGTAATAAAAAATACTGTTGGTGGAGATATCCATATACCAAAACTCAATGCATACAAAGTGGGTGATGTGAAAGATGTTTTATTGGATTTAATGGACAGTAAAAATGAAGAAAAAAGAATACCTGTAAGAATTGGAGAGAAACATCATGAAATTTTAATCAATGAACATGAAATAAGAAATACGTATGAAAATAAAGATAATGATTATGTAATTTATGAAAACCAGCTTACTAAAGATCATTCAGAAAAAATCCCAAATTCCAAGAAAGCCGCATTAACTACAGGATATTCATCAGATAAAGTAAAACTAGTATCAAAAAAAGAACTTAAAGAAATTATTACCAAACAAAACTTAATCCCAAAAAGTTCTTAAAATTAA
>Ga0310121_10004414_pt1 | contig 12412 bp, 11 predicted proteins | sample CB27_Tmax_986_MG_FD_203504 | JGI IMG/M metagenome (GOLD analysis project Ga0310121, IMG submission 203504) | Marine microbial communities from Western Arctic Ocean, Canada - CB27_Tmax_986 | ecosystem: Environmental > Aquatic > Marine > Oceanic | place: Canada: Western Arctic Ocean | collected...
CGTCCGCTTCCGCGATCGCAAGCGCCTGTGCCTGCGCCGGGCCTGTCTCCTGGCGCAACAAGCGTGCACCCACGAGGAGACTCCAGCGTCCACTGCGCGGGAAAGCTGCGGCTTTGACACCCAGGCCAATCCGAAGTCGACCACTGCCCCAGTCAGCGCGAGCACGATGATGGAGACCCTGGCGAAGAGCGCCAGGATCGTGCCTCGATCGTCGCTTCCTAGCCGCCCCATCGTCCTCTTCACTCTGTCTTGTGCCTGCGGTGCGTCGTATGCCATCAGATTCTTCCTTCCTCGAACTGGCTCCCCGTCGAGGCAAAGCGCATCGCTTCGGCTACCGCGCCACGAATCTGAGCGCGAGTGTAGTAGTACCGGCTGAACTCGTAGATGCCGAAGAAGAGGACCAGGAACACCGGGATCACTACCAGGAACTCTACGATTCCTTGCCCGCTGACCTTCCGTACTAGGCTTCGGAGCCGCCCTTTCAGCTTGTTGGTCCCCATTCCACCTCTCTTACGGTTCCAGGCCGCGGTTGCCCGGAACATTTTGTGCCATAAATGACCGTCAAATGACTTCTGTACCTCCTCACTAAGGCAGTTTCCATAGCAGTTTTGCGATGATCGGAGGTTTCGTATAATGGATGGGGGAGGGCGCGCTTATATACGCCTCGTAGGTCGGGCGGAATGGCCCAAATGTGCACCTTGAGCAGCACCAATTGTGGGGGGGGGGCAACACGCGGCAGTCTGGGCTCCGTCGCGATCCGGTCCCGACTTGACTCGAACTCGCACTGCCGGATACCTTTGCCTGCTCTGTAGTGCCCCTCGGGGGCCATTTATCCGTAGAGGTGGCAAGGTATGAAGCCGACGTACAGGCCGAGGAATCGAAAACGGGTGAACAAGCATGGATTCCGAGCCCGGATGAAGACCCTGGGCGGCCGCAAAACCCTGGTTCGCCGGCGTCGGCGCGGCCGCAGCCAGCTCACTGTGAGGGTGGGCTCCAAGTAGGGATTTCGTGGGCTCTTCCCGAGCCGAAGGCCAACAGCCCCAGAGCCAACGGTTTCCGCGATCTAGTCGCATTCGGCGGGGGAGTGAGATTCGGGGGCTCATTGAGGATGGCACCCGAGCCCGCTCTCGCTATCTCGACGTGTTCACCAAACCCGCTGCTCGCAAAGCGCCCCGGTTCGGGGCCGTCGTACCGCGCTTCGGCCGTACCGTGGTCTTGCGGAACCAGCTTAGGCGGCGGCTGCGGGAGCTTGCGCGTACCGAGATCCTTCCCGGGTTGGACGGGCGGGGCCGCAATGTGGATGTGCTCGTCAGAAGCCGCCCGAGGGCCTACGGGATCGAGTTTGCTGAGCTTCGGGCGGACCTTGTTCGACTGATGGAGCGGATGTGTCCCGACGTGTCCTTCTCAGACTAATCGACCTCTATCGGAAGGGGATCTCCCCGCTAACCCTTCCCTCGTGCCGATTCTCGCCGAGCTGTTCAACCTATGCGTATCGGGCCATCGATAGGTTTGGAGTGCTCCGTGGAGGATGGATGTTTCTTCGGCGGTTTTGCCGGTGCCATCCGTTTGGGGGCAACGGGTACGACCCGGTTCCCGACGAAGCCATGATGGGTGAGGCCGAGGGATCAAGCAGCCGATGAGTCCGCAACAGCGTTTGGTTCTCGCGGTCGTCCTCATGCTGGTCGTGTTGGTTGGGGGGAATCTGCTGTTCCCACCCGTCCCTCCGCCGGAGACCGATGACCCCGGTGCACAGCCTGCCACGACGGAGCAGGTAACCGATCCGCTTACCGAGCCGGGGGTTGAGGCGACGCGCCCAGACGGTGAGCCCGCGTCATCCGCGGAGTCCGGGGCTGACCCTACCCTCCCGGCTCTGGCGCCTCAAGACCAGACAGCGGAGATGCAGCCGGTATCCGCGTCGGCCCGACTGATCACCGTCGAGGGTCCCCTCTACCGCTGGTCGTTCACGGAAGCAGGCGCCCTGTTGCGCTCGGTGGAACTCATCGAGTTCGCTTCCTTTCGGCGGTCGGGCCCGGTAGAACTTGTGGTGGACGGTGGTCTCGGCCTCCTGGGAAATCGGATCGTGGTTGAGGCGGACACGGTCGATCTCAGGTCGGCTCCTTTTCAGGTGACCCCGGAGGACGGCCTCCGACTCACGGCGGGCGGCGACCCTAAGGCGATCACGTTTCGGTACGAGCACCCGACCCAGACCTTCGCATTCGAGGTGGAGTACACCTTCTACCCGGATGCCTACCTGGTTCGGGCGCGAGGTCGAGCTGAGGGCCTGAACCGGGGTCTGCTGCTCACTGATCTGGGGTTGGGTCCGGCATTCAACGAACTCGATCACGAGCGGGATTCAACGAGCCTGGCCTACGTGGTAAACCAGCTGCAGGGCGGGATCCGCTCGACCCTGTTCTCTGATATCGAGGGGCCAACGGTCGAAGAAGGGCCACTCCTTTGGGCTGCGGCTCGGAGTAGTTATTTCGTCACGGCGATTCTGCCACGCGAAAGCCCCGAGGATTCGCAGTACCTGGGGGGCTTGCTTTCTCGCCCAAACGCCGATGCGGCGGGGCGTCCGTCGCTAGCGGTTACACAGTCCCTGGGGTCTGGGGGCGCATTCGAATATTCGTTCTACGCCGGTCCCCAGGATTATGCGCGCCTCGGAGCGATAGGGAGTGGATTCCAGGAGGTGAATCCAGTGGGGTGGAGATGGCTGCGGCCCGTGCTGCGCCCGATCGTTGCCGCCATCATGTGGGTCTTGGTGTTCTTCCACACCAATTTGGCCATCGGGTACGGCTGGGTGCTGATCCTCGTTGGGGTCCTTATGCGCATCGTCCTGTTTCCGCTCAACCACAAGGCCATGCGTGCCAACCTACGGAATATGGCGGTGCAACCGCTCGTAAAAGAGATCCAGACGAAATACAAGGATCAACCGGAGAAGCTGCAGAAGGAGATGATCAGGCTGTACAAGGAGCACGGATTCAATCCCCTTGCTGGCTGTTGGCCGATGCTGCTTCCCTGGCCAGTTCTCATCGCCCTGTTTTTCGTGTTCCAAAACACGATTGAGCTGAGAGGCGTGTCATTTGCCTGGCTGCCGGACCTTTCTACGGCCGACCCCCTCTACGTCCTCCCTGTCCTGCTGGGCGTGTCCATGTTCCTTATGCAGTGGATCTCGATGAGAAGTATGGAGGAGGTCAACCCGCAGATGAAGATGATGATGTGGGGCATGCCCATCTTCATGATCGTCATTTTCATCAACCTGCCGTCCGGGCTGAATCTCTACTACCTGACAGCGAACCTGGCGACCCTTCCGCAGACGTGGTGGGTCTCGAAGGAGCGTGAAAAGATGCGCGGTCGAGGCCCTCCGGCCCTAACAAGCGCGTAACCCCATAGGGGGGATAGTGGTGGCACAGACTAGTGGCGCCGATACCATCGCCGCGCTCGCGACGGCTCCTGGACGAAGCGCGCTTGCGGTGGTGCGGGTCTCGGGGCCAGAAGCGACCCGGATCCTAAGGCAGTTGGCTCCTGAGTGGGATGGGGTAAGCCGGCCGCGATCGGTGGTTCTCACCGAGCTACGAGATCCCATCGAACGGAACCCCCTGGATCATGCGTTGGTGACCTACTTCCAAGGGCCAGCCTCCTACACCGGCGAGGATCTGATTGAGATCTCGACCCATGGGGGGGTACTAGTCCCTACCCTTGTGCTGGCGGCACTCGAGCGGTTGGGGGCTCGTTTGGCTGCGCCAGGGGAGTTCACACAGCGCGCATACCTGAACGGGAAGGTAGATCTCGTCCAGGCCGAGGGGATCCGGGACCTAGTGGATGCTCGAAGTGAAGGATCCCTCCGCGTGGCACTCCAGCAGATGGAGGGAGGACTCTCGGAGCGGCTCACGCAACTGCGTGAGCGGTTGGTGGGGTTGGAGGCCCTGCTCGCGCACCACCTCGACTTTCCCGATGAGGATGACCCCCCGATCCCACGGGCCGAGGTCGCTCGGGCCGCCACGGAGGTCGTGCGAGAGCTTCGTCATCTGCTCGACACTGCGCCAGAAGGTACGTTGCTGCTGCAAGGTGCGCTCATCGTGTTGGCGGGCAGGCCGAATGCAGGCAAGTCATCCCTATTCAATGCGTTACTGGGATTGGAGCGAGCGATTGTCACCGAGTATCCTGGAACCACGAGGGATGCGCTGGAGGCTTCCGTATCCCTCCAGGGCTATCCTTTCCGCCTGGTCGACACCGCGGGACTCAGAGAGGACGCGGAAGCCATTGAGCGGCTTGGCGTCGAAACGGCCATCAGGTACCTCCAACATGCTTCCGTGGTCCTGTTGTGCGTTTCAGAAGAGTGGGGGTGGGGTGTCGAGGAGGAGGGGTTCCTCGCGAAGCTCCCGCCACACACGCCGGTGGTGGTGTTGTGTACCAAGGCCGATGCTTTTGTCCCCACCGCTGCAGGGCCGAGCCATCCTAGGGTTCATGTGACCCTTCCTGTCTCCTCCGTTACTGGAGACGGGCTTGGTGATTTGCGCGAAGCGCTTTGTCATATTGTATTTAGCGGTATCCACACCGGCGATGGTTCGGACCAACCGCTTCTGACGAGGCGGAGGCAGATCGATGGAGTCAGGACCGCATTGGACGAGATCGAGGCATTTGTGGCAGCGTTGGCCCAGGGGGTCCCTGCCTGTATCGCAGCCACTCATCTGAGGCCTGCGGAGACTGCGCTGGAGGAGGTTCTGGGTTCGATTTCAGCTGAGGACGTCCTGGACCGGGTGTTCGCGCAGTTTTGTATCGGTAAATAGCACCTGGTAGCAAGAGGGGCCGGGTATGTAAGTATAAGTCCGACTGCCAGTTAGCGTGGATGACTCCTCTTGTATGGCGCGCAGCCAGACAGAGCATTGCGTGCCGCGAAGGACGCGAAAAGCGAATTGTGAAGGGGCCATGGAAACTAACTATGACGTGATCGTAGTCGGGGGCGGGCACGCGGGCACGGAGGCGGCGGCAGCAGCAGCCCGGTTGGGTGCGCGGACAGTCCTGGTGACGCCCGATTTGTCCCGGATCGGACAGCTGAGCTGTAATCCGGCGATCGGCGGTGTCGCTAAGGGGGTCGTCGCTCGGGAGGTGGACGCGCTTGGCGGAGTAATGGGGCGCGCCACGGACGCGTCGAGGATTCACTTTCGTATGCTGAATCAGTCCAAAGGCCCCGCAGTATGGGGCCCGCGCGCACAGTGCGACCGTGGGCTCTATCCGCGCGCGGTCCGAAGGGTCCTGGACGAGCTCGAGGACCTCGATCTCTTCCAAGATATGGTGACCTCCTTGGTATTCGAGAGGGATCAGGTCGCGGGGGTTCGTACCCGTGGTGGCCTCTGGTTTCGCGCGCCGACGGTCGTGGTGACCGCGGGTACGTTCCTGCGCGGGAAAATCCATGTGGGCGGGGAGTCCGGGATCGACGCAGGGCGTGCTGGAGAGGCTCCGGCGATCGAGCTTGCTGAGGCGCTGGAGGAGCGGGGACTCGAGGTCGGCCGCTTCAAGACCGGTACGCCCCCGCGCGTAGATGGACGGACAGTGGACTTCTCGCGGGTGGAGGAGCAACCCGGGGATACGTTGGCGTACAGGTTTGCGGCCTACCACGAGGAGGACATCCCGGAGCAGCGCGTGTGCTGGATCACATGGACGGGGCCGGAGCTCAAGGCCATAGTCGAGGACAACCTTTCTCTGAGCGCTCTCCACCGCGGTGAGATTTCGGGGCGAGGACCTCGCTATTGTCCCTCGATCGAGGATAAGGTCGTCAAGTTCCCGGATGCAGAGCGGCATCAGGTATTCCTGGAGCCCGAGGGATTGGAAACGACCGAGCTCTATGTGAATGGGCTCTCGACCTCGCTCCCTGCCGATGTGCAGGCTCGATTTATACGGACCATTCCGGGATTGGAACGGGCGCGGATCACCAAAGTGGGCTACGCGATCGAGTACGATTATTTTCCGCCGCACCAACTCCGGCACACTCTGGAGCTGCGCGAGCTGCCCGGGTTGTTCTTTGCTGGACAGGTGAACGGCACCACGGGTTACGAGGAGGCGGCGGGGCAGGGTCTTGTCGCGGGTGCAAATGCGGCTGCGAAGGCTCTCGGCCGCGGACCGTGCGTTCTCGAGCGCGATCAGGCCTACATAGGCGTACTTGTGGACGATCTGGTCACCAAGGGGGTCGACGAGCCGTACCGGCTATTCACTTCCCGCGCGGAGTTCCGGCTTCTACTGCGTCAGGATAACGCAGTAGAGCGTCTGGGACCCTTGGCGCGTGAGTGGGGGCTCCTTACTGCGGATCAGGAGGGCGCTCTCGATCAGCGACTGGATCAGAGAACGCTGGTGATGGACTGGTTCCGGGAGACGACTCTGCAACCGGAAGCCGTCCGAGCGCTCTTTCCCGAGGGAAGCGCGATGGACTGCGTGGAGCCCATGAGGGTCGAGGCATTGCTGCGTCGTCCCGGCGTGGATGCAGCTGGCCTAGCGGCCGCGGGAGACGCTCCCTTCGAGAGGGAGGGCGAGGTCCTGCGCGGTGTTGAGGTCGAGGTAAAATATGAGGGTTATGTGCGGAGGGAGCGAGAGCGAGCCGAGCGCCTAAGGCAGCAGGCGGACTTCGCCTTGCCGGATGCCGCACCGTTCATGGAGTTTGTGACGCTGTCGCGCGAGGCACGCGAGAAGCTTACGGATATTCGTCCGTCGACCTTGGCGCAGGCAGGCCGGATTCCGGGAGTTTCTCCGGCGGATCTACAAAATCTCGTTCTGGAGGTAAAGCGTTGGAGGAGGGCGGAGCCTGTGGACGCCAGCGGTGGGGGGGGTGGGATCCGGCCAGGGGAGACTGGCCAGCGGTAAGCGTCCATCTTCACGTTCCACGTGGAACATCACGACGGAGTACGCCGGGGCCGATCGTTGTTCCACGTGAAACATCGCAACCCGAAATAGACGTCCGTTTCCCCCTGACGGCTCCCAGCCTATATTCCGCGCTCGACCGGGGTTCACCCTTACACAGAAGGCCGAATGGCTCGGGTCGTCGCAATTGCAAACCAAAAGGGCGGCGTCGGAAAGACTACGACTGCCATCAACCTAGGCGCATCGCTCGCCGTAGCTGAGCAGCGGACGCTGATTGTGGATATCGATCCCCAGGGGAACGCGACCTCGGGCCTCGGCGTTGATAAGAGGGATTCCCTGCCCACCGTGTACGACGTGTTGGTCGATGAGCGACCAATCGTGGAATGCACTCGCAACGCAGTTCATTTCCCGTTCTTAAGCCTCGTACCCTCCAATCGAGACCTCGTTGGTGCTGAGATCTCGCTTGTGGATAGACCTGAGCGCGAGAGGATTCTCACCAACGCCCTCGCTGCGGTGTCGGCGGACTACGATTTTATACTCGTGGACTGTCCCCCATCACTGGGTATTCTCACCCTGAACACGCTTACTGCGGCTGACAGTGTCCTGATTCCGATCCAATGCGAGTTCTATGCGCTGGAGGGCCTGTCTCAGCTCCTCAACACGGTTCGACTTGTGCAGCGGGGGTTGAACCCTGCGCTTGAAATCGAGGGGGTACTGCTGACGATGTACGATCGACGATTGAATCTGTCTAAGCAGGTAGCCGATGAGGCCCGAGAGTACTTCGGTGCCAAGGTCTTCGAGACGAGTATCCCGAGGAACGTGCGTCTTGCGGAGGCACCGAGTTTTGGACAGCCGATCGTGATGTATGACGTACTATCCGCGGGTGCGCAGAGCTATCTTGCCCTTACCCGAGAGCTGTTACGCCTTAGGAGGCGTGGTAGCACGGCAGCGTCGGCGAGAGGATCGGTCTCTTGAACGGGAGGAATCGCCCAAGGCTTGGCCGTGGACTCGGGGCCCTGCTAGGTGAGGACTATCTGCGGGAGAGCGCGGCCGGAGTAGACATGCGCTCGCTCGACATAGAGAAGGTCGTTCCAAATCCGTTCCAACCCCGTCGAGACTTCGGAAAAGATGAGCTGGGCGATCTTTCGCGCTCTATCAAGGAGAACGGCTTACTCCAGCCCATCGTAGTCCGCCCCTCGGCGAGCCTGGAGGGGGATCGCTACGAGTTGGTAGCGGGAGAGCGTCGCCTCCGGGCGGTCACGGACCTGGGATGGAAGGAGATCCCCGTCGTCGTCCGCGATGTTGATGACCCGACGCTTCTCGTTCTAGCCCTGGTAGAGAATATCCAACGCCAGGCGTTGAGTCCTCTCGAAGAAGCCGAAGGATTCCGCCGGCTCGGAGACGAATTCGGGCTGACCCAAGAGCAAATTGCGGAGGCAGTGGGAAAGGATCGGTCCACCGTCGCGAATGTGATCCGACTACTTCGGCTTCCGCCGACCATTCGTCGATTTCTGAAAGAAGGGAAGCTCTCCATGGGCCATGCAAGGGCGCTGCTCGCGGTCGACGATCCGGGGCGTCTGATAGAGTTGGGCCGAAGGGCGGTCCGAGAGGGGTGGTCTGTGCGGGAAATCGAGGCTCAGAGCCGTGCAGCTTCTGGCGGTTCTAAGAAGCAGAAGGGCCGGCGCGGTGGCCCGGAGGGCCAGAGGGGAAGTGAGGACCCGGTTCTTCAGGCTCTACAAGAGGCGCTTCGAGCGACCTTAGGCTCGCGTGTGCGCCTGAAGAGTGACGACACCAGTCAGGGGATCATTGAAATCCCGTTCCACTCTGCTGAGGACTTCGAGCGCCTTTTCGAAGCCATAACCGGACGGGACCCCTCGGAGGTTACCGGATGAGCGGAGAGGAGGGTCCGAAGCCGTCGGTGACTGTGACTGTCGTGGCAGGAGGGGCAACGCCCGTGCGAACGATTCGGATCCCCTATCCCGTCCCGGGTCGGGTTGGCATCTTCGGAGGACTCCTGACCCTCGCCTTATTGATCTTGAGCTGGGGGTACTTTGCGGTCCGAGCGAGCAGGGTTGCCGGGTTGGAGGAAGAGATCGCCGAATTCCAAGGGCAGGAAGAGCGCATCGAGGCATTGGCGCAGAGCCTCGTCGAGGTAGAGTTGGCGTATGCACGTATCCGGTCTTTATTCGGGGCCGATGCTCTCCCTGCGGCCGAGGATCTGTGGCTTCCGCCCGCCATTGGAAGGACGTCCCGGGCTCAGCAGCCGGCGGAACCAGACCTGCCCACCGCATGGCCGCTGACCCAGGGTGGGTACGTTACGCAGGATCAACTGCCGAGCACCAGGGGGGGCCACCCGGGGATCGATATTGCCACCCCATCGGGCTCCTACATACGTGCGTCCGCCTCTGGTGTGGTGGCCGAGGCTGGGGAAGACGAGGTCTATGGGTACTTCTTGGTCCTCGACCACGGAACAGGGTATAGAACCCGCTATGCCCATGCGTCCATGCTCCTCGTCGCTGAGGGTGCGCGGGTGCGTAGAAACGAGGTGATTGCGCTAAGTGGATCCACCGGCCAGTCCACAGCCCCCCATCTCCATTTTGAGATTCTGCAGGAGGGGACTCCCGTCGATCCGCTGTCACTCGTCGTGTGGCCCTAGGCAGCGGTGTTTTCTGGCCTTCCGGTAGGAGTGCGGCAAGCGAACGGCCTGGTTTTTAAAACGTTTATCAACGTTTGTGGGAAAGTCCCTATATGTCTCTGCCATATACAGTTATGAGACAGCGGTCGATATGGTGCGGGGCGTCTTACCCGGCGACTGTGGAACAGTCGGTTGGCGTGACACGAATCCTATGGATGGGGCCCTAGAATGTCCGGCGCGGAGACCGATCTAGAATCTATTCTCTATTTTATGGATACCACCCTAGGCATACCGGACTTTCCCGACTACGATGCTGCGCAGAACGGTCTCCAGGTACAGGGCTCACGGCCTGTGAGAAAGATCGGGGCGGCGGTTGACGCAAGCGTCCAAACCATCGATGCTGCGATCGCAGAGTCCATCGATCTGTTGATCGTACATCACGGGATCTTTTGGGGGGGGCTGCAACCACTGACGGGAAGGCACTACCGGCGAGTCGCACCGCTCCTAAAGGCGGGGGTGGGCCTCTATTCGGCGCACCTGCCACTCGACGCACATCCCGAGCTGGGAAACTGCGCCAGGCTACTCGGTGCGTTGGGCCTTGAGCCCAAGGTCAGGTTCGGTCGCTTCGGGGGAGAGGATATCGGATTCGAGGCGGTAGCCGACGAGCATAGGGACGGACTCCTCGAACGCATGGAGAGGGTTCTTGGGTGCCCAGTGCGGCTGATCGCGGGTGGGCCGACCCACGTCAAGCGGATCGGAGTGGTCACCGGGGCTGGCGGCAGCTTTGTTGGGGCAGCCGCCCTAGCCGGTCTGGATACCCTCGTTACTGGAGAGGCGTCTCATCACACCTATGTGGACGCCATGGAGCTTGGCGTCAACGTGATTCTCGGAGGCCACTATGCGACGGAGACGTTTGGGGTGAGGGCGCTGGCGGCCTTCGTAGGAGAGCGCTTCGGGGTATCATGGCAGTTCCTAGACTATCCGACAGGGTTCTGACCGGCCCCAACGGTCGGCTTCCCAGGCTGCCGGGGTGCCCCCTACGAGCAGCCAGCGGTATAATATGCTTCCCGAATCAGGCGAAGCGCTGGTGCACCTACGGCCCGGGCCGACCGCCACGGCAAGAGATCGAGACGAGCTCATGCATTGTACCCAATGCGGTGCCCAGGCCCAGGGCCGGTTCTGCGCATCGTGCGGCGCATCTCTGAAGGCGCTTAGCTGCAGGAGCTGCGGAGCGGCTATAGCGCCAGGCACGCGTTTCTGTACATCCTGCGGGGCGGGTGTCGGTGGGGCCAAGACCGCCGGACCTCGAGGGCGAGGGTCCGCGTCGGCGGGTAGTGCAGCCGCAAAGCAGGGTGGTCTGGACGCTGGCTGGTGGGTTGCGGGAGGACTCCTAGTCGTCATTCTGCTCGTTGTGGGCGTCGGGATGTTGATGGATTCGGGCGCGGGCGCGGTACCGGCGGCTCCCGGCGCCGCACTTGGGACGCCAGGGGCCACGCCCCCTGATCTTTCTGCAATGTCTCCGCGAGAGGCGGCGGATCGGTTGTTCAACCGGGTTATGGCCGCTGCTGCGCGCAACGACACGGGGGAGGCCAACACCTTTCTGCCCATGGCGATGGACGCTTACGAGTTGGCCCGTCCGTTGGATGTCGATGGCCTCTTCCATCTCTCCCTGCTTCAGAGAGCGGCAAACGAGTACGAAGACGCGCTTGCCACATCGCTCGAGGGGCTCGCGGCGAACCCAGATCACCTCCTGAATCTGTCGTCGGCTGCCGAGTCATCGCTACAGCTCGGGCGAGCGGAGGAGGGGCGGGCACATTACGAGCGGCTCCTGGCCGCCTGGGATGCGGAGATCACAGCGGGGCGTCAGGAATACGAAGAGCATGCGCCACTCCTGCCGCTCATCCGCGAGGACGCTGAAGCCGTCCTTTTCGGCGAGGCGGAGCCCTGACGGCTGACCCTGGCTCCCTGAGGTCGGGAGACATCGTGTTCCTCACCGGCGGGACCGGCCTCGTTGGCTCGCACCTGGCGTCGGTACTCCGGGCGGAGGGGCTGCGGGTGCGAGCACTGCACCGGGGGAATGGGGACACGGGTCACCTGAGGCGGGTGGGGTGCGAACTCGTGGAAGGGAGCCTCGAAGACGGGGAAGGGCCGTTGGCCGAGCGAATGGAGGGGTCGAAGGCCATGATCCACGCCGCTGCGCTTACCCACACTAAACTTCCGTGGGACCGCGTGCGCGAGGTAAATGTGGATGGGACGGCGAACGTGTTCGGAGCTGCTGTCGCAGCAGGAGTCGAACGCTCAGTTCAAGTGTCGTCGGTCGTCGTGTATGGCGACCAAGAGGGCCCTCTAGATGAAGAGGTAGCCCCCACCACTTCCTTTTCGCCCGGTGAGACGTATGCTCGCTCGAAACGGGAGGCCGAAGGTGTGGTTCGCGAGATCTCAGAGAGAGCCGGTATGGGGCTAACGGTTCTCCGGCCGTCGGTCGTCTACGGGGAAGGAGACCGTGTATTCATGCCGAAGCTCGTTCGATTCCTTCGACGGAGAATCCACCCACTGCCCGGCGGAGGTCGGACCAGGTTCCCTGCCGTCTATGCAGGGAATGTTGCTCATGCAGCGTATGCTGCCCTTCAGCAGACTGATCGAGGCAGCTACCGCCTCTACAATCTTGCCGAGGACCATGCCATAACCCTGAGGGGACTCTGCAGCGAGATTGCACAGCTGCTCCGGATACCGTTTCGGCCCGTGTCGATTCCTGCCTCACTGATCCTCGGGATGGCGCGCTTGGGGGACGCGGTTGGGCTGAGGGTTCCTGGAGCGAAGGAGCTTCTCCTAAGGCGAGCCGCTCGACTCGCGGTTCTCCATAACCCGTACCGATCCTCGCGAATTAGGGCTGAGCTTGCGTGGGAACCTCCCGTCCCCTTGGAGGTC
>Ga0310121_10004416_pt1 | contig 12411 bp, 15 predicted proteins | sample CB27_Tmax_986_MG_FD_203504 | JGI IMG/M metagenome (GOLD analysis project Ga0310121, IMG submission 203504) | Marine microbial communities from Western Arctic Ocean, Canada - CB27_Tmax_986 | ecosystem: Environmental > Aquatic > Marine > Oceanic | place: Canada: Western Arctic Ocean | collected...
TCCACCGCGTTGGGGTGACTGTGGGGCGCACGCGAGCGATCCTCCAACCCCAACCACCCTTTTTTTTCGTAACGCCCAATCCACTTGTACACCGTCTTCCGACTCACCTCATAGGCCTGCGATAACTCCGTAATTCCATCGTCCCCCTCCAGATGTTCGGTCATCAGTTTCACTCCTTCGCTCATTACATACGTCTCTTTCCATGACATGACTCCTCTTGTAACCTATGTGCCCGGAACATACCCCTTCAGATCCAATCGATAACCGACTCCTTATAAATCAGTCGTAGACTCCGTCGACAAACCAGCCGCTTCTATCGTGATCCCAGAAAACCCGGCACACCACACCGTCGGTGAACTCGATGTCCCATTGATCGTGTGACCAGCCCTCTGCCTCCGACGTTCCGGACCACCAATCGCCCGAAGAACGCCAGGGTCCAGCCCGGACAAGGATCTGGTTTGGACGAATCAGGGCAGGAACCGGAGGTCGGATTCTCCGCAGCGAAAGTGGGGCACATTCAACACCTGGTTTGATGGGCAGAAAGGTAGAGAGCTCTCTTTCTGGGCTATCTATTGGATCTGATTTTCTCTTTTCCCTTTTCTGCTTCGTGGAATCGACAAGTTGGAAGGGCCTGATGCGAACTGCGTCGGGACGGTGACTGTCCAACAAGGTTGGGGAACCGACGTTTCCGTCGCCCACTAGAGCCTGCAATCGAGCTAACGTTCGGGGGAGCAATTCCGGATTGGAAGCGGTTTTTGGTTGGAAAAGATGGTGCTGCGGAGTGCGTGCTCGGGTCGGCTCTGCCTGAAGGAGAACTTCGAGTATAGCCGCCCGAGGCGGATCCGATTGTAATTTCAAACGCAGGATCGAAAGCAAGGTCTTGGGGTCCTTCATGGGATAAGCCAGTTGGAGTCGACGTTCGTAAGAAGACCGATCGTCCAGTTTTAGAATCAAACCAATCGAATCCGTGGCCTTGCCGTGGGTCTGCAGTTGGGCACACAGGCGCCCAAGAAGCGTATTGAGGATGGAGGCAAGTGATTCCAGAGAATCGACTGCCCAATCCAGCGATTCCCGTTCCTCAAATTCTAGTTCTGCTATCCCTGGATAAAAAGGTTCGGTGTCTTCACCGCGGGCCATCCTTCGTAAATGAAGTCCCGCTTCCCCCAAGCGGATGGACAACTCTCGTTCGGGAAGATTCGCCAGCTGTCCTATTGTCCGAATCCCCCAGTGATCAAGGACTCTGAAAAGGTCGGGATGGGCTCCTGCGTACGGGAAAAGTGGTTGGATCGGGAATGTAGCCGAGAACTCGCGCTCTTTGCCGGCAGGAACAATGCTACCCGAACAAAACCTGGCAGCGAGGAAGGCGGCTGTACGGGTAGAAGCCACTCCCGTTTTCAAGACGACGGATCTATCGCTACGCTCGATCAACTGCTTTAGAATGTCGCGTTCGACCCGTACAGAGACCTCTATGAAAACTCCATCGGGAGGGCAGAGGACCACCCGAGATGAAAGGGACTGCACCACTGGAAGTGTGAGTGACAGATCGGAGCTAAAAACGGCTATAAAACGTGACATGACCGTGGTGCTTACCCCGCAGTAACTGGGCTTCCGTCCAAATGCCGTAGAAAAAAGGGGTGAGGCTGGCAAGAGAGGGAGATGAATCCTCGCCCGAAGCAAAGCACCATTGCACCTTGCACCTTCTCAGAGAGACGGTCACCACCGCCGCACTGCCAGCAGTGGACGCTTGACCGATGACCAGCAGCAGTGTAGAAGTTCCCTGAAGCGAGCGCTGGAGTCTGAACCAGGAGGAAAGAGGAGCTCTCTTGCCCCCGACTCGTTTAAAAGGAGTCTCAATCGGGGTCAGATCGAGTACCAGCACCCCGAATCGCCCCGTAGGTGCAAGAATATCTGCGGCTTTGAACGCTTTTTGCTGTGAGGCTCCGCAGCGGACCCAGAGGAGCTGCTTCAGTTTGACGCCGGCCTTGATCGCGAAACTGGGATCCAATGAGTCAAAAGCGTCGATATAGGCGACGAGTTCTTCTTTGGCAATTGCTTGAGCCAAAATCGAAAGGATCAGTCCAGTGCGTCCACTGGAAGGGGTTCCTACAATTTCGCTGATCTTTCCTCGTGGAAGTCCTCCTTCCAAAACAGTGTCTAATACCTCGATTCCGGTGGATAAGCAGGTGACTGCCTCCCTTGGATCCGGTTGGGCACTCAATGGAATAGGTAACTTTTCAAGCATTCGAACCTGACTACCTCTCATTTCTTCACCTTTTCTTCACCTAAGAATATCCACGCTATTGCCCCCTGTCAACTTTTTCGGGATCATATGGGGCGTGAATGGAGCATGCATGCAAAATAGATTTTGTGACTGTTTTCAGGCAGTTCAACCATGAGCTTTCTAATTTCGGTAGGCGCTTTGTGGCGGCGGGAGATCGTTCGTTTCTACCGCCAGCGGGGACGTCTCATCGGAGCTCTTGGAACTCCCTTGGTTTTCTGGTTCTTGATCGGATCTGGGGTGGGAGAAACCTTCCGGCCTTCTTCAGTTTCCGATAGTCTCAGTTACCTGTCCTACTTCTACCCTGGCACCATCGTTCTGATCCTGCTTTTCACGGCGATCTTTTCGACGATTTCCTTGATTGAGGATCGTCGAGAAGGTTTTCTACTCTCTGCTCTGGTAGCTCCCATCTCTCGTATGGGTCTGGTCCTGGGGAAGATTCTGGGGGGGACAACCCTGGCCTTTCTTCAAGGATTCGTGTTTGTCCTAATGGCTCCCTTGGTTGGAATTCCGTTGGATTTGAAGAAGATCCTGATGGTCGCAGTAATCCTCTTCCTGATGGCCTTCTCATTAACCTGCCTCGGATTTGCCATTGCCTGGCAAAGCGAATCCACCCAGGGGTATCACTCGATCATGAACCTGGTTCTATTCCCCATGTGGCTCCTTTCCGGCGCCCTTTTCCCCCTTGCGGGGGCCTCTGCCTGGGTACAGGTCATCATGACCCTGAATCCGCTCACCTATGAGTTCTCGGCTTTGTGGCAAGTCCTTTATTGGGGTACACCGGGAGTTGAGCTTGGTCTGCCGTCCTTCTCGATTTCTCTGGCCGCTACGTTGGGCTTTGGCCTGACTACCTTCGCCATCTCTTTCTGGTTGGCTCGGCGTCCAAGCCTGCGAGGCCTTGGATGATAAGTATTACCGACCTGCCGGCGCTAAACGCGAGCCTGAATGCCGTCAGCGCCCTATTCCTGATTCTGGGTTACTTCTTCATTCGCACCAAACAGGTCAATCGCCACAGGGCAGCGATGTTGGCTGCCTTTTCAACTTCTATTCTTTTTCTTATTTCCTATCTGGTCTACCACTACCACGTCGGCTCGAAACCCTTTCCCGGGCAGGGTTGGATCCGGAGCGTCTACTTCATGATTCTGATCTCCCACGTGGTTCTTGCCGCCACGATAGCCCCTTTGGCCCTAGCAACCTTGAATTTGGCTTGGAAGGAGCGCTTCCAGACCCACCGCAGGCTGGCCCGATGGACCCTTCCGTTGTGGCTCTATGTCTCGCTGACGGGCATCGTGGTTTACCTGATGCTCTACCAGATCTATGGATAGGCGCGCCCTTGGGACACCCTGTTTTCTTCCAGTGCGAGCTTTGAACGCGTCAGTATGAGCAGGTGGGCTGCGCTAAAGTCCCAGCTTATTCTTGTTGCCATCCTCCTGGTCTGCACTGTACTCCCCTCCATGTTCTGGCATGATGTCTGGTTCGGCCGAAGCCTGGACGATCAAGAGCTAGCCGAGTATCTGACGGACGAGGCGAGTCCCCGAAGGGTTCAGCATGCCTTGGCGCAGCTGGGCGAACGAATGGATCGGAGTGAGGAATTCTCGGATGCCTGGTATCAGAGAGTCTTGGAACTGACCCAACACGAGCAGGTCGAAATACGCACGCTCTCTGCCTGGATCATGGGCAAGGGGACGGACCAATCGGTATTCCGCCAGAAACTGCTCCAGATGTTGGATGATCCTCAGCCTCTCGTCCGAAGGAATGCCGCCCTCTCACTCGTACGCTTTGGGGACTCGAGCGGCCGCTCGGAGCTTCAGACAATGCTGAGCTCCTTCGTGGTGGAGAGCCCTTTCGAAGGGAAGCTCTCCTTTCTGGTGGAGAAGAAGGACTGGGCGAACAGTGGCTCAGACATTGCCCGTATTACCACGGAGGTTGGGGTCGAGGATGTTGTTGCTCCGGTTTCAGGACAAGTCGAGAGTAGACTGGTATCCGACGATTCCCAGGTGAAAGGTGGGGCAAAGCTCCTTGTCCTTCTGCCCGACCCGGAACATGTCTGGGAATCGTTGCGGGCCCTTTACTTGGTAGGGACCGCCGAGGATCTGCCACTCGTCGAATCTCTTCGACAGCGAACAGAGTACGGGGAAACACTGAAGCGTCAGATCGAATCGACCCGTGAGGCTATTCTCGGGAGAGAGAAGCCCCGGTAGGGGACGATTGTGTCGGCTGGAACTGGATCATTCGAGAGAGAAACTTTGCCTGATTTCAGGAGGCATCACCCTACGCCGAAGTTTATGCCATATGGCGTAAGGACAGGATGTCTCAGAGAATTTCTAAACTGTCGGGGCTTACGTTATCATCGGCGTGCTCTTCGAGTTCTGAGGGGAGATTGGATATGAAACAAGCGACTCTTTATGGCGTCGGGGACCTCCGGATGGAGGAGCGTGCGCTTGATACTGCCAACCTGGATGCCGATCAGCTGTACGTCGAGACCGAAGTGACGGCACTCTCCACGGGGACAGATCTCGGAAACTACCTGGGCGATTCCGCCTACGTACCGGATGCACCAGACTATCCCAGACCGGTGGGGTACTCGAACGTGGGAACCGTCAAGCGGGTTGGCTCGGCAGTCAAGCAGATCAACCCAGGCCAACGTATCTTCTCTCGCTATCCCCACCAGTCCGCGTTTATCGCTCGAGAGTCCGAAGTCCTCACTCCCTTGCCAGATGGTCTGTCGGCGGAGGTGGCCACGCTCGCCTATCTGACCCACCTGGGATTAGCGGCCCTGCGCCAGGCCCGATACGAAACCGGGGAGAACGTTGCCGTGGTGGGACTTGGGGTGATCGGACTTGCGACCGCAGGCTTGGCGCGAGCGATGGGAGCGAAGGTCGTCGGTATCGCCAACTCGCCGATTCGCTGTGAGGCAGCCCTGCGAGTCGGCGCCGATGAAGCCTTCGAATCCGTGGCCAGCCTACCGGTTGTCAGCAGATATTGCTCGGCAGGGTGGTAGGGTCAGTATCCTGGGTTTCCCAAGACGGTTTGAGTCTGCCCCTGACTTCAATCCGTTGGACCCCTCCTGGTTCTACAGCAAACAGTTGACCCTTCTGGGCGCCGGTCTTGCACCAGGTTCGGACTTTCCGCCCGACGAGCTCAGATTCAATCTGCGCAGAAACCTGCAGTACATCATCGACTTGATGGCTGGGAACCAGCTCCAGCTCGAGTCCCTCATTACCCATCGTCTACCCGCTGACAGGATGCAAGAGGCCTACGAACTGGAGAAAGAGCACTCCAAGGACCTGATTGCCGCCGTATTCGATTGGAAATCTGCCTGAATCAAGCGACTCAATCTGCCCTCCTCAGCGGCGGTGGCTCTGGGGCACCGGGAGCGATTTCCTCTTTTCTCCGCGCGGTTTGGACAAGCGCTCTAGGGAGCGGAGCCATCCGTCGTTGGTCGTGGAAAGCTGCGGAGTCCCCGATTGGATTCCCGGATCGGTACTCAAGTCCCTGGGGTCATCGGCATCGCTTTTCTTGCCGACCACAACGAATGTCTTGACCTCCTGGCTCAGTAGGTCTGCTGTGGTGGCATTTCGCACGAGACAGGTCAGAAGGTACTTCCCCCGCGGTAGATTGGGGGTTATTTCGAAGAGAGTGACCGGTCCGAAGTCCTCGGTAAACTGCGATGGGATCAGAACTGTACCGTCTGCACCTAAATGGAAAAAGGAGATATGGACACCCCCAGGCGCTTCGAGCACCATCCAGAGTTCCGATTCGACCGCTTCCGGTCCTGTATTCGACAGTCGAAGCGATCGAGCTTCAACGAAGTCACCAGTGGCATAGCTCCTGGCACGCAGCTCGACCTCCAAAATTTGGCCTGAGTCCCATGCCTGGGTTAGGGTCACCACGGCGTCTTCAATTACTATAGTCCCTGTTCTAGGCTCACCACTGGGGTTGGCCGAAACCTCGAACTCCACCGTCCCGTTTCCACTGGATGCAGTAGAGGCGGGCAGGGTGATCCACTCTACGCTCGTGGAAGCAGACCAATTGCAGCCGTCAAGGGTGCTCACCGTTGCACTGCCGATGCCTCCGTCCCCCTCGAAGAGTGTACTGGTTGCAAAGGTCGAGTAGGTACACTCGGCGCCCGCCTGGGTCACCCCGATTGTCTGCCCCTCAACCACTAAGCTTCCGCTCTGCGACTGGATGGTAGGATTGGACTCAACGACACACAGGAAACTGCCATTACCCGTTCCCCTGTCGCCCCGGGCAACCACAATCCAGCTATCGCCACTGAACGCTGACCAGTTACAGCCATCCGGAGAGGTTACAACCACGCTCCCCTCGCCACCATCAGAGTCGAAGTCGACGCTGATAGAGGATAGAGAAAGGCTGCAATCTATCCGACTCTGGGTGATCGTCAGGACTCGGTCCTCGACGGTGATGGTTCCCGATCGCGGCTCGGTCGCTGTGTTGGCTTCCACCGCGAAAGACAGAGCACCATTGCCACTGGCCCCGGTACCGATCGTAATCCAGCTGTCACTACTGGACGCAGACCACTCGTAGCCCTCAGATGAAGTAACGCTCACGCTGCTGCTGCCGCCTTCGGAATCAAAGGACGAGCTACTCGAAGACATCGCATAGGTACAAGAAAGACCATCCTGGGTAACCGCGAACACCTGACCACCCACCACAATCGTTCCCGATCGAGACTGAATGGTTGTATTCGCGTCTACCGCGAAAGTGGCCGAGCCGTCACCACTACCATTGGACCCGGCACTGATTGAGATCCAGCTCTCGCTGGCCGACGCGGACCACTCACAACCGTCCGGAGAAGCAACGCTTGCGCTGCTGCTACCGCCCTCAGAGTCAAAGGAAGCACTGCTGGGAGATAGCGCATAGGCACAGTCAATCCCACCCTGGATAATGGTGAGCTCCTGTTCGGCAATCGTGATCGCTGCGGTTAGAGACTGGGTACTTTCATTGGAAGCCACCGTGAAGGAGATGGAACCACTTCCACTGCTACTGGCACCGCTGCTGATCTCAATCCAGCTGTCAACACTGGATGCGGACCACTCGCAGCCGTCCGGAGAGCTGACTTCTACGCTGCTGCTGACACCCTCGGAGCCCAGAGATAGGTGGCTGGAGGAGAGAGTATACGTACAGGAGATTCCCTCCTGAGTTATCGTCGAGACCTGCCCCCCGGCCACAATAGTGCCGGATCGAGACTCAATAGTGGTGTTGCCATCCACCGTGAATGCGACCGAGCCGTTGCCGATCGTGATCCAGCTGTCGCTACTCGATTCCGCCCTGGGTGATCGTTAGAACCTCACCTTCAACCGCGATCGTCCCCAATCGAGACTCGATGGTGCTATTAGTGGTCACCGTGAAAGAGACTGACCCGTCTCCACTGCCATTAGTGCCGGCATTGATCCCGATCCAGCTATCGCTGGCCGATGCCGCCCACTCGCAGCCTTCCGGAGAACTGATGCTTACACTGCTGCTTCCGCAGTCGGCATCAAAGGAGGCACTGCTCGAAGACAGTGAAAAACTGCAGGTGACGCCATCCTGGGCAATCGCGGAAGTTTGCCCACCGACCATGATGGAACCAGATCTTTAATCGTGATCGTGCCCGATCTTAACTGAAGTGTCGGATTTGAGGCAACTGTGCAGGAAATAGAGCCGTTGCCGCTGCCCAAACCACCAGCACTGATTGAGATCCAGGTGCCACTGCTGTTCGCTGTCCAGGCACAGCCCGGGGGAGAGATTACGCTGACACTGCCGCTAGCCCCATCAGAGTCGAAAGACGCGGTGCTGGAGGACAGATAGAAGGTGCAGTCAATCCCACTTTGCGTGATCGCCAGAGTTTGACCTGCCGTCGTAATCGTGCCCGTGCGCGTTTAAATCGTGGAGTTTGCGTCTACCGTGTAGGCAATGCTGCCATCCCCGCTACCGCTGGCCCCAGTTGTGATCGTGATCCAGCTTTCGTTGCTCGACGCCGTCCAGTCACAGCTCGTGGGCGACGTCATGCCGACGCTGCCGCTGCTCCCATCTGAGTCGAAGGACGCACTGCTGGAGGAGAAGGAGTAGGTGCAATCGATTCCCGTCTGGGTGATCGTCAACGTCTGGGCTGCGGCCGTGATTGTGCCTGTGCGCGTTTGAATCGTCGCGTTGGACGCCACTGTATAGGAGATGCTACCGTTGCCACTGCCTCCCGCCGTGATCGTGATCCAGCCGTCGCTGTTTAACGCCGTCCAGCTACAGCCTGTGGGCGAGGTCATGCCAACAACGCCGCCACCTCCATCGGAATCCCATGACGCACTACTAGAGGAGAATGAATAGGTGCAATCAATTCCCGTCTGGGTAATCGTCAGCGTCTGACCTGCGGCCGTGATCGTTCCCGAACGAGATTGAATCGTGGGGTTTGACGCCACCGAATAGGAGATTGTCCCATTCCCGCTGCCACTGCTGCCTGAAATGATCGTAATCCAACCATCGCTGCTGCTGGTCGAGACGGTCAGGCTCCCACCTCCGCCACTCTCCAGAAAAGATTGGCTACCAGGTGAAGTCGAATAGTCGCAAGTGGCTTCGTCTCGGAAGGCCGAGACGGTGAAGCGTACGTTGTTGATACTTAGCACTGTTATCCTGAGTGCTGGTGCCGGTGGGGCTTCCCTGGTAGTTGACGCTCTGGTTGGAGTGGTGAAGCACCCTGGTACAATTACATCCCGTATAGTAGGGCATCAAGGTTCGGAACTGATTGCTCGGATCCTTGTATCCCAATGAATAAGGGTAGGCTCCAATGTCTTGAGGATCCCCAGGAGCGTGGTTACATCCCATGTTATGTGCCATCTCATGGGCAAAGGTGTAGTTCGGACTGATGCAAGATTGCTCAACAACCGAGTACGACCACCAGTGGAAGTTCGCGTTGTTGCCACTCACCACGTACGCCTTGCCGCAAAAGCCGGCGGCGCTGTCCGTTACCAGCTGGACCAGATCGGCACCGTAGGTATCGCGCAGGGCATGGGTGTTGTCTACAAAGCCGAGTTGGGCATAGGCCAGATCGGTCTCGAGCGCACCGGTTTCTGTGTAGTTGACCTCTGCGGTGTTTACCAATCGGATCCGAGAGATGATTCCGCTGTTCTGGTAGGCGAGGTTGGTCTCGGTAACACCCAGCTGAATCAGGCTCTCGATTCCTGCGGTGCCTTCCGCCGCCGAGCGGGCGGACGGAGTGTACACCACCAGCAGATCGAAGAACTCTCCAGATCCCGACTGCGGAAGGGAGGAAGGATCTGGCGAGACGGTAAATGAGATGTTGGAATCGGGACGGAACGGGTTGGGATCAGGAGAGCTGTCGAGTTTTCCACCCTCGTCGGGGGCAATAGAAGGCGCACCCAAGGAAGGGACAGCCTGTCCAGGTCCGATGCGGATCGGCTCCCCTTCCGGCCGAGCTGCCTTCGGGGCAACCTCTCGGATTGCGTGGACACCTGCCCTCAGCGTGGCGAATTTGATAGGAAGTGCCGGATAGGGTGACGTTCCCGGCCATGACGTCATCCGAGACCGTCAGAATCACGACACTCTGTTGGGAACCCTGGACCTGTCCGATCCACGAATAACCCTTGGAATGGGGCTCAATCTTGTCGAGAACAGCGGTGAATGAAGTGTCGGGGAAGAGGTTCAACTCAAGGGACTGTCTTCCCTTGTGGGGTGCCCTGCGAAAACCTCTAGCATCTCCCAGCAGATCAAAGTCGATCTTGACGTGCCGACTGCGGAGACTACTTGAGTTTCGCTGAGTGCGGAAATGGACCGCCGATTTGGACTCGGTAAAGAGACCCTTCGACCCAGCGGAAGCTCTTGGTTCAGGGAATAGCGAGAAAACGACCGAAACAGTGAGAACGGTCGTAGCAAGTATCGATCTGCATCGGATCACAGAGCAGTCCCAATCTCCGGAGGATTGGTCGCGCGCTTAGCTGTGCCACTATTTCACCCCTTGGCATACTTCAGCTGTTGGTCTGAGAGTCAGAGTTCGCAACCCTGACTCGAGTCAGTGGGCTGTCGGGCGAACCTCTGCCACAGGACTGTTCCAAGCCAAGGAAGTGCCGTTTCTTTTTCTTCCAGGCCTGTAAAAACCGTCTTGTATAAGAGCTCCAGGTCCAGATCCCACTGGCGGACTTGTTCCATGCTGATCCAGCATTCGAAACAATAGTGCCAGTCTTGGGTCCCCCCAAAGGCTCCCGTTGGTCGTGTTTCGACGACCTCGTCTCTCGAGGTCATCTCGGTCTCACAAAGACAACACCGTTTTTTCCACTTCTAATGCTCCCGTGGTCTTTATCGGTCAAAACAGTGCCTACTTTAGTGTCCACCTCGGGGATGGCACTCTCTTCGGGAAAAATGCAGCGCGGCCTATCGACCCTCCAACCCGTCCCCTTCTGATACCCTTGGCCCACACTTTTATGGGAGATTTCAATGGCAACGACGAGTTCACGTAACGCCCTTCTACATCAGGATCCTAACTACAGCTTTCCCGTCTTGGAGCGAGGCGAGGGAATTTACCTCTATGACGAAGGAGGCAAACGCTATATCGACGGAACGGCCGGCGCAGGCAACGTTACACTAGGGCACGGGCGGCGACGGATCGCTGCTGCCATGGCGGAGCAGGCCGAATCCCTTGGCTACTGTTTCTCCGCACACTTTTCCAATAGAGCAGCGATCGAACTAGCCGAGCGACTAGCGGTCCTCGCCCCCGGGGCCCTTAACCACGCCTACTTCGTTTCGGGAGGCTCAGAGGGCATCGAGACCGCTCTGAAGCTGGCCTTCCTCTACCATCTGCAACGTGGCAACGGGCAGAAGCAGATCGTGATCTCCCGTTGGCGTGGCTATCACGGCGCAACACTGGGCGCTCTTGCCGTCACCGGAACAACGGCTCGAAACCCATTCGCCAATTGGCTGCTCCCCTTCCCCCACATAGCCCCTTGCTATCCCTATCGCTGTTCCTTCGTAGGCTGCGAGGGAAAGTGCAATCTATCCTGTGCCAACGAACTGGAGAAGGCCATCCTACAAACAGGGCCCGAGAATGTGGCCGCCTTCGTCGCCGAACCGGTGGTTCTGGGTGGCATAGCTATCGGAGTGCCCCCTCCCGACTACTTCCCCCGCATCCGGGAAATCTGTGACAAGTACGATGTCCTCTTCATTGCTGACGAAGTCATCACGGGCTTTGGTCGCACTGGCAAATTGTTTGCAATCGAACACTGGGATGCCGTCCCGGACATGATCGTTTTCGCGAAAGGCATCAGCAGCGGCTACATTCCTCTAGGTGGCGTACTCTTCCAGGATGAGATTCGGCAGGTGCTGAACTCAGCCGATGGGGGACTGCCGCACGTGTTCACGTCCGTGAACCATCCCGTCGCTATGAAGGTGGCATCAACGGTTCTAGATATCATCGAGGAGGAGGGGATCCTCGAGAATGCGAGGGACGTCGGGGACTACCTTCTGAAACGGGCTCTCGAGCTGCGGAAGTACCCAATGGTTGGAGACATAAGGGGCAAGGGACTTATGTTGGGAATGGAACTGGTGCGGGACCGCGAAACCAAGCAGCCCTTTGAAGCCTCGCTCGGAGTTCACAAGCGCATTCGCAGGATCTTGCTGGAAAAGGGCCTCTCCGCCGGAGCCAGCGGTGGAACGGCAGACTGGAAGAGCGGGGATGACCTACGTCTCCACCCACCGCTGGTCATCACGCGAGAGCAGGTCGACGAGGTAATCGCGATCGTCGACGAAGGCCTCGCGGAGTTGGAAAGCGAACTCAGTGAATAGTGAGCAGTGAGCAGTGGGCTTCCTCGAAGGCAGTTATCGGTCATAGTCTCTGAGCTGAAAAGTGATCGCTCGTTATCGTGCTCTTACTGATTATTCTTTTTACTGCTTACTGCTTACTGCTTACTGCTTACTGCTTACTGCTCACTGCTCACTCGAGACAGTATCTCCTCCAGTACTCGGTAATAGTGGGGAAAGAGGTCGATCGCACTCTCGAACAGCGTCCCTAGCGAGCTGTCTTCGGCAGAACGCGACGACCGTGCCCAGCCCTATCCGTCATCCCCTGGATTCTCAGCTGTTGTACGATGCAATCCGCACGGTGACGGCGCGCTGTTAGAAGAAGTGAA
>Ga0310121_10004417_pt1 | contig 12406 bp, 12 predicted proteins | sample CB27_Tmax_986_MG_FD_203504 | JGI IMG/M metagenome (GOLD analysis project Ga0310121, IMG submission 203504) | Marine microbial communities from Western Arctic Ocean, Canada - CB27_Tmax_986 | ecosystem: Environmental > Aquatic > Marine > Oceanic | place: Canada: Western Arctic Ocean | collected...
TTCCTCCCTAATAACTGCAATCATCTTCGGATCCGGGAACCCCAACCCCACTTGCCTGGGGAGCGGCGCTGTCATCTTCCCTGCCGAGGAGGCTCCGCCGGCAAAGCCGGTGGAAGCACAGCCCCCCCTTCTAACTATTCAACGATCTCGGTAACGACACCTGAACCGACGGTGCGTCCACCCTCGCGGATCGCGAACCTCAGTTCCGTCTCCATCGCAATCGGGCTGATTAGCTCGACGTCCATCTGCACATTGTCGCCCGGCATCACCATCTCTACTCCTTCCGGGAGATGCGCTGATCCCGTCACGTCTGTCGTCCGAAAGTAGAACTGTGGTCGATATCCGTCGAAGAACGGCGTATGCCGACCTCCTTCCTCCTTCATCAACACGTATACCTCTGCCTTGAATTTCGTGTGCGGTTTGATTGATCCCAGCTTTGCCAGTACCATCCCCCGCTCCACTTCCTCTTTCTTCGTCCCCCTCAGCAGCACTCCTGCATTATCTCCTGCCCGCCCCTCGTCCAGCATCTTCCTGAACATCTCCACCCCAGTCACCACCGTCTTCGTCCCTTCTTCCGCACTCAGCCCCACGATCCCCACCTCATCGCCCACCTTCACGATCCCTCGGTCAATCCGACCTGTCGCCACCGTCCCTCGTCCCGTGATCGTGAATACATCTTCCACTGGCATCAAGAACGGCTTGTCCATATCCCTCTCTGGCACCGGGATATACTCGTCGATCGCATCCATCAGCTCAGTAATGCATTTCGACTCCTCCGACTCTGGGTCTCCGCTACCCAACGCCTGCAGCGCTGACCCCATCACCACCGGAAGATCGTCCCCAGGAAAGTCATACTCGCTCAATAGCTCGCGTACTTCTAACTCCACCAACTCCAATAGCTCTTCGTCATCCACCATGTCGCACTTGTTCAGGAACACCACGATGTTCGGCACATTCACCTGCCTCGCCAACAATATGTGCTCCCTCGTCTGAGGCATTGGTCCATCCGCTGCCGATACCACCAGTATCGCTCCATCCATCTGCGCCGCGCCCGTGATCATGTTCTTTACGTAATCTGCGTGCCCGGGACAGTCTACATGCGCATAGTGCCGGTTATCCGTCTCGTACTCCACGTGCGCCGTCGCAATCGTGATCCCCCGCTCCCGCTCTTCCGGTGCCTTATCGATCTCGTCGAACGATACGAACTCCGCTAGCCCCTTCTTCGACTGGACCTCCGTAATCGCCGCTGTCAACGTCGTCTTGCCGTGGTCTACGTGTCCGATCGTTCCCACGTTTACATGTGGCTTCGTTCGCTCGAATTTCGCCTTGGCCATCGTTTTGCTCGCCTCGTTATGTCTCGTTCAAGTCATTTGGAACGGTTTGTTCTTTTCAGCTTTTCCTGCACGAGTAACGGGAGCTGCCATCCTCCTGACCAAAGCTCCGGGAGGGAATTGAACCCTCGACTTCTTCCTTACCAAGGAAGCGCTCTACCACTGAGCTACCGGAGCCTCGCCACCGACCGTCCTCATCGAGGATCCAGCGTCGAAAAGCGGGAGACGGGACTCGAACCCGCGACCCTCAGCTTGGAAGGCTGATGCTCTTGCCAACTGAGCTACTCCCGCATGGCGTCCTGAGAAACCTCTCTGCCGTCCCTGATCCAATTGCTTCCGAAGGTGTCTGGGGCGCTGGCTCGCCATGGTGGGGGTAGGATTCGAACCTACGAAGGCATTAGCCAGCAGATTTACAGTCTGCCCCGTTTGACCGCTTCGGTACCCCACCGTACGGTCGGCTCAGGGCGAAACGCCTGTATCCGGCCGACCCTCACAAGCGTTTCGCCGCGCCCCCTTGTTGGTGCACGGCGAACGAGCTGACGGAGGGACTCGAACCCACAGCCTGCCGCTTACAAGGCGGCTGCTCTACCAATTGAGCTACGTCAGCAAGATACAGAGCGTTTTAGTGTAGTCTGGCCTCCTGGGAGTGTCAACGTCCAATTCGCTCACTTTTCCAACGGGTTCCTGCCGGACCATCTTCCAAAGTGATCCCACGGCCAGCGAGTTCGTTGCGGATAGCATCCGCGGCGCTCCAATCTCCCTCCGCCCTCGCATTAGCACGGGCCCCGATACGCTCTTCTACCCACTCCCGCAACTCTGAGTCCACTACCCGAGAACGCCTTCCGACCTCCAGAAACCCGAGGACATCGTCCAGGGACTCGAGAACCGCAAGCCCACCGGCACGCTCAGACTCTTTCAGAACAGGAGTGGTGTCCAGGATAGAGTTACACCGACCGAGGAACCCGAAGAGAGAAGCGATTCCCTCTGAGACATTCAAATCATCGTCCATCGCCCGAGTGAAGGCGGCGATGGTTTCCTCCGAAACCACAGGAAGCTCCGTCCCCGGAGCATCCTCACTCCCGGGGTGGGCGCTGAGGCGGGCCTCCAAATCAAGCAACCGATTGACCGCTCGCGTCGAGGCATGGAGGCCCTCCCGCGTGAAGTTCAGCTCGGTACGATACTGTGCCGACAGGAGTTGGTGCCGGATAGCAGCCGGGGACACGCCTTCGTCCAGGAGGTCTCTCACAATCACGACATTGCCTGAGGATTTGGACATCTTTCGTCCATTGACCTTCAAGTGTTTAGCGTGGACCCACTGGCGTACGAAAAGCTTCCCCGTGGCTCCCTCTGACTGGGCGATCTCATCTTCATGGTGAGGGAAAATCAGGTCCTCTCCGCCGAGGTGCAGATCAACCGTCTCTCCCACCTCGGACAGGGCCATCACGGAGCACTCCAGGTGCCATCCCGGACGGCCCCGGCCCCAAGGGGCATCCCACACCGCACCGACCTCCTCATCTCCCTCCTTCACGCCCTTCCAGACGGCAAAGTCTCGGACATCGTCCTTACCGTAATCGTCCGTGGCGACCCGGTCGCCAGTCCGGCCTTCCTTGAGATCCTTCCCAGAAAGCCTTCCATAATCCGGAAAGGCGGATATGTCATAGAACACGGAGCCGTCCGGAGTCGCGTAGGCCAAACCACGGTCGAGAAGCCGTTGGACGAGTTCGATCATTTCCTTGATGTATTCGGTTGCTCTCGGATAGGAGTCGAAACGACGTACACCGAGAGCATCCGATTCCTCCAACACAGCATCCAGATATGGCGCAGTATACTCAGGGAGAGAAGTGCCCTTGGCTCGCGCCGCCTTGATCGTCTTGTCGTCAACATCGGTGAAATTCATCACGAAGTGCACCTCTAACCCCCTCCACTCCACATACCGGTGAATCAGGTCGTAAAAGAGAAAAGTCCTGAAGTTGCCGATGTGTGCAGGTCCATAAAGGGTCGGGCCGCATCCATAAATCCCGACTCTTCCCGGATTGAGCGGCTCGAAGGGCTCCAACCGGCGGGAGACTGTATTGAATAGGTGGAGACCCATCAGATTTACCAGATCAGTTGGACGTTGTTAGGAATGATACAGTGGTTAGGCACTGGACAACCAACATGGGAAAGGCGGTCTTGTTCACCGAAGCACCCGAACTTCTACTCTACTGCTGCTACCGCGTGCGCACGCGGAGTGGCGACACCGTTGACGCCGTGAGCATCCCTGCCAGGAGTGTAACCAGGACCGTAGCCATGGGTCGGATACGCCCCCCTCATCTGTCGCTCATGTCTCCACCAGCTCCGCATGAATCCGGACAAATGCCTCTCGTGGATCCGGAGCGCGTGTCACGCTCCTACCGACCACTAGGACGTCCGCGCCCGCCCGCACAGCCTGTCTAGGAGTTACAACTCCAGCATGGTCATCGTGTTCGTCATCATACAGGCGAATCCCCGGAGTCACGATTAACAAATCCGGACCCAACCGCTCCCGCAGCTGACGAGCCTCTTGGGCGGACGTGACGACCCCGTGGGCTCCACTCGCTATCGCCAGGCTGGCTATGCGCGCGACCTCCTCACCTCGATCAGGTCGGGAAGTCCCCCATGTCACTGCAAGGTCACTCTCCGAAAGGGAGGTGAGCACAGTCACCGCGATCAGCTTCGTGCCCGATCCCTCGACTGCCCTCCGGGCCGCCTCAATCATCCGAGGACCGCCTAGGGCATGTATCGTGATAAGATCCGCTTCCAACTCGGCCGCAGCTCGGGCTGCTGCCTCAACTGTGTTTGGGATGTCGTGGAGTTTGAGATCAAGGAACACACGCCGACTCTGTGAACGGAGTTCTGTCACGACCGGGGGCCCTGCCGTTATGAACAGCTCTAACCCTACTTTGAAAAAGTTCGCTTCTGGAGGAAGCCTATCGACCAGATCTAAAGCGGCAGCATGGCTCGGGACGTCCAGCGCAATGACGACCTCAGCCACTGAGCGCTCCCTCGCGATCGGATCCCCCAACCTCTTGTTGATTTAGGAGTTGGGACTCTGACACCGTGGCAGACCCCCGGAGGTCGGCCACCCTCCGAATCCCTCTCGATTTTCCAAACCGGTGCAACTCGTGCACCACCCGTTCAGCAGCGCGGGGATCCCAAAACGAGGCGGTACCCACCTGGACCAAAGAGGCACCGACTTCAAGATACTGGGCGGCGTCGCGTCCATTGCCAATCCCACCCACACCGACCAAAGGAAGATTCGTAAGTCGGGCAGCACTCCACACTGCGTGCAGCCCAACTGCTCGAAGTGCAGGCCCACTCACCCCCCCGGTTCCAGCACCCAGCACAGATCGACCTGTATCAGGATTCAGGACCAGCCCGGGAAGCGTGTTTACCAGTGTGAGCGCATCCCCTCCGGCGTCCGCCGCCGCTCTTACGATAGGCCCTAGATCAGGTGTGTTCGGAGCCAGCTTCACAAGGATCGGCCGCTCCGTCCGCTTCCGGACCCCCCTCACGACCTGATGCAGGGCATCTGGATCCAGAGCGAAGGGTAATCCGCTCCTCCGAGCATCGTTCGGGCAGGAAAGGTTCAACTCGAAGCCCACGAATCCAGGACTATCATCCAGGATCTCCACAACCTCGAGATATTCATCGGTGGTGTGGCCCGCGACACTAACGAACACCTGCGTTTCGGGGAGATTCTTCTCAATCCACGGGAGCTTCTCACGTCGGACTATGTGTGCACCGGGATTCGCCAGCCCCACCGAATTCACCATCCCAGCACCGAACTCCGCTACCCGAGGAGCCCTGTTTCCCTGACGGGGTTCAAGCGTGACCGACTTTGTAACCAATCCTCCCAGTGCCTCGACACACGTGACGGATAAAACCTCGGCTCCAAATCCGCATGTCCCGGACGCGAGGAGCACCGGATTTCTGAACTGGACGCCAAAAATTTCTACACCAAGATCCATCGGTTACGGAATTCCTCCCGGAGGGTAGCGCTCTAGGAATCTTTCAAGAGCTCGGCTGATAGCCAGAGCAGCGTCCCTGTGGAATTCGTCACGGCTGAGTAGCCGTTCCTCCTCCGGATTCGTGATGAACCCTATCTCCACGAGGACCGCAGGCATCAACGCATTCGTGATCACTGCAAACGGTCCCTGCTTGACTCCTCGGTCAGTCCCCGGATGGAACTCACTTAGCTCCCGCTGCACCTCCTCTGCCAGCAAGGCTGACCACTGCTGGTGATCGAAGGCACGTAGGTCACTGAGTATCCCGTCCAGAAAAGGATCGGAGCCGGTGGAGGCGAGATCGGATGCCTGCGCCAATGTGGTGTTCTCTGCGGCCGCCACACGCCGCTCGTGCTCCGTTCTGGCTTCGGACAAGAAGTACGTCTCAAACCCTCGTACCCCTGCGCGCCCGACAAGCGCGTTTGCATGGATGGAGACGAATGCTCCTCGGCGGTCTCCTTTCCACTCGGTTGCCCACTCACCTCTCGTCCAGATTGGGATCTCGACGTCCCGATCCCGAGTGAGCCGTACCTCAATAGCCGGATTCCTCGAGAGTTCTCGGGCTAGCGCCAGTCCCACCGAAAGGGCAACATCTTTCTCCGCCACACCTCCCGAGCCCATCGCTCCGGGATCGTCTCCACCATGACCGGGATCAATTATCACGACAGTAGCGGCCCGCTCTCCGTCGCGAGGAGACCACGATGGAGGTTCGGGACCGGAAGCAGGTAGTCTTGTAGCCTCAGAGCGCGGGATGGGGATCGAGGGGGGGGATGATGAGGGCGGCCTGGCAGGCTCCGCTCCCTCAGCCAGGAGGAGATATCTCTCTTCGTCGAATGCATACGCGTCCGGAAGGAAGCCGGGGAAAAGGTCCACGGCCAGCTGAAGTGGAACGTAGAAGGTTTCCCTATTCCAGTAGGGACTATTAACCATCTGAATCAGTACCTCGTCCCAAGAAACAAAAGGAGACCCGGGCCAAAACCGAAGTTCAAGGCCGGTCCGGTGACGCAGAACGACTTCACCCTCGACCTGATCTCCAGCAACCGTCCAGCCTAACGGCGTTAAACTACTGGCCGGAATCGTCGGGTATCCACGATCATTCTCCACTGGGAGCGTGGAATCCGTCCCTCCCGGAAGACTCACCGATATGGACTGAGGGGACTGGGCACCTGCGGGCTTGGGCCCGAACAAGCCAAGGAGGGGAGAGAGAGCCACGAGCCAGAAACGGCAAAGACGATACGCCATCCCTCCTACTCGCCGCGCATGGCGCGCTGCGCCTCTCTTTCCTGAGTACGACGTTTCAGCTTCTCCCGCTTGTCGTAAGTTTGCTTTCCTCTCGCCAGGGCCAGGGTCGCCTTCGCGTATCCTCCGCTGAAGTACAGATCCAGAGGAATCAGGGTAAGTCCTTTTTGCTCGACCGCACCAACAAGCTTACGAATCTCGTGCTGGTGGAGAAGGAGTTTTCTGGGCCTCTCCGGATCTTGATTCCAGCGGTTCGCGGAGTCGTAGGGAGCGATGTGGAGGCTATAAAGCCAAACCTCACCACTCTCTACCCTTGCAAAGGCATCTTTGAAGGAGACCTTTCCTGCCCTGAGCGACTTCGCCTCGGGACCAGCTAGAACCAAACCAACTTCCCACTTATCCAGTACGTAATACTGGTGGCGAGCCTTCCGATTGGTAGCGATGATCTGCCGGCCCTTGACCTCGTCCGGCATCTAGTAGGTCGCAGAAGTACAGGGGGTCTCATTACCAACGCCACGGGGCCAGTTCCAAGAAGGCGTGACGAGGCGATGCCGTTTCGTATCTCGGACAATCACCAATGCTGAAGATGGTCCTGTTCCACCGTAACCCAAAGGGCGCAGGCAGGTTGCGATCTCACACGGCGTCAGAACTCCTCCTCGATGCTTTAGCATAGCGAACGTCAGCCTTCCTCCTCGGCCAATTCACGCGCATTTTCCACGCCCGCTCGATATGCTGCCTTCGACCGCTCAATCTGGCCCTCTAGGTCGGTCCGGGCCTCCTGCGCCACCTCACGACCCGAATCCACGGCCTCCCGAATCGTGTCCACACGCTCCATGATCTCCCCACGGGCCTGCTCAAGACGCTCTTCCACCTGCTGTTGGACTTCACGCACCCGCTGCTCGGCAGCGTCCATCAGCCGGGTGGCCCTCTCCCTGATATCTCGCTGGGTCTCTTCGCCAGAGCGCGGAGCGAGAAGCAGCGCCACGCCAGCCCCCAAGATTGCACCAAGGAGAAAAGCACCCACCCCCCCACTGTCTTTCTCAACTACTATATAGGGAGTCTCATCTCGGTCTCGCATTCTGGGTCCTCCCCTGGGTAGAATTGGGGTCAGGCTCCTTCATCTCCAGGAAGGGAAGGTAGGGCCGGCCCAGCTGGGAATACAGGTTTACGAAAGTGGAGTTCCCAGAGGTTTGGAACCTTACCTGCCTCTCAGGCACCGGGATCTCTCTCTCCAACATCGTTTCTCGTCCCACTAACTCTGGTCGTCTGGAATCTTGACCATCAAACCGTCATACGCCGCAAAGACCCCCGGGGGAAGGCGGCTGACAAGATCTTCGTGGGAAACCTGATGGGTAAGATGGGTGAGAAATGTTCGTTCGGCACCTAGTTGTTGGGCGGTTTCCACCGCCTCTTCCACGTTGAAATGGGTCGGGTGAGGATTTCCCCACCAGAGTGCGTTCAGGACGAGCACCCTGACGCCGGCAAGAGCTTCCAGAGTCTCAGACGGGAGCCGTTTTGCGTCGGTAATATACCCCAGGTCCCCCACCCTAAAACCCAACACCCGGAGTGATCCGTGAAATACTTCGAGTGGAAGGAACTCTACACCAACGAGGGTCTCAGGCCGGCCCGCGTAGAGCGTGTGAAGGGACGCCTGTGGCTTGGACGATCCTGCGTCCGGGCGGACCGTCGCATCGAAAATATAAGCGAAACGGCGTTCCAATGCGGCTCTGGAGTCCTGAGAGGCATAGGCCGGGATGCTTCGTTTACTTCGGAGAGAAAAAATCCGCAGATCGTCGATCCCATGAAGGTGGTCGGCATGGACGTGAGTAAACCACACGGCATCCACCCGATCCACCCCCTCTCGTACGAGTTGTAGTCGAAGCTCGGGAGGCGTGTCCACGAGCACGGCTCGTCCATCATCCCAGGAAACCAAAGCGGAATGGCGGGTGCGGCGATCCCTTGGGTCCTTGGAAGAGCAGACCGAGCAGCGGCATCCCACGACGGGGATGCCGAAGGAAGTACCGGTGCCGAGAAAGGTAAGTCTCACGCGACGCTGCCGCCGAGGTGGCGAGGATTAGGGGCCGCGACTTCGCAAATGATCAGAGGCGCTCCACTCGAAGTGTGTTAGTCGTCCCCGCTTGGTGAAACGGAAAACCTGTTGTGACCACGATGGAATCCTTGGATGATCCGATCCCCGACTCGAGGATCGCCTCCTTTCCAAACGCCGTGAGGGACTCATAACTGACGTCCCGCTCGGGAGCCAGCACGGGTCGGACTCCCCATACGGCGGAAAGCTGGCAATAAGTCCGTGGATCCGTGGTTACCGCGAAGATGGGGACCGGGGGTCTATGAGACGAGACGAGTCTCGCGGAGAAACCACTGGAAGTAAGAACCAGCACAGCCGGTGCAGCCAGGTACTGCACCGCATCTACCGTGGCTAATGCCACCGCATGCTCCCGCGGGGTGGCACCGGACCGATCCTCATGTGTTGGATGACCAAGATACTTGGGACCGGAGGCAAGAACCCCGCTCCCTTCGATCTCACTCACAATTCTGCAGATCGCATCTAGGGCGAGGAGCGGGTGTTTCCCAATCGCGGTTTCACCTGAGAGCATCACCGCGTCCGTACCATCTAGCACCGCGTTCGCGACATCCGAGGCCTCAGCGCGGGTCGGACGAGCGTGCTCAATCATGGACTCTAGCATCTGAGTTGCTGTGATAACTGGCCGCCCATGAAAATTTGCCTTCTGGATGATCCGCTTCTGCGCCAGTGGCAGTTCCTCGAACGGGAGTTCTACCCCAAGATCACCCCGCGCGATCATGACCATATCCGATGTTTCGAGGATCTCGTCGATGTCGGCAAGCGCACAGGCCATCTCAATCTTGCCCACGACGAGCGCGCGGCCAGCCACCAGCTTCTTCAGCTCGCCCACATCCAAGGCCCGCCTGACAAAAGACAGCCCGACATATTCGACTCCCAACTCCAGGGAGAATTCGAGGTCTTCCAAGTCCTTTTCTGTCAGGCTCGAGGCTGAGAGAGCGCCAGAGGGGATGTTGATACCCTTATTGCTCTTGACCACTCCCCCCTGGATAACCCGGAAGGTCACCTGGTCTGCATCCACTGCCAAGCATTCCAATTCGACGAGACCGTCATCGATAAGGACTCGATCACCCTCCAACAAGTCTCGGGCAAGGCCTTCATACGTGGTGGGAATCTGACCAGGTCGGAACCGGCTCTCAAAAGCGATCGCAACCTGGTTGCCTGGATTGAGCTCCATAGGCTCCGCAAGCTCACCTATGCGAATCTTCGGACCTTGAAGGTCCGCCAGAACCGCTATCGGGCGCTCGACATCTTCGGCTGCGGCTCGAACCGACTCTATCATTCTTCGATGCGAGTTCCGATCACCATGAGCCATATTGAGTCGGGCAACATCCATGCCCCCTCGGACCAGCTGCCCTATGACATCCGGCTCTGAGGTGGCCGGCCCGAGAGTGCAAAAGATCTTGGTCCTGAGCATCGGCAAAGAGCAATTCGAGGCAGTAAGGAGGAAGCAATACTTGTTCAAAGTTGCTTCCCGATCACGGTACGAGCAAGATACCCGAAAAGCCCTGATTCCGCGGAACTTAAAGGGCTATCCCAGGGTATGGTGGTTCGTTAGTTCATTTTACGGGGCTTATGTGCGACTAGATTTTTTTCTGGATTTCGGGCCAGAGTGGCAGCTGGTTGAATCAAACATCGGAACGGGGTAAGTCAACAGAAGGATGGAGATCCGATATGTCGACGACGGCGAGGGCCTGGAAGCAGTGCGCTCAATCCTTGGAGCCGCGAATCGGATCGCTCTGGATTGTGAGGCCGCTGGGTATCACCGCTACACGGACCGACTCTGCCTTGTGCAGCTGACCACGGAAGGCCGAACCTACCTTCTCGACCCCCTCAAGCTCGACTTGGAGCCAGCGCTCCGCCCCGTATTGGAGGACCCGGCGGTCGAGGTGATGATGCATGGTGCTGACTTCGACGTCCGACTTCTGGACCGGGATCTCGGAATCAGCGTCACTGGGTTGTTCGACACGCAGATCGCGGCGTCTCTCCTCGGCGTTGAGGCCCTGGGGCTTTCCTCTTTGGTGGATAACCGCCTTGGCATCCATCTATCGAAGAAGTATCAGAAGGCTGATTGGGCGCAGCGTCCACTTCCCTCCCCTATGCGCGAGTACGCTGCGCACGATACGACTCATCTAGCTGCATTGTCTGAGTGCTTGCGAGAGGAACTAGTGGAGTCTGATAGACTGGAGTGGGCCCTAGAGGAGTTCCACGAGCTGGAGAAGGTCCGATTCCATGAGCCCAATGGCCAAGAGCCGGTGCTCGGGATCAAACAGGCGCGGGAACTGGAGCCGAGAGAGGTGGATCGTCTCAGAGAGGCACTGGCGTGGCGAGATCAGCTGGGGAGGGAATTGGATCGAGCACTGTTTCGAGTGGCCGGAGATTTGGTGCTGGTCGAGGCGGCTCGGAGGAACCCTGCCTCAGTGTCACAGCTGGCTGAGTTGAAAGGCATGGGCCGGGCGCTCGCCCACCAGTGGGGCCAGGATCTCCTTATCCGTTTCCGCGACGTGGACCTTCGATCTGAGGATCAACTGATAGGCTATCCGACGGGTCAGGTCAGCCCCAACGGGTCTGGAAGACGACCCTCTCCGGAGGTGGAGGCTCGGATAGCAAGGCTCAAGGCGGTGAGGAACAAGCGCGCTGAAGCGCTTGGAGTGGGACGCGGCACGCTGCTCTCGAACGCGGTGCTGAAACTGATCGCAGAATCCCCACCGACTCGCCCTGAAGAAGTAGCGTCTGTGGGGGGAATTCGGCGATGGCAGGCGGAACTCCTCGCCGATGATTTGATTGCTTCACTCTAAGAATTGGGCTTTGATTCTCTGCCGAGAGAACTGAAGAGCTACACCAACTGATTACCCGAGAGGAAACCGGAGGTCGAATGGCGTCGGAAATGCTTGAGCGGGATGATCTTTCGATATACGTCGTCGCTGGAGTCCCAAAGAGCTTCAAGAAGAAGCTGCAGAAGTTCGTAGACTCGGAAGCAAAGTCCAATGGTGATGTGATGCTTCTAGACGAGGAGATGACGGAGTGGATCTTGGCCCGGGTAAAGGGAGAGAAACGGCGTAGCCATGAGCAGACCCCAGCGTCGTCGGCCCTTTGGCGTGCCTACCGCGCACTCAGCGCGGCGCGATACCACCTACAGGACCAGCCTATCGAGATCAAGATCCGGAACATACGTGACCACATCGAGGAACTCTGGAGAGAAACGAGCCCCCTCCATGCCAAGACAGAGGAGGAGGAGGAGATCGAAGAACTTGAAGAAGCGGGTGAGGCATCGACCTAGAACTACATCGATCCCTCTTCCTTGACCTTACAGTCGATGCAGTATCTGGCGTGAGGAAGAGCGTCGAGTCGCTCGAAGCCCGCTGGGGTTCCACAGGTGTGACATGTCCCGAAGTTCTTCGGGTCGTCATAGAGTCTGCGAAGCGCTTCTTCTAACCGATAAAGATATCTGCCCTCCTTCGTGGCGAAGAGAGCCGCTTTCTCGCGCTCCATCGCCTCGGTGCCCTGATCGGCCATGTGGTCCGTGTGGGCCCTGAGGTCAGAGTCTGCTGACTCTCGGTCGGCCTTGGCCATCTGATCGAAGAGACCAAGGGAACGAAGTGCTCTTGATCGCTCTTCCATTAGCCGCTTTTCCATGTACGCCAATTGCGACTTCGTCAACATCGGACCATTCCGCACGAAAGAAACCCACCGGGGTGCGCCGGGTAACT
>Ga0310121_10004418_pt1 | contig 12406 bp, 8 predicted proteins | sample CB27_Tmax_986_MG_FD_203504 | JGI IMG/M metagenome (GOLD analysis project Ga0310121, IMG submission 203504) | Marine microbial communities from Western Arctic Ocean, Canada - CB27_Tmax_986 | ecosystem: Environmental > Aquatic > Marine > Oceanic | place: Canada: Western Arctic Ocean | collected...
CGAGTTCGGTACGAAGTCGGTGTTCGGCCCGAACATCCTCGAGTACGGGAACGGCCCCCGGCATCGCTGGATGCGGAACATCGTCGCGGAACAGTTCGTAGGCAACCGGCTGCAGACGTTCATCCCCGTGATCGAGCAGATCGCCCGCGAGCAGATCGGGCGCCTTACCGACAGGGCAGCGCGAGACCTCGCTGAAGGGTTCAGCAAGGTCGGTGAGGTGGAGCTCACGAGCCAGTTCTCGAGCCAGCTCCCTGTGCGCGTGATCTCCAACATGCTCGGCCTGCCGCGCGAGGACGAGGAGACCTTTGTCGAGTGGTACCAGGCGTTAATCGTCGGCATGGGCTTCGGCGGCGAGCACATGGAGCGTGGCCTCGAAGCGCGCAATGAGATGTGGGAATATCTCGAGCCGATGATCCTCGACCGCCGGGAGGACCCCCGCGACGATCTGATCTCCCGCATCGTCCACGCAGAGCTCGATGGCGAACACATGGACATGCCGCAGATCAAGGGATTCGTCGCCCTGCTGCTGGCGGCGGGGGGCGATACCACCGACAAGGCGATCTCGGACATGTGGTACCACATGCTCTATACCCGCCCAGACCAGCTCGAGGACGTGGCGCGTGATCCGGAGCTCTGGGACAACGTGTTCACGGAGATGATGCGCTACGACCCAGTCGTGCATGGGCAAGGGCGCCGAACCACTCGTGAAGTCGTACTCCATGGTGAGGTCGTCCCCGAGCGGGGGAACGTGGCCCTCTTCCTGGGTGCCGGCAACCGTGACGAGCGGGTCTTCAAGGACCCAGACACGTTCGATCTCCATCGAGATGACCTGCATATGGGACGCGAGATGCGCTCAGGCCGTTACGGCGATGGGAAGGCGGGGCACCTCGGCTTCGGCATGGGCCAACACTTCTGCATGGGCTACGCGATGGCTCGGCAAGAAGCGGTTATTGCTTCGCAGCGCCTGCTCCAGGCCATGCCGAACGCGCGCCCAAAATTCGGAAGCCATCCCGGGATCACCTCGCCGAACATCGACGCTGGCGGGTTCCGCGCTCCCGAGGAGCTCTGGATCGAGTTCGACATCGCCTGAGCCAGTGGCGAGCGATCGTGATTCGAAACCCCACGAGGGGTGCCGTTTCAAAGCCCAATCAGGCCGCCCCCTGCCGGTGTCCGCGTAAGTTTCGACCGGGAACAGGGCTCGCGACGACCCAGCGGATTCAGGCGGTTTAGCGCGCCGAACTCCGACGGCGATCAGCTGATTGCCGAGCCACCGCGGGGATGGGCCGCTGGCCAGGTGACCGACCGATTGGCGCGCTTGCGCCGGTGTCGAGCCCGGCCGGGAAGTCCAGCTTCTTGGGGCCGGAGCAGGGTGCTGCCCACGCGCGAAGACTTCCTTCTCGCAAGGTCGGCGGGAGAGCGTGAAATTCGTCACAAGATCGCCCTATTGCCACCCGAGCGATTGACCGCAAATGCGCGGTAGCGTTGACATCATTACGATCCGAGCATAGGTTCATCCTGGATCATTGGAGAGCCGCGGGGGTCTTCCTTTCCTGACCGCGTCCGCGTGCCGGGGAGGTCGAGCCACCCTGAGTTCGGGCTTGTTCCGAGGAGGTTGATGTGCCGCAGTTCGACACCGTAATCAAGGGTGGGACCGTCATCGACGGCCTGCGCACCCCCCGCTTCAACGGAGACATCGGCATCAAGGACGGGCGCATCGCGTCGATCGGCTCGATCTCTTCGTCGAGCGGCGCGAAGGTCCTCGACGCGGGCGGCATGATCGTCGCCCCGGGCTTCGTTGACCTGCACACGCACTACGACTCGCAGATCTTCTGGGACCCGTACTGCTCGATCTCGGGGTGGCACGGCGTCACCTCGGTAGTGATCGGGAACTGTGGCTTCGGCTTCGCTCCGGTGGACCCCAAGGACCAGGACCGCGCGATGCTGACGATGGCGCGCAACGAGGCAGTGCCGCTGGCGACGATGCAAGAGGGCATGCCCTGGGACTGGGAGACCTACCCCGAGTTCCTGGAGAGCCTCGATCGCACCCCGAAGGGGATAAACCTGCTCAGCTATCTCGGCCTGAACCCGCTGCTGGTCTACGTGATGGGCATCGAGGAGAAGGGGCGAGCCGCCACCGACGAGGAGATGGCGCGCATGTGCCAGATCCTCGAGGAGGCGATGGACGTGGGCTGCTGCGGCTTCTCCACGCAGCTCTCGGGCGAGCGCAGCGTGCAGCGCGACTACGACGGCACGCCGATGATCACCGACCTCATGCCGCACGACGACGTCCTGAAGCTGGCAGCAGTCCTCAAGAAGAAGGGGCGCGGCTTCATCCAGGGCGCAGGCGTGAGCCATGAGCTGACCGAGGCGTTGTGCCAGGCGAGCGGCCGGCCAGTCATGAGCGGCCTGGGCGTCACCACGGACCAGCACGGCCAGCCGATGGACAACCACAAGGACCAGATGCAGTGGCTGGAGGACGCCAATCGCCGCGGCAATCGCGTCTTCGCCCAGCTGATCACGGCGGAGGTCGGCTTCGAGTTCACGCTCGAAGACTGGAACCTCTTCGACTCGAGCAAGCCCTGGCGCGACGTCACGCTGGGCTCAGTGCCGGAGCGGATCGCCAAGATGAGCGACCCGGAGTGTCGCCAGGCGCTGCGATCGGAGTTCGACGAAGGCAGGGGCCCGATCGCCGGCGGCGGCACCGAAGACAAGGTCGGCGGCGTGAACGTCTGGGGTGTCGCCTCGATGATCGTTGAGTCGGTCGAGAAGGATGAGCTGCGCGACTGCGAGGGGCTGACCATCGCTGAGGTTGCCGAGCGCGCGGGCAAGCACCCGATCGACGCGATGCTCGACCTCGCGGTCGAGGACGAGCTCAAGACCACCTTTGTGACGCCCCCGCGCGAGCGCTCCGAAGGCGAGATGGAGGCGATCAAGGAAGTCTGCAACTCAGACTTCGCCCTCCCCGGCGTCTCCGATGGCGGCGCGCACACGAAGTTCATCACCCTCGGCGCCTACACAACCGAGTACCTCACGAAGCTGGTGCGGGACGAGGGCGTGATGGACCTGGAGCAGGCGCACTGGCGGCTCTCGGCCTACCCGGCCCTGGCCGCTGGGATCCAGGACCGCGGTTGGCTCCGCGAGGGCGCGCCCGCCGACATCATCGTCTACGACTACGAGAATCTCGAGCTCAAGCCCCAGGAGAAGGCTTTCGACTTCCCCGCGGACGAGTGGCGCCGTGTGCGCAAAGCATCCGGCTACCGCTGGACGCTCGTAAATGGTGATGTGACGTTCGAAGACGGGGAGTGCACGGGCGCAACGCCGGGGACGGTGCTGCGCCACGGTACGGCCTGACCGGAGAGGGTCGCGCAAGCGATCCCAGCCCGGCACCGGCGAGGAGGGACGCCTGAGGAATGACCGCGTATATCATCCGCCGCCTCCTCGCGGTGCCGGTCGTCCTCTTGATGCTTTCGCTCGGCGTGTTCTTCATGATCCGCGCCATCCCCGGCGATGTCGTCGATCTGAAGCTCGAACGTACGTACACGCCCGAGCGGGCAGCGGCGCTGCGGGCCCACCTCGGCCTCGACCAGCCCGCCTACAAGCAGTACCCGAAGTGGATCGGGGGCGTGGTGACGGGCGACTTTGGCGACTCGCTCGTGACGGGCCAGCCGGTGATCGACGAGATCTGGCGAAGACTGCCCATCACCCTGGAACTGGGGCTCATGACGCTGTTCATGTCGCTGGTGGTGGGGATACCCGCGGGCATCATCGCCGCCGTGCAGCAGAACCGGATTTCCGATCAGGCGCTGCGCTTGGTCAGCATCATCGGACTTGCGATCCCGACGTTCTGGTTGGCCACCCTCGTCATCGTCATCCCGGCGGTCACCGTGGGTTGGTCGCCACGCTTCGGCTACATCGAGTTCGTCGATGATCCCATCGCCAACCTCAAGCAGTTCGCGCTCCCGGGAGCGGTCGGGGCGATGGGGTTCGCGGCGATCCTGCTGCGGCTCACCCGCGTGCAGATGCTCGAAGTGATGCGCCAGGACTACGTCAGAACGGCGCGCGCCAAGGGGCTGAAGGAATTCACGGTCCTCGGCCGCCACGCACTCAAGAACGCGATGATCCCGGTCGTGACCGTGGTCGGGCTCTCGCTCGCAGGGTTGGTATCGGGCTCGGTGTTCCTCGAGCAGATCTTCTCGCTGCCGGGGCTGGGCCGTTACGCCGTCCAGTCTGTCCAGAGTTCCGACTACACGGCAATCCAGGCGTTCGTACTGCTCATCGGCATCGTCTTCGTGCTCGTGAACCTCATCGTCGATCTCCTCTACGCCGTGCTCGATCCAAGGATTCGCTACTCGTGACGGCGATCGCTGCCCCGGAACTGCCCGTGGCGCGGAGCTTCGCCGGAAAGCAGGCGCGCAGCTTTGCGCGCTTCGCTCGCACCCAGCCCCTGGGTACGTTCGGGCTGACGCTCGTCGTCATCATCGTGTTCGTGGCCGTCTTTGGTGAGTGGCTGGTGCGCTCGGATCCGGACGCGCTCTCGAATGACATCCTCCGAAGCCCAAACGCGAAGCACTGGTTCGGCACCGATCACATCGGGCGGGACTACTACTCGAGAGTCGTCAGTGGGGCGCGGATCACGGTCGCGCTTGCGGTCATCGCCGTGGCGATCGGCTTCGGCATCGGAACCGTGCTGGGCATGGCTTCTGCCTGGGCGCTGGGCTGGTTCGACCTGTTCTTCCAACGGGTGATCGACGCGCTGCTGGCGCTGCCCGGGATCATCCTGGCGCTGGCCCTCGTCGCGGTCTTCGGCCGCGATACCCACGTCCTCATCCTGATACTGACCCTGCTCATCACGCCGGGAGTTACCCGCTTCGCGAGGGGCACCGCGCTCTCGCTCTTGAACGAGCCGTACATCGAGGCCGCGCAGGCGCTGGGGGCGGGGACGCCCCGCATTTTGCTGCGCCACCTCCTCCCAAATCTTCTGCCGTCGGTCGCGGTGGTGGTGACCACCTCGGTCGGCGGGCTGCTGCTGGTCAGCGCGGGGCTGAGCTTCCTGGGGCTGGGCGTGCAACCCCCCACCGCCGAGTGGGGCAAGATGCTGGCGGAAGGGCGCGACTACTATCTCCACGCGCCGTACCTTGCTATCTTCCCCGGAGTAGGCCTGAGCTTGGCCGTGCTGGGCGTGAACCTCTTTGGGGACGCGATCCGTGATGTGTGGGACCCACGCTTGCGAGCCCTCTAGCGCTGGGCTGAGCGAGCGACCGATCCGAACGTAAGAGTGCTCCATAGGAGGCAGGACATGGAAGGTTACTGGGCGAACTATTGGAGGAGCCAGCGAGTCTCGCGGCGCTCCGTCCTGGGAGGCGCGGCGGTTGGCGCGGCCGGGCTTGGCACTCTCGCTCTGGCGGGCTGCGGCGACGACGACGACGACGACGATGGTGGCGGCGACAAGCCAGCTCCAACGCCGCGAGCAGCGGCGACGGGACAGGTCTCGGGGGGCACGTTCAACATCAGCGGAGCTTCGGGCGCCCCTGACGTTTTCGATCCCGCGATCACGATCCTGGGCGGCACCTACGCGCTCGGCCTCAACAAGGTGTACTCAAGGCTGATCCGCTACGCGCCGGACTTCACCATCCTGCCGGACATCGCCGAGCCCCCGGAGCAGCCCGACGCAACGACGTACATCTTCAACATCAGGCCGAACGTCTCCTGGCACGACCTGCCCCCCGCGAATGGGCGCAAGTTCACCGCGGAGGATGCCGCCTTCGGCGTCTCCCGCTTCGCGCGCGACAACCCCGAGTTCATCTTCGGCTCGAAGCTCGATCCGGTGGACAATCACGAGGCCGTCGACGAGTCGACGTACCGGCTAACGACCAAGTTCCCGTTCGCGCCGATGACCTCCATCATCGCCGACGACGCCTGGATGATGATCAACAAGGAGCAGAACGATGCGGTCGGGGACGAGGGCATCAAGCTCTACGAGAACCTGATCGGCACGGGGCCGTGGCTGCGCGGTGAGCTGGATATCGGCGTCCAGAGCTTCTTGAGCAAGAACCCGAACTTCTACGAAGAGGGCGAGCCGTGGATCGACAAGATCAACTTCGTTCCGCTTTCGGACCGGGCCGCTCGCGACGCCGCCTTCCGGACGAAGCAGATCGACGCGTCTTCGTTCATCACGGGGCTGCTCAAGCTCGACGTGATCGCGCTCCAGGACGAGTTCGGCGACGCCATTAACAGCGCCCCGAAGACCCTGTCGGCGACCTACGACATCGACCTCAACAATACCCGGGAGCCGTTCACGGACCCGCGCGTTCGGAAAGCCTTCCATCTGGCGGCGGACCGCAGCCAGTTCCAAAACGCCTGGGGCCAGGAAGCCGGTCTGCTCATGACTGCGGTCCCCCAGTTCTTCTCCGCGTTCGGCCGCAGCCAGGAGGAGATCCTCGAAGTCCCCGGCTACCGCCAACCGAAGGACGACGATATCGCCGAGGCGAAGAAGCTCATGGAGGCCGCCGGCCACGGCGACGGGCTCAGCCTCACGACCCTCAAGCAGGGCTTCATCGGCAATCACGCCATCGCCTTCCGCGAGAACCTGAAAGCGATCGACGTCGATCTCGAGCTCAACGAGGTGCCAACCGGCGAGTGGATCGTGGCGCGGCAGAAGGGCGATTTCCTCATGGTCATCGCCAGCAACACGGGAGCCGTGGACCCGGACTTCTATCTGTCCGACCGGTTCAGCTCCAAGGGGTCGCAGAACTTCGGCGGGTACGAGAGCGCTGCGTTCGACGCCCTCGCGGAGAAGCAGCGCAGCGAGGTGGACGCGACCGCCCGGGCGCAGATCATCCGCGAGGCGGACGACCTGCTGCTGGAGGACGCGCCCCACATCTTCAGCGCGAACATCGTGTTCCACCCAACCTGGTGGAACTATCTCAAGGACGTCGTCTTGGTCCCAGGGCTGAGCTCGTGGACCTCCCAGCTGTGGATCGACCCGGACGAGAAGGAGCGAATCGGCTAGATCGCGTTCCGCATCTCCTAGGCAAGGGGCTCGCCCGCGAGGGCGAGCCTTTTTGCGTGCGCTGTCTGGAGCCTAGCGCGTGAACCTGAGAGGCAGGCGCCGAAAGCCCAGGACGAAGGGGGATTCAGTCTGTCGTTCGGCTGCGGTAGCGCCCCGCTCGATCGTCACGAATCGTTTCATCAGGGCGCGTAGGAGCGTCTCCACCTCGAGTCGCGCAAAAGGTGCGCCGATGCAGTAGTGGGCACCGCTGCCGAAGCCTAGGTGCGTGCTCAGGTCGCGATCGGGATCGAGCGTGTCGGGTGTGGCGAAGACGCGAGGGTCACGATTCGCCGCCCCGATCGCCAGGCCGACGACGCTTCCGCTGGGGATGCGGGTGCCGCCGATCTCCGTGCTCTCGGTGGTGGTTCGGAAGATCGTCTGCGTCGGCGACTGCCAGCGGATCACCTCCTCGATCGTCATCGGAATGAGGGTCGGCTCCTCCCGGAGGCGTTGCCAGAGCGCAGGCCGCTCGGCCAGGACGTTCAGAAGATTCGCAATGAGGTTGCTCGTGGTCTCATTGCCAGCGACGAGCAGCGTGATACAGAGCCCGATGACCTCCGATTCTTCGAGGTCGGGACCGTCGACGTCGAGGGCGAACAGCTCACTGATGAGGTCGTCCTGTGGCACCTGCTGTCTGGCCGCGACGAGCCGCCGGAGGTAGTTGACGATCGCGGTGAATTCGGCGACGCGCTCCTCCTGCGACTGCCCCGGCTGAGGGCTGCGCATCCGCATGAAGATGTCGCGATCCTCGTCCGGGATTCCGAGGAGGTGCGCGATCACGGAAACGGGTAGCGGGACCCCGATCTCCTTCATGATCTCGGTGTCGTTTGGATTGATCGCATCGAGCAGCTCGTCAACCAGGGTCACGATCCACGCGCCGAGGGCATCGTCGAGCCGGCGCGCGAGCGGTCGTTGGACGAGCGCTCGGAGTTGCGTGTGACGTGGTGGATCCTCGTTGACGAGGACGATCATGCTCCCCGGGTCATCGGCTGTGGTCCTGCCGGCCGAGGAGAAGACGCGGGGGTTGCGGAGGATGGCGGCGATGTCGGATTGGCGGGTCACCATCCACGCCCCCAGGTCGGGTTCGTGGTAAGGCGACGATCGCCGGAGCAGCCGCGTGTGCGTCGGATAGGGGTCGATCGTTGTGGGCGGGGCGAAAGGGCGCAAAGCCACAGCGCTACTCCGGGCGATTTCGATCGCTGGCCGGGGCTAGTCTACGGAGTGTGCCGTGCCATTTTTCGATTCAGGCGGCCTCCCGGTCTTCGCGAAGGTGAGGCCCGCGAGCACGGGGTCGATACCACGTGGCGGCGGCCCTAACCGCTGCGTTCTAGATGCGCATACACGCGGAGAGCAGAGCGCGAGCGTGCGTGTCGGTTTCGAAACCTCAGCTGCACTCGGCGGACGCGTCGGCGGCGCCCAGACCCGCGGCAGTGGCGAATCGAGGCTACCCCAGCCGCGGCGCAGGGCGGCGAGCCAACCGCTACTATCGGCCTACATTCCAGCCAGCCAGCCTCGGGATCGGGGGGACGGGCGATGATTGATCGTCGGGACGCGGAGCTCGCGGGCGGCGCGGTCGCAGGGCTGCTTGCGGGGGCGCTCTTCGCCGCCGCGATGCAGGAGCGCGACCTCTCCGTCGCGGTCACCGGGATCGCGGGCTTCGACTCCAGCGGACTCGAGCTCGTCGCGCATCTCCTCCTGGCTGGGCTGGGGGGCGTGGCCTTTGCCGCGATCTTCCGCTTCCAGCCCGAGAGCTACGCGACGACCATCGCCTCCGGCGTGGTCTTCGGGCTGCTGCTGTGGGTCGCCGGGACGCTGACGCTGCGGCCGCTGCTGGAGGGCGACAGACCGACGTGGTCGGCCGCAGCCGCCTCGGCGGGGTTCCCAAGCCTCGTGGGCCACCTGATGTATGGCGCGATTACCGGCCTGGGCCTGCACGTCGGTCTCAGCGCCCTCGCGGGCCGACCCACAGACCGGTTCCTCGATCTGCGAGCGCTAGCCGCTGGTGGGGACGTGCCGATTGGCGGCGTCTACCCGGAGTCTCCGCACCAGCGACTAGGCCCAGGAAGGATGTCACGGCTGAGAGCAGCCCTCCATTCCCGGGTCGAAATGGCCGAGCCCAGGGTCGAACTGGCCGAGCCGCCCAAGGAGGCGCGACCTCAGCTCTTTTGGCGCTACCACCTGATTGCCCCCGGGTTGCCCGACGAACACCTCCTCGCCGAGCACTGCGAAGGGAAGAGCTTTGAGTTCGTCGGCATCGGCGCGGTGCCGCTCAAGGGCTTCGACGAGCCCAAAGGGTTGTTCGAGGCATCCACCGGTATTCCCGCGAATCGGGGTTTAGGCGTGAGCGTGGCGAGCGACGACCAGTTCGCGCACCTCCGCAGCTTCGGTGAGCGGCCCTCGCCCGGGGCTTTCGGCCACAGCGGAGCCGGCGGTCAGGTCGCCTGGGCCGATCCTGAGACTGGCATCTCCTTCGTCTACTGCACGAACGGCTTCGTCGACGCGCTGAAGAGCGCCCAGCGCAGTCGCGAGCTGAGCACCCTCGCGTCGGCGTGCGGGCGGTAACTGGCGCGAGAGCGCCTCGACGAGGACGCAGCCCGGTGCCTCCACGCCGGCACTGGTGGGCACACGGCCCAACGGCGATGGCGGCCGGCTCTTGACGAGGTCAGACGCCCCGGCGCCCGTGGTCATCCGCGATCGCCCTCCAGAAGCGGACGACCTCTACAAGTGGAAGGCGTTCGTCGCCATCGGCATCTCGTTCGTCACGCAGGTGATGAGCATGACGATGGTCTTCGTCGCGCTTTCCACGATCGCCGACGACTTCGGCGTAACGCTCCGCGCGGGGGCGTGGGTGGTGGTCGCGCAAGCACTCACCATTAGCTCGCTGATGATGCCGATGGGCCGACTGGCCGACATCGTCGGCTGGAAGCGGGTGCACCTTGGGGGTTTGGCGATATTCGGCGGCGGCGCGGCCTTGACCGCGTTCGCGCCGACCTTCGCCATCCTCATCTTCGCCCGGGTCGTGATGGCCACCGGGAATGCGATGGGCCAATCGGTCGGCACCGCGATGGTCGTCTCGGTCTTCCCCCAGAACGAGCGCGGGATGGCGATCGGTAGCCAGACCACAGCGGTCTCGATCGGCGGTGCGTCGGGGCCGATCGTTGGTGGCCTCGTGCTTCAGGTGCTGCCCTGGGAGGCCCTGTTCCTGATGCTCCTCGTGCCAATCGCGATCGCGTTCGTTGCCGGCTATCTGATCCTGGACGACGAGCGCCTGAACCAACCAAAGCCGGCCGACCGGCCGTCATTCGACTTCGTCGGCGCGCTCCTCTCGGCCTCGGCGATCGCGCTGCTTGTGATCACCATCAACAACCCCTTCCGCGTGAGTTGGGGGTCCCCGCTCATCATCGGTGGGCTCGCGACGGTGGCGCTGCTCTTCACCGCGTTCGTGCGCTGGGAACTGCGCCGCCCCTCACCCATGCTCGAACTGCGAATGTTCCGGAACAAGCTGTTCAGCATGGCGGTGCTGACCCGCCTCTTTGGCTTCCTCGCCGCGACCGTGACCTGGCTGCTCATGCCTATCTACCTGATAAGCCTCCGCGGACTCGAGGAAGGCGTGGCCGGGGGCGTGCTGTTCCTGACCTCGCTCGGTATGGGGATCGCCGCGCAGGGCTCGGGCCGGCTCTCGGATCGATTCGCCGCGAGGCCATTCACGATTGTGGGATTGGCGGCGCAGGGGGTGACGATGCTGTTCCTTGCGCTGCTCACGCGCGACACGCCCCTCTTGCTTGTGATGGCACTCGTCTTCGTCAATGGTCTTGCGATGGGGCTGTGGAACGTGCCCAACAACAGCGTCATCATGGGCTCGGTCCCGACCTCGATGCTGGGCGTCGTGGGGGCGCTGACCAACCTCGCGCGTAACGTCGGCAACGTCACCGGTCAGGCCCTGGCCTCCGGAGTTGTCGTCGCGGTGATGGCAGCTCAGGGCTTCGACATCCCCCTGGGCGAGATTGCGGACACCGCCGGAGCAGGCGACGCTTTCGTCGATGGCTGGCGAGCCGCGTACGCAATCGTGAGCTGTTTCTCGCTCGTCGCCGTTGTTCTCGCTTTCCTCACCCGGCCGGCGCCGCAGGCGCCTGCCTCGATCGACCACCCCCCGAGCGAGCGTCTCGGGGCAATCCCGCCGCCGGCGCGCTGAGAGGAGTTCCCTCCCGGCGGCGGTTGTCGAGAGGCGGTCGGTGGGGTCCGCGTGGTTCGCAAGGCGGTGGCCGCGGCCTAGGATTCCGAGGTGTCCCTCGAAGAGCTGCTGATCGCGATCGCGCGCGTGCTCGGCTCCTTGGCCGTGCTGCGCTGGGCCTTCGTCGGCGGCTGGGTCGCGATCCTCGTCGACTTCAGCGACCTGTTCATGCGGAACCTGCTCCATCTCGGCGGCGTGAGCAACTACCAGGCGTTCGACAAGTGGCTGGACCAGGTCTACATGCTCACGTTCCTGGTAGTGGCGTTGCGTTGGCAAGGGCCGGCGCGGTCGGTCGCGGTAGCGCTCTGGCTGTACCGGCTCGCGGGCTTCGTGGCGTTCGAAGCGACAGGAGCGCGGGCCGTGCTCATCGGCTTCCCGAACGTCTTCGAGCTGTGGTTCCTGTTCGTCGCGAGCCTGCCGCACTGGCGCCCGGATTTCGTGTTCAGCCGCCGGAACGTGGTCTTGGCGCTCGTCCCGCTCACCGCCCTCAAGGTGTTCCAGGAGTACGCGCTGCACGTGGGCAAGTGGCTTGACGGGTTTACGGCGGTGGAGGCGGTGGAGGCGATCGCGGGGTGGTTCGCGGCTCCCTTCTGATCACGGTGGCGGGGGGACTGTGGTCTCTGAAACCCAGAGCCGGGCTAACCGTCGCTGGCGATGTTGGTGATGCCCAGGATCTGGAAGGGGAGGGCGGGCGGCGTGGGGATCCCGGCGGTCGCGATGTTGGAGAAGGTACAGGTGATCTGCTCGTCCGGATCAAGGTCAATCGTCACCTGGTTATTACCCAGGTCGACTACCGAGCCGATATCCGTGTCGCCTGTGCAGACGATGCTCTCCAGCGTCCAGTCCATCGGCACGGTCTCGGTCACGTCATAGGAGCCGGGCGTCACGCTCACGAACGTCTCGGTGTCATCGCTCGGAGCCATCAGCGTGAAGGAACCGCCGCCGGGAATCGTCGAGGTGAAGCCGAACGAGGTGTCGTCCGCTGGCGTGGCGTGCTTAGCGATGGTGATGGAGCCCGAGGCCCTGGCATACTTGGCCACGAAGATGTCTCGAGAGCCCGCGCTGGTGAGGGTGATTTCGTTCGTCTCCCCCGCGCCAAATGTCGCCGAACCACGGAACGAACCCGT